>Ga0164318_10002896_pt1 | contig 16083 bp, 17 predicted proteins | sample GuaBasSedimGuay9_FD_113734 | JGI IMG/M metagenome (GOLD analysis project Ga0164318, IMG submission 113734) | Subseafloor sediment microbial communities from Guaymas Basin, Gulf of California, Mexico - Guay9, Core 4571-4, 0-3 cm | ecosystem: Environmental > Aquatic > Marine > Hydrothermal vents...
CATTTCATTATTTTCTCTAAGAATTTTCTCTCTCTCTTCTTCTATATCTCTCAATTTAGAAAATGTTTCTTCTTTTTCTTTTTTTATTCTTTTTATTTCAATAGAAAGATCATTCTTCTCTTTATAAACTTTTTTAAAATCTTCTTCCAGTCTCTCTCTTTCCGTTTTCAGTGTTCCAAGTTCTTTTACAGTAACTCCAAGTTTCTCTCCTAATTTTCTAATTGATTTGATTAGTGCTTCGTTTTGCTTGGTTATCAGTTCTTTCTCTTTTTCTATTATTTTCTTATTTTTTAGTTCTTCTTCAAGTTTTGGTATTATCTTGACTTTTTTTTCCAAAATATTTATTTTCTCTTTCAATTTTTTGATTGTTAAAAGTAATTCTTTGTCTTTTAATTCTTTTTCTTCAGTAAAATCAATAGAGCAGTTAAATAGATTTTCAGATAGTTTATTTATTTTTTTCATTAGCGAATTTATCTCTATCTTAATTTCTAGTTCTGATAGTCTATTTAATTGATTAATTATATCTTCTTTTTCTTTATTAAGATTATCTAAATGAATTTTCATCTTTCTAAGTTCATTTAGTCCTTTTTCATAGGATTCCTGTAGGATATTCTTTCTTTCTTTCAGTTTTTCAAGTTCTAAAAGTCTTTTTCTTCTAATTTCGATTTCTTTTGAAATTTTTCCCCTTGTTTCTTTTATCAAACTTTTTAATGCGATCCATCTAGCTACTATGCCCGCCTCATCTTTCACTATTCCCCTACCCAATACTTGGAAGTCTTCTCCTTCTATTACAGTTTTTCTGAAAAATTCCTCGGGCGAGAGTTCTTCTCCATTTTGTGAGCACACCTTTGCTCCTTTAAACAAAATTTTCGCTTCTTTTATAAAGCTTGATAAATTTTCTTCGGATATCTTATTTATTTCTTCTTCTAGGTCAGTTTTTAATTTTAATAACATTTTTTCTGTTTCGTGTAAATTTCTGTTAATATTCTCTGTAGATGTTTCTTTTTTCTTTATGTCCCTCTCTATTTTCATTACGTTCCTCTCTATATTCTCTAGCCTTTTTTGAAGCTCTATCTTTGCTTTTAATTTATGATATAGTTCATCGGCTTTCCTTCTCAGCTCCAATACTTGCTCTTCATACTCTTCGGCGATTTCTTTAATATCTCTTCTGGATGGGTCCACTGATAGACAGTTTTTTAATATTTTGGAAGAAAGAGAGCAGCAATTCATACTTAACCTTCTTATTTCTGCAAGACTTGCAATTGCTTCTTCTGGTCGGATACTATCTAGAGAGCTTATAAGCGATACTAGTTCTTTATTTGAGGACCTAAATTTTTCAATGAGTTCTAACATTCCAATTCACCTAGGCGAGTTTCATGTTCTGAACTTTCTTCTTTCTTAGTTTTTTATGTAGTAGAAATCTCTATTGTAAAAGGTAATATAAAAACCATATTGTGATTGATTTACTGTTTCTTTTTCGACAATTGACTTGGAAAGATTTATAAAAATATCATGAAAAATCCTGATAAAAAAAGGAGGTGCATAAGTTGGGCGAGAAGATATACGAAGAATTTGAGCACTATATTGTCCCACCTTCTTGGAAAGATAAAGCATGGGACATAGAGGAATTTAGAAAGTTCCATGAGAGTAAGACTAAGAACAAAGAAGCCATAGAAAAATGGTGGGAAGAATGGGCAAACAAATTAAAGTGGTTCAAGAAGTGGGAAAAAGTATTGGATGACAGCAACCCTCCATTCTATAGGTGGTTTGTTGGTGCAGAGACCAACCTCAGCTATCTGTGCTTGGACTGGCAGATAGAGCAGGGCAGGAAAAACAAAATAGCACTGATATGGGAAGGAGAACCATTTGACGAAGTTACTAGAAGACCAAAAGAGATAAAGAAGTATACTTTCTACGACCTATATAGAAGGACGAATAGGATTGCTTATGCACTAAAAGAGAAACTTGGAGTAAAAGAAGGGGAGATATTAACTTTCTATCTACCAATGATACCGGAGCTTCCTCTCTATATGTTGGCAGTTCAAAGAATAGGTGGAGCTCATAGCATTGTCTACAGTGGCTTTAGTGCACACGCACTTGCAGAGAGGGCAATGGCGGCAGGGTCGAGAATAATAGTAACCGCGGACGGACTCTACAGAAGAGGGAAAATAATAGCACTTAAGGAAATAGTAGATGAAGCGGTTGATATCTGTAAAGAAAATGGACATGAGATAGAGAAGGTTATTGTTGTAAAGAGAACAGATAGGAGTGCAATACCTTGGAACAAGAAAAGAGACATATGGCATCATGAGTTTATAAGATATATTTCTGAAAATGTGAAAGTAGATCCCGTGCCGAGAGGTTCAGAGGACTTTTCCTATATCCTATATACGTCTGGAACTACGGGAAAACCGAAGGGAGCACAGCATAGTATAGGCGGGTATGCAGTAGGACTTTATGCCACAATGAAGATGATTTTTGATATAACCGACGAAGATATATACTGGTGTGCTGCGGACATAGGGTGGGTTACTGGTCATAGTTACATAGTATATGGACCATTAATGACCGGAGCAACAACCTTAATGTATGAGGGTGCTCCCGATTATCCTGGACCTGATAGATGGTGGAACATAATCCATAGGTATGGAGTCACCATATTCTATACCTCACCAACAGCTATACGAATGCTCATGAAATTCCCGCTCGACTATGTGAAGAAATACGACCTCTCCACTATAAGGATTATGCACTCCGTAGGTGAGCCAATAAATCCAGAGGCATGGAAATGGTACTACACACATATCCTAAATGAAGATGGAGTGGCATCTAGTACGTGGTGGATGACAGAAACGGGGCATATACTTACAGGTCATTTTCCGGGATTAGGCAAGATATTTCCCCTTAAACCCGGGACTAATGGTTTCCCATTACCTGGAGTAAAAATGGAGGTACTTGATGAGGAGGGGAATCCTTGTCCGCCGGGGGAGAGAGGATACCTAGTGGTTACAACGCCTTGGCCGGGGATGTTCATGACCCTGTACCAAGACCCAGAAAGATATCTGGAAGTATACTTCTCTAAATATAAGGATAAAGGGTGGTATTACTATACCGGAGATTTCGCCGTAAAAGATAAAGATGGGTATATCTGGGTGCTAGGAAGAGCAGATGACGTTCTCAAGGTAGCAGGACACAGAATAGGAACGGCAGAAGTAGAGTCTGCAATGATTAAACATCCAGCTGTAGCAGAGGCTGCGTGTATAGGAAAACCGCATGAAATCAAGGGAGAGATACCGTATATATTCACTGTTCTAAAGCAGGGATTCATACCAAGCCCCGATTTAGAGAAGGAACTTAAGATGCATCTAAGAAAAACAATTGGTCCAGTAGTTGCTTCTGATGCAACTATACTCTTTGTGGACATGGTTCCAAAGACAAGAAGCGGAAAGATAATGAGAAGATTGCTCAAAGCCGTTGTTACTGGCTCAAAACTTGGAGATACAACCACTTTAGAGGATAAGAAAGCAATAGAAGAGGCAGAAAAAGCTTATGAGCATTTGAGAAAAGCCTATGAAAATGCGGAAAAGGAGGGGAAAAATGAGTGAAATAAGTAATATAAAAATAAAAGACACAACCGCAAACCCCGCACCCCTCGGTTTGATGGGTTTCGGCATGACCACGGTGCTCCTAAATTTACATAATGCGGGATTCTTTGCCTTAGGGAGCATGATACTTGCAATGGGCATATTCTATGGCGGACTAGCACAAATAATAGCGGGGATAATGGAGTGGAAAAAAGGCAATACATTTGGAACAACGGCATTCACCTCCTATGGGTTGTTCTGGCTAACCTTGGTTGGTTTGATAGTGATACCCTCACTTGAATGGGCAAACGCGCCAGCAAAGACTGCAATGGTCGCCTACCTAACGATGTGGGGCATATTTACAGCGGTGATGTTCATAGGTACACTGAAGTTTAACAAGGCGTTGCAGTTTGTCTTTGCTTCGCTAGCTATACTCTTCTTCCTCCTAGCCATAGGCGATGCAACGGGTAGCACGGCAATAAAGCATCTTGCCGGTTACGAAGGAATAGTTTGCGGGTTTTCAGCAATATACACAGCCCTTGCGCAAGTGTTGAATGAAGTATATGGAAAAACAGTAGCTCCACTATAAATTTTTTCCTTCTTTTCTTTTTTTATTTTATTTTTTTATTTTTTATCGGTTTTCTAATGTTATTCTCCCGATAGTAGTTATCATTATTAAATTCTAGTTTAATTTGAATAAATGTTTATTAACCAAAAAATATATAAAAGGTTAAAGTATTTAACTATCATGGTAGGTGATGTTAATGGACGAGGTGGATTTTCAGATATTGGACATTTTAATGCGTAATTCTAGGGCTACTTATCGGGAGATCTCTGAAAAAATAAAAATCTCTGAAGTTGCGGTGCATAAACGAATTAAAAAACTTGGGGGCGTAATTAAGAGCTTTACAATTTTGGTAGACCAAAGAGCGTTAGGGAAAGAAACAACCGCAATTCTCATGCTCAAATGTGAGGTTGGGAAGACCAAAGAAATTGCAGAAAAGCTCTCCCATGTAGAGGATATAACTGAGGTATATACAACTTTGGGAGAATACGATTTAATCGCCAAAATAAGAACAAGAGATACTCACACCCTTAAAAAACTAGTTGAAAAAAAGATAAGCATGTTGGAAGGTATAACTGAAATTAGAGCAAGCATAGTTTTTGAGTGTTTCAAAGAGGAGCCAAATCTTATACTTTGCCCTTAGCACAATAAATACATACTCTCAGTTCCGTAATGAAGTGTTCTGAGCATACAGGTCTACCGCATAGGATACATGTATGTCTTGCCAACTTACCACATATATAACATATGGAGGATATCATTCAGAATAGCTTTTTTTCTTGACTTTCTTAAGTATTTCTATAACTTCCTCATCGCCCACATCGTGCCACTCTTTATACGCATCAGCTACCGCAAAGGGATAACCCCTTCTAATATTAGGACAGTAGATTTCATCAACATGCGGGTAGAGTAAGTTGATACACTCTTCGTGGGCGGTGGGAACTGCCACGATTATTTTAGATTTAAATCTTTTAAGAGAATTTATTGCGGTGAGCATCGTTATTCCCGATGCAATTCCATCATCTACTACTATCAAAATTTCCTTTCTCTCATTTTTTCTAAGTGGAAATCCGAACTTTTTTCTTCTATGCTCTATTATCTTCCTTACTTTTTCTATATCCCCTTTGATTTCCCTTTCAGATAGGTTTAGGTATCTAACGATTTTTTCGTTAAGCAAGAAGCTACCATCCCATGCTATAGCTCCATATCCCGCTTCTGGATTAAATGGAATTGGTATTTTCTTTACGATTATAAGTCGTAGTGGAATCTTCAGAATACTAGATATCTCATACGCTACAGGAACTCCTCCAGAGGGAATAGCAAGCAATATCGCATCTGGGTTTCCTTTATATTTGCTTAGCATTTTTGCAAGTATTTCTCCAGCGTTTTTTCTGTTTTTGAACACAAATAACCTATTTCTCAGCGAAGGTATATCGTGGAGTTTTCCCATACAAAAGCTTTATTTATGCAGTTTAAAAAATTTTTTAATCAATGATAGTTGGCATGATTTTTGGTGAAGTGGGGTATAGCAGCTTCAATTTTGTTGTAAATAAAAACTATAATTTGCAAAAGGGGGAGTATGTTAAAGTAAATCACGAGGTTTATGGATGGGTGTTGGCTCAAGTAACCAGCCTTAGAAGATACAATGAGATGTACTCTTTGAGCGTGATAACTGGGGAGTCTGTCCCTAGAGAAGATGCCAGTGAGAGAATAATAGCATTTGCTAAGGTTATAGGATATCTGGATGACCGTGGAATGTTAAAATCTCCTAAAATACCATTTAAACCTGGAGAAAAAGTTTATAAAGCAGATGCAGAGCTTATAAGAAGAACGCTCAAACTTGAAAAAAGAAGAGGGGCTTACTTGGGTTTATTAGAGGGGCATAATATCCCAGTGTATTTAAATGTAAATAAACTTGTTCAGAAACATATAAGCGTACTAGCAAAAACTGGAGCGGGTAAATCTTACACTGTGGGGGTCTTGGTTGAAGAACTCTTAGAGAAAAAAGTTCCGGTAGTTATAATTGATCCCCATGGAGAATATTCCTCACTTAAAGAGCCCAATCAAAATCCGAAAGAATTAGAGTTAATGGGCAAATTTAAGATTTCTCCTAAGGGATATGAGAATGTAGTTGAGTATACTCCCAATCCAGGCGTAAATCCACAGTGCGATAGGAAACTGGCACTTGATATCACAAAACTATCAATCAACGATTTTCTCGAGATGCTCCCGGGTAAAGTAAGCGATACTCAGAAAGGAATTCTCTTTGAGGCATTAAAAGTCGTTAGGAGCTATGGGAAATTTACCCTTAAAGATCTAATAGATGTGATTCAAGAACATGAATCTAAAGGTAAATGGAATTTGATTACAAATTTAGAAATGCTCAAGGATAGTAAAATTTTTGAAGGCCCCCCAGTTACTCCAGCAGATTTGGTGAAAAGAGGACAAGCTTCTATAATAAATCTCAGAGGAGTAGCGCCAGAAATTCAGGAATTGGTGGTTGCAAGGCTTTCTAAGGAGATATTTGAGGATAGAAAACTTGGTAAAATTCCTCCTCTTCTTTTCTTGATAGAGGAAGCCCATAATTTTGCTCCAGAACGCGGTTTTGGAACGAAGTCTTCTTCGCATATATTGAGAACAATTGCGAGTGAGGGGAGAAAATTTGGAATGGGTCTCTGCGTAGTTACTCAACGACCAGCGAGGATAGATAAGAGTATCTTAAGCCAGTGCAACACCCAGATTATACTTAAAGTAACCAATCCAAACGACTTAAGAGCGATAAGCCAGTCAATAGAGGGATTTACTTCAGAACTTGAAGAAGAAATAAAACAATTAGAACCAGGAATAGCCTTGATTGTGGGAGATGTAGTAGAGCAACCTATCTTTGTCAATATCAGGGTTAGAAAATCTAGACATGGGGGGGCTTCCGTTGAGGTTGTAAAAGAGCCTAAAAAGAAGAAAGTAGAAGGAAAAAGCTGGATTTGGAGGATATTTTCAAAAATATGATTGAAAAGTTAAATAAAATACAGGAAAAACTTAAAGAAAAAATAATTTTGACCGATTGCTTTGGAAGGTTGGAATCTGTAGGGGGGGCTGATGTTCATTATCGTGAGAACAGGGGAGCATGTGGTTTCGTTGTTATGAAAGATGGAGATGTAATAATCAGAGAAGTTACGGAAATGGATGTGAAATTTCCGTATATCCCTGGATATTTTGCATTTAGAGAAGCTCCATTGATAATAAAAACTGTAAAAAAGTTTAAGAATGGGTTGGACCTCCTATTTGTTAATGGGCATGGTATAGCGCATCCAAGATATTATGGCCTGGCCTGCCATGTTGGGCTGGTTTTGGATATTCCTACAGTAGGTATTGCCAAAAGACTACTTTGCGGAGAAGAAAAAGGAGGAAAAATTTTCTATAAGGAAAAAGTTGTGGGGTACAAATATAGAGGCACATATGTCAGTCCGGGACATAAGATTTCTGTTGAGACCTCTCTTAGGGTTGTTAGGAGATTTGACCTTTCTCACGGATTGCCTGAACCATTATATATGGCTCATATTCTGGCTAAGGAGAGTGTATGAGGATGAGAGGAGTAGACCTCATGCTATTAATAGCACTTGCGAGGAGGGGCGGGGTATATGCTCATGCTATAGTAACTACTCATGATTTGGGAAAAGAAATAGGAGTATCACAACAGACAGCATCGCGAAAGTTGAGAGAGTTAGAAAAAGAAGGTTATCTCATTAGGGAAACATTCCTGAAAGGTCAGAGGATAAGATTATCATCCAAAGGAATTAAATTACTAAAAAAAGTTTACACAGATCTTAAGGAAGTCTTTGATGAGAGTTTTCCATTTATTTTTAAGACAAAGGCAAAAGTAGTATCGGGACTTGGAGAGGGTAAATATTATATGCAGATACCTGCCTATCAGAGGCAATTTGAAAAAAAATTAGGTTTTATTCCCTTTCCCGGAACTCTAAATTTGCGTCTATATGAGAGAGAAGGACTTAGGTTAAGATATTATGTTGAAAAACACAGGGGGATAGAGATTAGAGGATTCTCTTATGATGAGAGAACATTTGGAGGAGTAAAGTGTTTTAGAGCAGAAGTAGATGGAATAGGAGGGGCAGTAATTTTTCCAGAGAGAAGTCATCACGGATTCGACGTTGTAGAATTTATATCCAAAGTACATGTGAAGAAGGAAAAAAATTTGAAAGATGGAGATGAAGTTTGGTTGAAGATAATTTTTATATAAATTGATATCAATGATTTTTATTTTGGTGATTTACAATGCCGATCCAGAAGACAGAAAAAATATGGATGAATGGAGAGTTTGTCCGATGGGAAAATGCGAAAGTCCACGTCCTCACTCATGCATTACACTATGGTAGTGGGGTTTTTGAGGGAATTAGATGCTATAAGACAGTCGACGGTCCGGCCATCTTCAGGCTTAGAGAGCATATAGAGAGGTTATTTACCTCTGCTAAGTTGCATTTCATAGATATCCCCTATTCAGTAGAAGAGATATGTTCGGCAACTAAAGAGTTAGTTAAAGTAAATAATCTCGAGGAGTGCTATATAAGGCCAATAGCATTTAGAGGATATGGTGAGATGGGACTTAATCCGTTGAATAACCCTGTTGAAGTTGCAATAGCGTGCTGGCCCTGGGGGACTTATATAGGTGAAGAAGGTTTAAAAAAAGGTATTAGGGTTAAAATTTCGTCTTTTCAGAGAATCAGCCCAAACATTCTACCACCCACTGCAAAAAATACAGGACAGTATGCGAACTCTATTCTAGCCAAATTAGAATCTTTAAAGTGCGGTTATGACGAAGCGATTTTACTCGATTATCGTGGATTTGTAAGCGAGGGGCCCGGAGAGAATATATTTGTTGTGAAGAATAAGATAATCTACACTCCACCTGAGCATGCCAGCATTCTCAAGGGAATAACTAGGGATTCGGTAATTACGATAGCTCGAGATTTGGGATATAAAGTTATTGAAAAAGAGCTTACTAGAGCAGATTTATATACCGCGGACGAGGTATTCTTTACAGGAACAGCGGCAGAAGTTACACCTATCAGGGAAATTGATGGATATGTGATAGGAGACCCGGGAGAAGTAACAAAAGAGTTGCAGCAGAAGTTTTTTGAGATTACTAAAGGAAAAGTGGAGAAATACAAGAAATGGTTGGAGAAAATTTAATTTTTGACCCCCATGTTCATGTATATCCTTCGGCTAGGGAACTGCCTCTTGAAGTAAAAGAGGCAGCTTTGGAATACTACCTCAAGACTGGACTGGATATAAGAAGATATGCAGATGAAGAGGACCTTTTCCAAGAGCTAGATAGGCTAAGAATAGATAAAGCATTTATAGTTCCAAGACCTGCAAAAGATAATTCTGAAGCGGAGAGGATAAATAACTATGTGTCAAGCCTTAGAAGAACATACTTGGACGCTTTTGCTACCGTGAACCCCTGTCAAAAGGGGGCGATAGAAGAGTTACAGAGGGCTATATTAGAGCTAAAGTTAATAGGACTAATGTTCGATCCGCATGAGCAGGATATAGATTTTTCTTCTCAGGAAGTTTGGAGATTAATGGAGGAAGTAAAAATTTTAAAGATCCCAATTTACATCCATCTAGATTTTCTTAAAGGTGAAAAAATCGATATTGAGGGTATAAATGAAATTATAACATGTTTTTCAGATATAAATTTCATATTCTCTCACTTTGCAAAATATGAAGATAAAAATATACCGAGCGTACTTCCAGAGAAAAATGTTTATTTTGATACCTCTCATGTATCTGAAAAGTTCATCGAAAACTTCATAGAGCAACATGGCGTTGACAACTTAGTCTATGCTTCGGACTTTAAGTATAATGTGTATCCAGTGTACGAAATTGAAAAGATAAAGAACCTAAACATAGGGGAGAGGGATAAAAGAAAAATATTCTACTTTAATATTTCCGGCTTGTTATAAATTCTGTTATTTTCTTTAATTTTTCTATCGAACTATTTTCCAGACCCGTCTTGTTTAGATTTTCAAGTGCTTTTTTCTCATATTCTTTTGCAATCTTTATTGAGAACTCTCTTGCTCCATATTTTTCGAGTATTTCCAATATTCTAGAGATATCTTCTTCACGAATCTTTTTACTTCTCTTATACACATTTGTTAGGAATTTTTTGTCATTTTTCTTGGTTTTCTCCATTGCATATATTATTGGCAGGGTTTTTTTCCTATTCCTTATATCACTGGCTTTTGGTTTCCCTGTTTTTTCCTCTTTCCCCCATATTCCTATTATATCGTCTATTATTTGGAAAGCCATCCCTATATTATGCCCAAAAAGTCTGAATTTTTCAATTATTTTCCTATTTTCAGTGGCTAAAATCGCCCCAATGTGGGTGGAAGCCTCTATTAAGGCAGCGGTCTTTTTACTTATCATTTTCAGATACATGTTTATGGTTATATCTATTCTTTTTTCATATTCCATATCCAAAAACTGCCCTTCGCAAAGTTCCATTACAGTTTTATTTAATATTTCGAGTACGTCCACTATTTTCGCATCGGTTACGTTGACCTCCCTCAACCTCAGGGCACATAAATTTGCAAGTACATGCATTCCATCTCCCACATTAATTGCATGAGGAATGCCCCATAATTTCCAAACAGTTGGTCTATGCCTACGTTGTTCGTCCATATCTTCTATATCATCGTGAATTAGAGAGAAGTTATGGATTAATTCTATAGCCGCTGCAGCAGGTAAAGCTTTGTCATAGACCCCGCTGATTGCTTTATAAGATAATAGACATAGAGTTGGTCTAAATCTCTTGCCCCTGTATCTCTTGGTTTCTTTAAACTTTTCATCTACCCATCCCAGGTGGTATTTCATCATATTGTAAAGTTGAGAGGGGAATCTCCTCTGGCCAATGCATCTCTCGATTTCAGAATCTACCATATCCACATGCTCTAATAGTATCTCTTCTCCTTCCATGGCCTCACTCCACTATACTAACCTTAATTAATGAAATCACAGGGACTCCTTTGATCTGTTTTAGATTTTTTTTATCTACTACTACCACAGCCCCGATAGGTTTTGCTCTCAAGTTCTCAAGCAATTCTATGGCATCCCTTATAGTTTTACCGCTCGTTGCTATGTCGTCAACTATTAACACTTTCTTTTTCTCTACGCGAGAAAAGTTAGATAGCAAAAAACTGGATAGGGATTTTTTGTTAGGTTCCCAAAAATGTTTTTTTGGTCTTATTACAGCTAGCTCTGTTTCCATTTCCTCCGCCATTAATGTAGCTATGGGCAGCCCACTTACAGCTATTCCAGCAATCACATCCGGAGATTCCATTTCACCTTTTTCTATCGAGGTTTCTACTAGGTGTACCATACCTAAGGCGATGTATTTCAACACTTTGGGATTCGTGCCTATACTTCTCCAGTCAACGTATATATCTCTGGGTTTCTTTTCTAAGTCTTGGGTTATAAGCCAGAGTGCAGTCTCTCTCGAGATATTGAGCTCATCCGCTATTTCTCCCGTAGTAAATCCCCTCTCTTTTAATTCTTTTGCTCTCTCGATTAGTTCATCGATGTTTTTCATTTCTTACTCCTCTTTGCAATTTTTTTAAGCTCCGACCCGCACACGTCGCATTTTCCTTTATAATTGAGAGGAAATATTTTTCCGCATCCCTTACATATATTTTTCCATTCAAAAACTTCTTTTATCCCCCTCTCGTATATTCCTCTATACTTTATCTTCATTACAGTTGCGACATTCTGGATATCGTAGTCGTCTGTTATGAGAGTGCCATTTAATTCGTGTGCGAGAGCTATCAATTTTATATCCGTTTTAGAGAGATTGAGTAGGTCTCCAGTTTTAGCTGCAATTCTCTTTACTTTTTCAATTTCTTTTCTGCTGGGTTCTAAAATCCTCAGTTTTCCTTGAGATAGTGCTATCTCGGCTCTTGTTCTGGTATACATGTTTTTTAGCTCATTTATAACTTCATTTATAGTAAAACACTCTCCTTCTATAGGGAAGCCGGATATGAATGCAACTGAGTCAAGAATCAACTTTTCTGATTTTTTCATAGAAATTTCTATCTAACTTTATGAATTTCGCTTTATTTTTTGAAAGTCTAACTTTTATATTATCTTTAACTTCAAAAATGTGTTTTCCATCCAATACCGCTACGGGGGATTCTCCACAAATTACCTTAATCTCAACTTCAGATTTATTTGGAACTACTATTGCCCTCCTGATCCCGTCAAATACGCATATAGGTGTCACTATAAATGCGTTGACATCCGGATGCACGTAAGGTCCTCCAGCAGATACGCAGTATGCTGTAGAACCAGTTGGAGTTGATACTATAATTCCATCTGCCTTTAACTTTCCAATTGAAAATCCATCTATCAATATTTCAAGATGGAGCATTTGAACAGGTAAACTGGAGACTAAAGCGACTTCATTTAATACTTCCCCCAATTTTTCCTTAGATACAACTTCGAGCTTGTCTCTCATTTCGATCTTGAATTTCCCGTCAATTACCCTTTCTATTGCACTCTTCCAGTCTGTTGGCTCTACCTCAGTTAAGAACCCCCTGGTACCAAAGTTTATTCCGAGTATTGGGATTTTTCCTCCAGTATAATGTACCGTCCTTAAAATTGTTCCGTCTCCTCCAAGAGCAATTATATAGTCTACTTCCATTTCTTTGATTTCCTTTCCTTTCTCTCCGAGTCTCTCTGCTATCTTTTTTTCTATGTAATACCCTATTTTTTTGTTATTTAAGAATTTTATTAATTTTTTAGAAATATTTATTGCCTTTTCGTCATTTTTAGCTACTATTCCTATTTTCATAGGTATTTCAGCACCTCCCTATGGAGTTCCGAATTGCAAGTTGCTACTATTTTCATTCTTTTGATTTCATATGGTTCTATCTCTATTTCTCGACCCTTCTCATCGGTAATCGTACCTCCCGCCTTCCTGAGTATGAAGCTCGATGCCGCAATGTCAACATTTCTTATAGTGCCTCTTAAGTCTATATACCCCTCAAAAATTCCGCACGCCACATAACACATTTCAAGAGCAGCACTACCTAGAGTTCTAGTTGTTAAAGCTTTTTGTAGGATATTTGATGGAATTCCCCCCTTGAGATATACCGAAAAAACGCTTTTTTCTAGGTTTTTTTTCTTTGAGGTGGTTATCTTCAGTCCATTTAGGGTAGCGTTTTTTCCCCTTTCCGCATAGAATGTATCTCCATTCACCAAGTTCTTTACATATCCCGAAAAGAACCCATGTTTGTCGATGAAAGCTATTGAAACGGCAAAAAATGGGATGCGATGAAGAGCGTTAAATGAGCCATCTAGTGGATCGAGGATGCATATATATTCTGGATTTTCTGAACCGAATCTTACCAACCCACTTTCTTCACTTAGTACCATTACATCTAAGTTTTTTAGCACATCAAAGCAAGCTTTTTCGGCTTCTACATCTATTCTCTGTGTTTTGATATCTTTTATCCGAATATACTCCTCTCCTTCGGGAGAGTTGATAAGATGAGAAATTCTGTTAAGTACCCGTTCTGAGATATCCTCGCAAATTTTAAACATTTGAATTAATTTTAAAAACCTAAAGGATTTATAATTTATGAAGGTGAGTCAAATGTCGACGAGGACTGTAGAAGTGAATGAATTGAAGGTTGGAAAATTTGTTGTAATTGATGGAGCTCCATGTAAGATTTTGAAAATATCTACAGCTAAGACTGGAAAACACGGGTCTGCTAAGGCGAGGATAGAGGGAATAGGGATTTTAGACAACCAAAAAAGAACGATGGTTCTTCCCACAGATGCCAAAGTGGAAGCTCCGATAATCGATAAGAGGGCAGCCCAAGTGTTGGCTTTTATCGGAGACAATGTTCAGATAATGGATTTAGAAACTTACGAGACATTCGAACTTCCAAAACCTAGTGCAGATGAGTTGGAGGGAAAAGAACTTAGTATTGGAGGGGAAGTGGAGTATATAGAGGTAATGGGACAGAGAAAAATAACCAGGGTCAAATGAGCTTTCTTTTTGTTTCTCCACCGACTTTTGCTAGGAGAGAGACGGATATAAAAGAAGCTAAGTATGTAGTAATAGGCATTCCTTTTGATTCTTCTCAAAGCTATAGGGTAGGTTCCAGATATGCCCCTTCCTTCATTAGAGAGGCATCTAGAGAGCTAGAGGACTATGATATACTAGAGGATGTGGATTTAACACAGCTTAAAATAGCCGATATAGGGAATATAGAGGTGTCCCATGGCGACTTTAAAGAAACTTCTAAGAGAGTAATAGAGACAATTAAAGAGGTGGTGAATGAAAATCGTATTCCTGTAATTTTGGGAGGAGAGCATACCATTACAAGTATGGTGGTACAATCTTTTGAAAGAAAAGTTAAGTTCGTATGTTTTGATGCTCATTTAGACTTTAGAGAAGAGTATTTGGGTAATATGTATTCTCATGCATGCACCTTAAGGAGGGTGGGAGAAAGCATCGGATTCGAGAATATGATGGTGATAGGTGTGAGAAGCGCTCTTAAAGAGGAGTTTGAGGAGGCAATTGGGAAAGGTGTAAGGATAGTGAGGGTAGACGAGACTAAATCGAACTTAAAAAACACGATCGAAGACTTCACCAGAAATAAGGATATTTACCTCTCTATAGATATGGATTGTTTTGACCCTAGAGAGGCTCCTGGAGTATGCAATCCAGAACCCCAAGGTTTAAGCTTTACAGATATAGTCGATGCCTTAGATTTCTTAGATAACTGTAATTTAATAGGTTTTGATATAGTTGAGGTGTGTCCTCTTTATGACACTTACACCCCGGTGCTAGCCGCAAAATTAATATTCAAGATACTGGCAAAGAACGATAAAATATGGAAAACCTCCCAATCGAAATAGCCACACATCTATATTTGACTAAATTTGGAGGATGGACGAGGGAACTTAAGGATAATGAAGTAGGACTTAATGTTAACTGTTTAAAGCAGACTAAGCTTTTTCCGTACGATTTTGTGATTATAAAAAAGATAGAAGAAAGAAAAACAAAGCCCCTATTTAAAAGGGAAATATTCAAAATAGTTCCATTAGATAAGTCATCTCCAGAAGCCTATATAAAATCCCTAGGAGGAGAAATTGTCTTACCTTACGAAAAATCTGAGGAGGAGATAGAAGAGGGAGATTATCTAATCTTGAATACTTCACTAAATAGGTTTGAACAGCCAGAATTCTGGATGGAACATCTCATCTTCAGCATGCTCAAGAATTTCAGGAATAAAAATTGAGCGCCGGGGATGGGATTTGAACCCATGAGGAGCAAAGCTCCAGTGGATCTCGAATCCACCGCCTTACCTGGCTAGGCTACCCCGGCTTTATCGTACCTTTTTCTATTAACTTCTGTGTATTTTTTTGTTACTCACTTTTTTATTTTGAAAAAATGCAAATATTTTTGTATTTTTATATTCTACAAAATATATTATGTATAATATATTTTATACTGTATATAATCTCTCAAGTTCGCTATATAAAAATTTTATGCAATAATTTTTTAAAAATGCGAATAAATTTGTAATATAAGATTTAATGTGGGAGTTGGCGTGATTTAAAAACACCATTATTTTATAGCCTTGTTTGTTTTATTCTATTATCTGAAAGGTGATTTTTTTACGGGACTGCTCTTCAGAATTTTAACCGTCAAATTGTATATGCTCGTAGCAAGGAAACACGTAAATATGGCAATTAGAATAGCATATTTACCCCAGTGCCTTATTGTTCTTAGCTCGTTGCCCTCTTTCTGTTTGTAGAGTGAGAGGATCTTCTTCTCGTCGGCATCCAAAGAGCTTTCCAGGATGAAGAAGCCCTCTACGCCCGTTATATATTAAGGGATTTGGGAAA
>Ga0164318_10002897_pt1 | contig 16083 bp, 16 predicted proteins | sample GuaBasSedimGuay9_FD_113734 | JGI IMG/M metagenome (GOLD analysis project Ga0164318, IMG submission 113734) | Subseafloor sediment microbial communities from Guaymas Basin, Gulf of California, Mexico - Guay9, Core 4571-4, 0-3 cm | ecosystem: Environmental > Aquatic > Marine > Hydrothermal vents...
CTCTTCGGTTCCTAGGGACGTGGCATGCCTGGCGAAGAAAGCGACTTGGATATCCTGGTCATCCAGCCAGTAGTTCGCGATCGGCGACAGGAGATGGTCAGGCTGCGACGCGTTCTGAACCCCTTCCGTATCCCGGTGGATGTCTTGGTAGTAAGTGAGGACACTTTTCAAAAGTGGGCCGATATCCCAGGAACGGTTTTTTTAGGAGGCTGGCCTGGAGGGAAGAGTACTGTATGAGGGCACCGAAGTATCAGCCACTCTGTCACCCTGAGCCGCAGGCGGAGAGTCTCTGGTTTGCCGATAAAGACGAGATTATTCGCCACCTGCGGCGGCTCAGAATGACAACAGAAAGAAACTACTCGTCAATTTTTGAACCCTGATTACACGATATATAAATATAGATGAACAAATTGTAAATCCTTATACCTTGACATTTAAGCTCATTAATAGACTACATTTATTAGGCTTGTATGTTGGAAAAAGTTGGCCATGCGTTGTCCTTATTGTCGTAGCAGTAGAATCCGGGTATTAGATTCGCGTATCAGCCGGGAGGCCAACGCCATCCGACGACGGCGGGAATGTCTGGACTGTAAGCGGCGTTTCACCACTTACGAAAAGGTCGAAGACATAACCCCGTTGGTGATTAAGCAGGATGGCCGCCGCGAGGCCTTCAATCGCAGCAAGATCTATGAAGGCATCAAAAAGGCCTGCGAAAAAAGACCGGTAAGCATCGATGATATTGAGAATTTTATTGACGCTCTGGAGCGGGAACTACAGGAAAGCGGCAAGAAGGAAGTGTCTTCCAAGGTAATCGGGGAGAAAGTCATGTCCCAGTTGCGCCAATGGGACGATGTCGCTTATGTACGCTTTGCTTCGGTCTATCGACGTTTCAGTGATGTTACCGATTTCATGGACGAATTAAAGCAGCTGTTAGAGAGCAAAACCGCCTCCACCTCCGAGTCATCCTGATGTCTTTCACCGACGCCGATCGCCGTTATATGGCCCAGGCCCTGCTACTGGCCGCCAAGGGCGCGGGCTATACTTCTCCCAACCCCATGGTGGGAGCCGTGGTCGTCAAAGATGACCAGATAGTCGGCCAGGGTTATCATCGCCAGCTGGGAAGTGCCCATGCCGAGGTTGAGGCCCTTAATGATGCGGGCCCGCAGGCTCAAGGGGCTACCCTGTATGTCACTTTGGAACCTTGCCATCACCAGGGCCGCACCCCACCCTGCACCGCGGCCATCATGGCGGCGGGCATCAAACGGGTAGTAATGGCCACCCGAGATCCCAATCCCCAGGTCACCGGCGGCGGCGGCGAGTTTTTAAAGAGTCAGGGAGTTGCGGTTGAAACCGGCTTGCTGGAGAAAGAAGCCCAGCAGCTTAACGAGGCCTTTTTCAAGGCGGTGACTACCGGCCTGCCCTGGGTGATTGCCAAGGCCGCCTGCTCCCTGGATGGCAAAATCGCCACCCATGCCGGGGATTCACACTGGATTACCGGACCCAAGGCCCGGGCTTTGGTCCACCGTTTCCGACACCAGGTGGATGCTATTCTGGTAGGGATCGCCACGGTGCTGACCGATGACCCGCAACTCACTACCAGACTGCCGCGCCGTCGGGGCCGCGACTCGATCCGGGTCATCCTGGATAGCAATTTACGCATCCCGCTGACCGCTCGCGTCCTAACGATCAAATCCCTGGCACCGACCTGGGTAGCTTGTACTCAAGCGGCCGCCTCCGAAAAAATCGTGGCCGTCCAGCAAACCGGCGCCGAAGTCCTGGTAGTACCCGGCGACGGCCCGCAGGTAAATCTGCCGGCCTTGTTAAAACTTTTGGGCCAACGCCAGGTTCAGAGCTTACTGGTGGAGGGCGGCGCCGAGATCCATGGGGCCTTTTTTGATCAGGGCCTGGTAGATAAATTCCACTTCTTTTATGCCCCTAAATTTATCGGCGGTCGCGGTGCCTTCAGCGTTCTGGCCGGTCAGGGGGTAGCTCGCATCGCCGATGCCTGGCCTGCCAAAAATCTGACTATTCGCCGCGTCGGCCCTGACGTGCTGATCTCCGGTTACGTGGGCTAGAGGTTTTAGTTGGTAGTTAAGGTGAGGCCTTTCTTCTGCTACCCTGAAAACGCCTGTGATAGGTTGCGTCGCACGCACCTGAAAATAATGAATAGGGCGCGTCCTACGCACCAAAAGTTGCTGTAACTAATTGCGGTAAAAGTTCTCCGGCCATTCCCAAAAAGCTAAAGTCAACCTGACCGGTCAAGGGAGTCGGTTCCAGGTTGAATTCGGCAATCAGCGCCCCGGCCTTTTGAGCCCAATAGGCAAAGGAAGCCGCGGGCTGAACCAGGGCGGAAGTGCCCACCACCAGCATCACCTGGGCCTGCTGCAAGGCTAATTGGGCCTGGTTGAGGATATCGACGTCAAGCGGCTCCCCGAACCACACCACGTTGGGCCGTAACAGGCCGCCGCATTCCGGGCAGTAAGGCAAGAGCGGCAACGGCACCCGCCGATCCTCACCAACGCGACCACAGTCCAGGCAGCGCACCTGCCAGATATTCCCATGAATCTCTGACAGCCGCGTGGAGCCCGCCAATTTATGCAGGCCATCGACATTTTGGGTGATTAAGGTAAATTCGGGGATGCGGGCTTCCAGGGCGACCAGGGCGTAATGCGCCGGGTTGGGAGATTTATCGGCGATCAGACAGCGACGCCAATCATACCATTCCCATACCAACCGGGGATTTTGGCGGAACGCCGCCGGCGTCGCCAACTCTTCCGGCCGATACTGCCGCCACAGACCTTCAGGCCCGCGAAAAGTAGGTATGCCGCTTTCCTGGGAAATTCCGGCCCCGGTCAGAACTGCCACATGCGAGGCCGGCAACAGATGCTGGGCCAACTCTGACAGCCTTGCGCTTATTGATTGGTTAGAGCCTGGAGAACCTGGCATCGCATCTTACCCCCTGCCCTGTTTTGACTATATTAACATAAACCGCTTCAGGATCCCAAAAAAGTTAATCGTATAGTGACAAATTTGCTTTTCATTCTGGCACAATTAAGATTATAAAGGTTATGAAGAATAGCAACCTGAGGGGGATATGTCTGGCTTGCCAAGGGGCTTGGCTAAATTTATAATAATTATGCTAGTGGTCGGGGCATCAGCTATAGGCTGCGTGACTGTCAAGGTTTCTCTCTGGGAGGAGGCGGCGCCCTTAGAAGAAAAGGTGATCTCCGGTCAGGGCCGTGATAAGATTCTTTTGCTGGATATATCCGGGATGCTTCTGGAGCAATCCCCTACCCGTTGGTTGGGTCTGGGGGGACCGGTCAGTCTGCCCAGCCGGATCAAGGAGGAGCTCAAAAAAGCCTCGGAGGATAAACGGGTCAAGGCTGTGGTGCTGCGGGTGCACAGTCCAGGTGGGACAGTCAATGCCGCGGACCTGATCTATCATGAATTGGTCCGATTCAAGAAAGACCGTCAGGTCCGAATAATCGCTTGGGTCATGGGGCTGGCAGCCTCCGGTGGCTACTATGTGGCTCAAGCCGCCGACACGATTATCGCCCAGCCCACCAGTATCATTGGCTCCATCGGCGTGGTGGCCTTGAAGTTTAATGTCAAGGAGCTGATGGACAAAATCGGGGTGGACACCGAAGTGGTCAAGGCCGGGCGTTTAAAGGATCTGTGGTCGCCTTTCCGGCCCGCCAGCCCCGAGGAAGCCCTTCTCATGCAAGGCATCATCGATGATTTTTATCATCGTTTTGTGGACGTCGTCGCCGAAAACCGGCAACTCAGTCGGGCCCAGGTGTTAAAGTGTGCCGATGGCCGCATTTTCACCGCCTCCCAGGCCTTGGCGCACCGACTGCTCGACTCTATCGGCTATCTAGATGAGGCCCTGGAGCTGGCCAAAGACCAGGCCGGCTTGAAAGAAGCCACGGTGGTGAGGTATCATCGCCCCGAAACTTATGTAAATAATATATATTCCTTAATGCCGGGCGGCCCCCCAAGTTTTGGTTCCATGCCAGGGCAACCCGAAGCCCAGGGCGCGGCCCCGCTACCCGAGTTTTTTTATCTATGGAGCCTGGCCCCGGGAGCCTCATAATACCCTTACGATGAGCAAAGTAGGAGAAAAATTTCAAGATTTTCGACAGTGAACCGATAAGTAAAGGTAAAGGGCCATAGATGACCATAACCAGCTATCAGATTCAGAATGTGCTGCGGACCTATGGCCGGCAAGTGCGCCGAGCTCTGAAGTACCGCTATGCTGATGCTAACCAAGCCGGGAGGACGCAGCCAACCTGCCCAGAGCTCAAGCGGCACCAGGTGATCGAGCGAGTAACGCGCGAAGTAATGAAAAAAGTCACGGTCGATGGCGTATTTAATGACACGGGAAAAGCGGCGCTTGCCAAGTTGATTCAGGAAGTAGGCCAGAATTTAGAGATCGTTCCGGATGCGGAGGGTGAATGGCAGTTTAAGCTCATCTCTCCCCAAAAAACTGGCGCCGCCAGCGAAGAGCGATTGTCTTCTAATCGTCTAGACTCGTGGAAAGAACGGCTTTACCAAATTACCTACGAAATTATTGATCAGAATACCATAAGCAGCTGATTCAGGAGCAGCGGTCATGAAAATCGAACAGGTGCAAAGCAACAGCATCGATCTTCTCCGAACCGATAAGACCAACCAGATTGAATCCCACCCCGAAACCAGCACTTCCCAGAGGTCTAACCTGTCTGAAATGGATCGAATAGAGTTGTCCAGGGAGTCAAAGCTGTTACAAAAGGCCAGTGAAGTCATTACCCAGACCCCGGAAATCCGAGCGGAAAAGGTCCAAACTATTAGCCAGGCGATACAGGAAAACTCTTATCAGGTCGATAGTCATAAGATAGCCAATGCCATTATTGCCAATGCCATCATGGAACGCTGAGTGAGCTTTCACCCGGAAATAACCCCAATCTAAAAAGACGTTCTAATCGCTGAGATTTTTCTCTAGTCAACAAGGACCTGTCGAAGTTGGCCTTAAATCCCCAACCGGAGCAGTCCAAAGGCCGCAGCCGTTTAACCCCTGGCTGGCTTAATCAAAAAGACGCCGGGCTACCTTGCCTCCTCAGTATCTTATTATTGACTTTCTTACTCTGTGGACTTTCAAAAACCACAGCTGATCCAGATCTCTGGGGCTATATGGGTTTCGGACGGTTATTCTGGCAGACCGGGAAATTCCCCTATCAAGATATCTTTTCCTATGTCCCCACCCTGGATACCTGGGTCTATCATGAATGGCTTACCGGGGTGATATTCTATCCCCTTTATCAAGCCTGGGGGGCCGCAGGTTTGCAACTTCTCAAGCTTGGTTTGGGACTGGCCACTGCGGGTCTGATCTATCTTAGCGCGGTGCGCCGCGGCGCCAGTCCCGCCGCCGCGGCCGTCATGCTATTTCTGGTTAGCGGCTTTTTACCCTTGGGCTACAGCCCGGTTCGGGCCCAGATCTTTACTTTCTTCTTTTTTGCTCTATCTATCTATCTTTTAGAAACCGCCCGGCTCACCCGGCGGTGGCGTTGGTTAGGGTCCCTGGTCCTGATTCAGGTTCCCTGGTGTAATCTGCACGGGGGATTTGTGGCGGGGCTGGGATTATTGGCCCTCTATGCCCTGGGAGAAGCCTGGTCTCGCCGCCCCTGGTGGCCTTATCTTTTGACTCTGGTGCTGGCAACGCTGGCCACGCTGGTCAACCCCTACGGTTTTCAATATTGGCATTATATCATTTACGCCATCACCATGCCCCGCCCCGAGATCACCGAGTGGGCCTGGTTGTTCAAAGCTTACCAGCAAGGTACCCTGGGCTCAGGAGAACTGGCTTATGTCCTGGTCATAGTCATTTTCAGCGTTTTATTGGTGATATGGGCCCGCTGGTGGGAAACCACCGCGAGTTTGGTGGCGTTAGTAACGTTTTATTTAGGAATACACCACGTCCGTCATCTAGTGCTCTTGTTCATTGTATTAGGAGCATATCTACCGGTAATCTTTACCCCCTTACTGGAACGATTTAAATCCATCCCGGCGTTGCAAGCTATTTACCAGCGTTTAGGTTGGCAGACGTGGGTTATATTATTTATATGCTTGATCGGCATAAATTCTTATCGTTTCCTAAACCAACGGCCTTTAAGTTTGACCGTCCCGGCTCAGGCCGAACAACCGGATGGCAGGAAAATCAAGATGTATTACCCGGTCGGCGCGATCGACTACATCCAGAATCACCGTTTATCTGGAAACCTTCTCACCTGGTTCGAATGGGGAGAGTATCTATTCTGGACCTTCTACCCCCAATGCCGGGTAGCCTTGGACGGACGCTACGAAACCGTGTATCCGGAAGCAGTAAATCAGAAATATTTCGATTTCCTCCGTGGCCGTCCCAATTGGCAGCAATTCCTATCCCATTACCCGCCCGATATGATCCTCATCCGGGTCCCAACCAAGATATATGAGCTCCTTAAAAATCACCAAGAATGGCATCAGGTTTATAGTGATTCTGGATGTGCCTTATTCCTGCGCCAGCATGGTCCCACCCCGCCAGGCGAATTATTATCCCAGCATCACCTTCAGTAACACTTGATCAGCCAGGGAATTTGCCTGCAAAGCGGCTCTGTTAGCCCGCGCCTGGGAGCCGGTTTGACTTGACAGAACCCCGATTCTTATATAGTTATAGGTAAAATAGATATTTTTTCTGTTAGTTAGGATTGAGTTTGCAAGATCGTGTTCTCCAACTCGCCGGCCATCACGTGGTCCGCTTTGTGGACTATATGGGCCAGCTAACCCTGTTTTTTGTGGCAGCCTTTACGGCCTTGTTCCGTCCCCCGTGGTTCTTTCGGGAAGTCATCGCCCAGATGTTTCACCTGGGGGTAAAATCCTTGCCGCTGGTGGCGGTGGCGGCCTTTTCGGTCGGGTTGGTGTTGGCTATGCAGACGGTGGGGGTGCTTTCCTGGTTCGGAGCCGCCAATTATATCGCCACCATCGTCGGGATGTCGATGGTTCGGGAACTGGGCCCGGTACTTACCGCCCTCATGGTGGTCGGTCGGGCCGGGTCGGGCATAAGCGCTGAACTGGGGTCGATGCGCGTCACCAGGCAGATTGATGCTATGCGGGTTTCGGCGGTCAACCCGATGAAGTATCTGGTAGGCACCCGTTTACTGGCCTGTATGTTGGTTCTCCCCTTGCTGACCGGCGTCGCGGATATTCTGGGTATTCTGGGCGGTTGGGTGATCGGCGTTACCCAGGTCGGATTGACCTCAAAATATTATTATCAACTTACCCTAAAATATATTACTCTAAAAGATGTAGTGCCGGGAGTGCTAAAGACCGTAGTTTTTGGGGCGATTATCGGCACGGTCGGTTGTTTTCATGGCTATCATACCACCCATGGCACCTTCGGGGTCGGTCAATCTACCAAGGCGGCGGTGGTTACCGGGTCACTTTTGGTATTGGTCTCCGATGTCTTTTTAACCCGTATTTCTTTGCTAATTTGGCCCTAAAAACCTGGGAGAGACGGTGACTTCTCAACCAGCTCCGACCCTAATCCTGCCCCCCAAAGGCGAGCCATTGATCTGCTTTCAGGACATTTACAAGTCTTACAACCACCAATCCGTCCTTCGGGGGGTCAATCTGGAGGTCCGTTGTGGCGAAACCCTGGTGATCCTAGGGCGCAGTGGGGCTGGAAAGTCGGTACTGACCAGTATGCTGGTCGGCCTGGAAACCCCGGATGCCGGGAGCATTACCCTGGCCGGAGTAGAACTTACCGGATTGCGGACCGAGACCGATTGGGATCGGCTGCGGCTGCAGATGGGCTATTTATTCCAAGGCTCAGCCCTTTATGATTTTATGACCGTCGGCGAAAATGTCGCCTTCCCACTGGTCCATCATCGCCGATTGACCCACGACCAGATTAAACAGATAGTCAAGGAAAAACTGGCCCTCGTCGGACTCAAAGATGTAGAGAGTCTGGAACCATCGGCCCTTTCGGGCGGCATGCAGCGCCGCGTGGCCCTGGCCCGGACTCTGGCTTTAGACCCTCATATCATTATCTACGATGAACCGACCGCTGGGCTGGACCCGATTACTTCGGATGGCATCGCCCATTTAATTCAGGATTTACAGAAATCCCTGGATGTAACCTCGATCCTGGTCACCCATGATCTGCGCACCGCCCGGTTTGTCGGCGACCGTCTGGCCCTGCTTTATGACGGGAGGATTGTCTTTCTGGGTTCAACTCAGGAGTTGGAGGACAGTGACAACCCCGAGGTGAAAAGTTTCCTTTCGCCAATTTCCCTGACGGAATCAGAGGGTTTATGAGCCAGAAAAAGTATGAGACCATAGTCGGGGGCTTTGTGGTGGCCACGCTGCTACTGCTTATGACCATGGTGCTGATTATCGCCCAACAAGAACGCCTATTTGAAAAACGTCTGGAATATCGGACAGTGTTCAAAAATATCGGAGGCTTAAAGGAAGGGGCTGAGGTACGCCTGTCGGGAGTGACGGTGGGCAGCGTTAAAAAGGTTTCCTTTGATCGCCAGGGGAACATCATCGTAGGGTTTGAGGTGCTGGCCGAATATCGCGAGCGGCTGCGCGCCGACTCCAAGGCCACCATCGGTTACATCGGCCTCTTAGGAGACATGTGCCTGGACCTCACTAGTGGTTCCCCGGAAGTGGCGGTGCTGCCCCCCGGTAGCACAATTCCTTCCATCGAACCACTGGCCCTGACTACCATGATCGAACGGGCCACGCCGTCTTTGGAGAAGATTGAAAAAATTTTGGCCAATCTCACTAAGATCACCACGTCCTGGGCCGATGACCAGGGAACCTTGAACTGTATGATCAACCAGTTAAAGGATATTGTCACTAAAATTAATGAGGGTAAAGGTAGCCTGGGCCAATTAGTCAATGACCCCGGCCTCTATAAAGATTTGAGACAGGCTGTTTCCGGAACTGAAAAGATCATTGCCAGCCTCAATGACCAGGAGGGGTTGATGGCTGCCCTACTCCACGATCAACAATTAAAGGCTGAAGCCCAAAAGTCTATAGCTGATCTTAAAGCCACCCTGGAAAACTTTCGCCAGGCTTCCAATAATTTTCGCCAATTATCGGAACGCCTGCCTGTAGCCTTTAAAAAAGGAGAAGATTTCATCGACCATCTCAACCGGGCCGGGGCCGGGTTGCCAGAACTAGTTACCAGTGGCCAGAGCCTCCTTCATGATGCCGATGACGTGGCCCAGGCCGCGCAAAAGAGCTGGTTGTTGCGTCGCCATATCCCTCAAAAAACCGAGAAAACCATCCGCATGGAACGGCAACTCCCAGAGGCAGGGAAACCGTGAGCCATACCGGGGCGGGGGTATTTAGCGCCAGTTTGATCGTCTTGCTGGTGCTGTTGCAGGGCTGTGCCGGGCCTGCGCCGCGACCGGGAGTAGGGCTGCGCCAGGATGCGGTCAACGCCAATGATCGCGGCTATCACTATTATGCCAGGGGAAACCTGGAACTGGCACGGGAAAAGTTCGCTCAGGCCCTCCGACTCAACCGGCTCATCGACCATGTGCCGGGAATCGCGGCCAATCTCAATAACCTGGGGGCTATCTATCAGGAACAGGGCCGATATCACCAGGCCGAAGACTGTTACCGGGAGGCCCTGAAACTTAACCGGCAGCAGGATGACACGGCTGGAATCATTGAAACTTTGAACAACCTGGGCACGGTCTGGCAGACCCAGGGCAAGCTGCGACAGGCACAGGGAGCCTATACCGAAGCGCAGACCCTGGCCCAGCAGCCGGGGTTGGAGCCGCTGTTGGCCCTGACCCTGACTCATTGCGGGGATGTGGCCCGTCAGGAGCAGCGCTATGCTGCGGCCCTCAAGCTTTATCAGCAATCTTTGCAATTAAACATTGCTCATCAGGCCGCCCGGGGACGCGCCGTCAGCCTGGAACGCCTGGGACGCCTGCATCTAGAACTGGGAGATTTTGACCAGGCCGAAAAGAACTTAAAAACCGCCTTGCAAGAATTTCGCCGCCTGGAATCGGTGGGCGGGGTGATCGACGCCCTGGAGGGCCTGACCCGCTTATATCTGGCTAGGGGCGACCAGAGTGCGGCGCAAGACTACGGAGCGCGCCTGGCCCAGCTTTATCAGGCCCTGGGCCAAAATGATAAGTATCAAGAGCAGAGCGCGCTTTTGCCCGCCGCCAGGCCACAGCCGGAAAAATAAACGTTATCTTTTGGAGAACCGCCATGAACGGCAAAAAAATCTGGGAAGCCTTGATCTTAGGTATCTGCTTAGGGGTGGGTCTAATTATCTTGGGATACTTCATCTCTAGCAGCGTCACCCGGCTAAAGGCTCAGGATCGCACCGTCACCGTAAAAGGCCTGGCCGAACGAGAAATGCCGGCCAACATCGCCATCTGGCCGATAAAATTTACCGTGGCCGATGATGATTTAAGTAATCTGTTCGCAGTTATTCAACGCAATAATGCCTTAGTGATGGAATTTTTGAAGACCAACGGTTTTGGTGCAGATGAAATATCCATAGCCGTGCCCAGAGTCTTGGATCGCCAGGCCCAGGAATACGTCAATGCGGCCAAGGCCCAATACCGCTACTCGGCGTCTTCGGCCATCACGGTTTATTCTGATAAAGTGGATAAGATCCGGGAAACTATGGGAAAGATCGTTGAATTGGTAAAGCAAGGCATTGCCATTGCCGGGGGTGACTATCAGAGTAAACCCGAATTTTTGTTTACCCAATTGAATGATGTAAAACCGGCTATGGTAGAACAGGCCACCAAAGAGGCCCGGCAAGTGGCCGAGAAGTTTGCCAAAGATTCCGGCAGTCAATTAGGCAAAATCAAACGGGCCAGCCAGGGACAGTTCGAGATAAACGACCGGGACAGTAATACCCCCTATATCAAGAAAATCAGGATCGTTTCTACCGTAGAATATTATCTTTCCGATTAGACCAGGGTAGCTGAAAAACGCCTGATTCAGCGGCAGCACTGCCATTTTAAGCGAAGCTTTGCAGTCTGGATCTCCTGGCCTCGCTGATGGCCTGGATTGCCTTGAAATTTTCCGCCTCCCCCCCGGACCGCGAGCATCCCTACGGCCATGGGGATGACATCGAAACCCGGATCAAGAGGCAATTTCCAGGGGCGCTGGTCCACATTCACCCTGAGCCTTGTCTGAAGAGCGAAAATCGCTGCCTCTCTGAGACCTGTACCTGTCCTTTCCGTCTGGGACATCACTCTACTGGCCTCAGAGCCCTCGCCCCCACCCCAAGCCCGCGTCAGGATAATAACTGGTGATCTTAAGTATAGTGGCGATATCTGCTGGTTGGAAGAGTAAGATCGGAGATAGAGCAACTTGAAGCAATCGGAAATTTTGACGCCGACTTCAGTAGCTTAATCCGGCGGATTTAAATATCTAAGGGACGCCCATAGATCTGGCTCAGGATCTCCCGGCCGCCGCGCTGAAGCAGGGTGTCGGCCAGGCTAGTTCCCAGGTCTTCAGCGTCCTCGGGGTTCCCGGTGAGCCGGTCTCGGAGCAGCACACGCCCCTCGGGGTCGCTGATCAGCCCCTCCAGGTTCAGGCGGCCCTCGGCTAGCAATCCCAGGCCCGCCACCGGCACCTGACAGCCCCCCTCCAGCCGGGCCAGAAAGGCGCGTTCGGCCCGGACCGCCACCCGGCTGGCCGGATCATCCAGACAGGCCACCAGGTTCAGGGTTTGGGTGTCCGGGCCCCGCAGTTCCAATCCCAAGGCTCCCTGGCCGATGGCCGGCAGCATCTGCTCCGGCGGCAAGTAGCAGGTAATCAGATGCTTAAGCCCCAGTCGGTTCAGGCCGGCGACGGCCAGGATAATGGCATCGAGATTCTCCTCGGCGAGCTTGCGCAGACGGGTTTCAACATTACCCCGTAAGGGCAAGATCTGTAAGTCGGGACGATGATGAAGTAGTTGGGCCCGGCGCCGCAGGCTGCTGGTGCCGATCCGGCCTCCTGCCGGAATGTCGTCCAGTCGCTGATAACGATGGGAGATCAGGGCGTCCCGCCAATCTTCACGCGCCGTGATGGTGCTGATCATCAAGCCCTCGGGCAGTTCGGCCGGCACATCCTTCATGCTGTGCACCCCCAGGTCCACACCCCCGGCCAACAGGGCCTGCTCGATTTCCTTGGTGAACAGGCCCTTGCCGCCTACCTGGGCCAGAGGCACGTCTAGAATTTTATCACCGGTGGTTTTGATAATGGTTAGACTCACCGTTAAGTGGGGGTGCTGGGTCTCTAACTCGGCCTGGACCCAGCGGGCCTGGGCCAGGGCCAGGGGGCTGCCCCGGGTACCGATGCGGAGTTGGGGAGTCATGGTTGGCGTGGTGCGCAGGCCATAATTGCAATAATGGCGGTAATTTCTTTTTAGTTTCTGTGACTCTGCGCCTCTGTGGAAGAGTTTTTCAACCACAGAGACACCAAGACACCAAGAATTTAGGATGATGCTAAACTCTTCAAACGCTGTTGGACATTGGGAAAGTACTCGGCCTTGGTGTGCGGCAAAAACAGGGCCGCGACGTACTGGTCCATAAAACCGGGAGTTTCCGAGAGCTCAAAATTGGTCATCATCAGGGCGACGCGGCGCTCCTCCTCCAGCATCTCCCGGGAGAAGGCCACGCAGGTCGCTCCGAGTAATGAGCCATTGCCGACAAAATGAAATCTATCCAGGGGCAGGTCAGGCATGAGCCCGATGGTAATGGCATTTTCGATATTGATGAAATTCCCGAAGGCCCCGGCCAGAATTACCTGTTCCACATCCTGGATACTCAGACCGATGCTCTCCAGTAAGGTTAGGTAACCGGCATACATCGCCCCCTTGGCCCGCATCAGATTATCAATATCCACTTCGCTCAGGGTCAGGTCCTGGTTGATCTGGGTATCAGCGGCCCAGGCCAGGACATATTCCCGACCATCTTCGCCCAGCCGCAGGCGGGGGGTGTCCAGATTTTCCCGAAATCTGCCATTGGGGTCGATAAGCCCGGTTTCCATCAGGGCGGCCAGGATATTGATCAGGCCGGAACCACAGATGCCCTTGGGTTTGACCATGCCGATGGTTATCAACATCGGTTCGGCATTTGCCGGATTAATGCTGATATCCTCAATCGCTCCCTGGGTGGCGCGCATGCCGAAGCGGATGCCGCCCCCTTCAAAGGCCGGGCCCGCGGAACAGGCCGCACAGGCCATCCACTCCTGGTTGCCGACCACGATTTCGCCGTTGGTGCCAATATCGATGAACAGGGTTAACTTGCTCTCCTGATACATCCCCGAACCCAGCACTCCCGAGACAATGTCGCCACCCACGTAGCTAGAGACTGAACTGATACAATAGACAAAGACATGCTCTTCAACGTCTAGGCCCAGATCCCGGCCCCGGACCGGCGGCACCATGCAGGTAGTCGGGGTATAAGGGGCCAGGCGGATGTATTTCGGCTCCAGGCCCAGGAAAAGATGGGTCATCGTGGTATTAGCGGCCAGGGTCAGATGGGAAATATCCTGCCGCGCCACCCGATGTTGTTTTAACAGGCTGTTAATAACATGATTGATGGTGCTGACCACCAACTTTTGCATCTTGTCCAGGCCCTCGGGCTTCTGGGCATAGACAATGCGGCTGATAACATCTTCGCCATAGCTAATCTGGGCATTGTAATCCGCGGCTTCGCCAATGATCTTACCTTCGGTCAACTCCAGCAACTGGCCCCAAACCGTGGTGGTGCCGATGTCAATGCTAATGGCATAGTGATTACCAGTAGTATCGCCGGGCTCGACATCGACCAGTCGGGGTTTGCGGGAACGCCGCTGGGCAAAATCGAGCACCGCGGTGACTTCAAAATCCTTTTCTCTTAAAACTCGGGCTAACTTGCGGAGTAGAAAGAAATCCAGGGTAATGTTATCAATCCCGTGGTTTTTGCGGAGGCCCTCCCGCAAGCGCCTTAGATCACAGACGTTGTCGGCCAGAGTGGGAGAAGGCAATTTGACAAATTTTTTCTCAAAGGCAGGATGGTAGCGGCCGCTGGCCTGAAGTTCGGCAATATCAAACGGTAGGGGCCGCAAGCGCGCCTGCTTGGGCTTGAGTCGCAAGACCTTGCGGTCCAACAGTGATTCCGGTGGGATGCGGACGACGACATCGGAGAGCACCCGTGACTGGCAGGCCAGTCGATATCCCAACCGCCAGTCCTCATCACTCTGAGTAACGCCGCGCTGGCTGTCTAATTCTCCCTGTTCCAGGAGAACCTTACATTTGCCACAGACCCCTTCGCCGCCACAGGAGGCATTGATATGAACCCCGGCCTCCATGGCGGCACGTAAAAGATTTTCTCCTTCGTCGACCTCGATGGTAACGTTATAGGGTTGGAAACGAACCTTCTTTTTCACAGACATCGTAATATACTATCAGATCTTCGCTTGCACCAGTATAGTTTTGAGCCGAGTAAGGGTTAAGAAGGTTATTTAAAGCCCCGAAAGCCGCAGGCATAACCCGGATGGCCTTTCAGACGTTCCAGCAGTTTGGTGAGAAATTTGACGGCTTCGGCTTTATCTTGATCAATAACAATACCTTGAATTTCCAACTGGTCTTTAGCGGAGAACACTATCTGTTTGCCTTCCATGTTGGGCCTCCTTTAAATATGAGTGAGGTCTAATAAATAGCTTAGTTTGTTTATGTAGTTAAACTACTTTGGGGCCACAGGCGTGCCCGGGATGGCCCTTGATGCGATCCAATAAATTGGCCAGATAGCGCAGAGCTTCGTCTTTATCCTGATCAATGACGATCTCTTCAATTTTCTGCTCATGGGAAACCGGGAAGGTAATAACTACCTCTGCCATGGCTCAATCTCCTCTCATTTAAAAAGTCCTCTGGTCTAGGGAGGATTATTTTGGGATTGATGGTTTATAAGGGTATGTCGGCGAGTTCCATCCCTCAGATCAAACAAACGCCGCGGCCTGACCTGAGTTGGGTACCCGATATTCTTGAAGCCATAACGCCTGCCTGCCCGGCCAAAAACCCGCCAATTAACCCCTATTAAGATAAAATAATCGGTGCCTGTCAAGCAAAAAAATAGGTTTAAGTTCAACTTAGTGACTCCCATAAGGCTGCCGCATAAATCTTAGCCAGGGGGCCTTACCATATCTTTCGAAAAAAATGCTGACTTTATTATTACCTTTTAGTATAATATGATGCCAATCTTAACGATGACAAGGAGTTGGCGCGTTTGTCTGGTGGAATCAGCGGCCTGATAGTCCTAATTTTAGTACTTGGGTGGTTTGAGGTGGGAGCCTGGGCCCAAAACCATGGTGTCAAACTCGCCGCCGATGGTTCCATGGTTATTATTGGGAATACCACCTCCTCTCCCCGCGCCCTAGAATCTGCCCCTAAAGGTGAAGCAGAACTGACTGCGGCCCAGATCCAAGTTTATATTTATCGGAATACTTCCCATATCTACCCGCCCCCGGTTAAGGCTCATGTCGTTCCGCCCCCCCCGCCGGCCAGGCCCGCGAGTCGGCCCCTAAAGGCTCGGCATCTGGAACCGCTGATCGAAAAATATGCCCGACGTTACGGCGTGGACAAGAAACTAATCCGGGCGGTGATGCGTCAGGAATCGGGGTTCAACCCCCAGGCCGTATCTCCCAAAGGGGCCATGGGCCTAATGCAGCTCATGCCAGGAACCGCAGCGTTGATGGGAGTCACCGATCCCTGGGACCCGGAGCAGAACATCGCCGGCGGCGTTAAGTACTTGCGACGCTGTATATCCCAATTTCAGGATCTGCGACACGCCTTGGCGGCTTATAATGCTGGTCCCGAAAATGTCGTTAAATACAACGGGTGTCCGCCTTTTGCCGAAACCCGTAACTACGTGGCCAGCGTGATGCGCAATTATTCCGGTGTAGTCCTGCCCTCCGGAGCTGACTGCACCTATTTCCCCGCTCGATCCCCAGGCCGGAAACGGATAATTTTTAACCCGGCAAGTTCTAAATGGTATGATTACACTAGTGCTTGGGGGATTCCGGTGCAGATCTGCTACTCGCCGTCGGGCAAGTCCA
>Ga0164318_10002899_pt1 | contig 16081 bp, 8 predicted proteins | sample GuaBasSedimGuay9_FD_113734 | JGI IMG/M metagenome (GOLD analysis project Ga0164318, IMG submission 113734) | Subseafloor sediment microbial communities from Guaymas Basin, Gulf of California, Mexico - Guay9, Core 4571-4, 0-3 cm | ecosystem: Environmental > Aquatic > Marine > Hydrothermal vents >...
AATGAAATTCTTTAATAAGGGGGCAAAAGCTCCGTCTTTACCAAAGAGGGATTTGCCACTTTTGAGTTGTTCTAAAGCTTTCTTCTGAAGCTCTTCATTGTTTTCTATGTCCATAATACGTTTATACGTGTTGGACAGAGTTTAGTTTACACCCTCAATTCCAATTTATATCAGTAACAATTTATAAGGCCCCTGATAATGAACGGAACCTGTTAGCTTTGATCCAAAGAGTTTCTTTGATCTGACACACGAATCCTAGCTTGCCTCATTGCCCTGTTTATATCTCTCATACTTTGCTATTTCTTCTTTAACAATTTATAAGATTACCCATTTTTAAGTAAATTGCGCTATTCTGATTTGTGTTGCATTAAACACTAATCTCAGATGAATTAATTAGGCTTTCGGTATTTTGCATAAACTTATTTTCTTTAAGTAAGTTGCACACGAAAGCCTATAGAAAACAGACAATGACCAATAAAGAATTCAAAAAATTAAAAGACGACCTCTGGACAGCTGCAAACAAGCTGCGTGCTGGTAGCGACCTCAAATCAAACGACTATTCGCCACCCGTGCTGGGCATTATCTTTTTAAAATTCGCCGATATAAAATACAGCAAGTTCGAAAAGGAGATAATAGCTGAATACGAAAAACACAAAGGCACCCGCATGGAAGAACCCATCGAGAAAATTGCCATCGAAAAATGCGGCCTTTACATCCCCGATACAGCCCGGTACGACTATCTGAAAGACCTTCCCGAAGGCGACCAGGATCATCCCATCGACAAAGCGATTATTCAGGCCATGAAGGACATTGAGAAACACGTCAAGTCATTAAAAGACACGCTGCCAAAAGACGAATTTTATGAGATCACACGCAACGGCCAGGGCCTTTTAAAACAGTTATTGAAACTGTTTTCTACCATACCCGACGATTCAAACGGCGACCTGCTGGGGAAGATTTACGAGTTCTTCCTTGGTAAGTTTGGCCTCGACGAAGCCCAGAAAGGCGGCGAGTTTTTCACGCCTACTTCGGTAGTAAACCTCATGGTCGAATACATCGAACCTTACCACGGACAAATATTTCATCCCGCCTGCGGTTCCGGCGGCATGGTCGTACAAAGCGCCAATTTCATCCGCAGGCATCACCTCCAAAAAGGCTCTGTCTCCCCCATTTACGTTTACGGTCAGGAGAAAACCCTGGAAACGGTAAAGCTGGCAAAAATGAACCTCGCTATCAACGGCCTCCGGGGCGAGATCAAACAGGGAGACAGTTACGCTGAAGACCTTTTCGACAGCTTTGGGAAATTCGACTTTGTCATGGCCAATCCGCCTTTCAATGTGAAGGAAGTAAACGAGGACACCGTGAAAAAAGACCGGCGCTTTACTGAATACGGCCTCCCCAAATCAAAAAGCAAAAAGAAAAGTGCGGGGGTGGTGAACATTCCCAATGCCAATTATTTATGGATCAGTCTTTTTGCCACTTCCTTAAACGATACCGGAAAAGCAGCACTCGTTATGGCTAACTCGGCCAGTGATGCAGGCCACTCCGAATACGACATCCGCAAAACCATTGTGCGCAAAGGTCTTATTTCGGCCATGCTCACTTTGCCCAGCAACATGTTCAGCACCGTTACGCTCCCGGCCACCCTTTGGTTTTTCGATAAAGCCAACCAGCTTAGCGATTTTGAAACCGGAAAAGACAATATTAAAATCCTGTTTGTCGATGCACGCAATGTATTCCATCAGGTTGACCGGGCACACCGCGAATTTACCAGCGAGCAACTGCAAAACCTGGCAGCTATCAATCACCTGAAAAAAGGAGACCGCAGGTTTTTCATTGAACTGGTACACAGCCATTATGCCCATGCTTTTAAGCGCCTGCCTGTACTGAAAGAAACCCTGCAGCAAGCTGCCGAATCCATACAGAAGCAATACACTTCTTTCGCAAAATGGGTGGACACTACTACCCCTGCAAAAGAACAAAAAGATGTCCTGGATAAAGAACAGTTTTTTGAGAACCTGAAAACATACGATGTTGCTGATGTAAAAAAGGTAATTGATGAGCTGAAAAAAGCCCTGACTGATTTTGAGGACTACCAGAAACAGTATAATCCTGAAAAATACGACGAAGCAAACACTGCCCAGCACACCCTCTTAAAGGACAACGAAACCTTGCTGCACGATTATCTGCTATTGAAAAAGGCACTGGAGAAATCTTTCCGTGAATACGAAAAACTCTACAAACTGGCCGACGACCACCTGAAAAGCAAAGGCGACAAGGTGTGGAAAGCCCTGGCCAAACCCAAAGATATCCGGCTGTTGCTCGACAAGCTGAACGAATACAGCAGCCCCGTGAAAAATAACAATTATGATTACGAAGAAAAAAGCCCCATATATTTTCTGAAAATAGCCGGGTGGCTGCAACAGCGTTTCCCGGAAGCCGAATACGAAGATGTAACCGGCCTCTGCAAACTGGCAAACATTGACGATATAGAAGAACAAGAATACTCTCTCAACCCCGGCCGTTATGTGGGTGTAGTGATCGAAGAAGACGGCATGACTGAAGAAGAATTTGAGGCCGAAATAAAAAAACTGAATACGGAACTTACTGCACTCAACGCCAAAGCCCGCGATCTGGAAAAGGCCATTAACCAAAACATCCTAAATCTTTTTGGTAATGAGTGAGTGGAAGGAATATTTATTCAAAGAGGTTGCTTGGCTTAATTATGGCAAATCATTACCAGAAAGAGACCGAAAAGATGGAATATATCCGGTTTATGGTTCTGGTGGGATAGTTGGTTATCATGAAAAACCTTATGTCAAATCAAAAGGATTAGTAATTGGAAGAAAAGGCAGTGTTGGCACTGTATACTTGTCTAAAAAACCATTTTATCCTATTGATACAGTATATTATATTGATGAAATAGATAAACACCATCAATTTGAATTCTTTTATTATTATGTTCAGAAATTAGGTTTAGAAAATTTTAATAATGATGCCGCAGTTCCAGGGCTAAATAGAAACCTTGTTCACAAACTAAAAATAAAACTCCCCCCACTCCCCACTCAACGCCGCATCGCCGCCATCCTCTCCGCTTACGACGAGCTGATTGAAACTAACAACTGCCGCATCAAAATCCTGGAGCAGATGGCCGAACAAATCTACAAAGAGTGGTTTGTGCGCATACGCTTCCCCGGCCACGAAAAGGCAGTGTTTGTGAAAGGCGTGCCGAAGGGGTGGGGATGGAAAAAGGTTGAAGAAATTTTTAAAACATCGTCTGGAGGAACACCTTCACGACAAAAAGAACAAGAATATTTTAATGGCAAAATAAATTGGATTAAAACTGGTGAATTAAAAGATTCATTTATTTTAGAATCAGAGGAAAAGATTACAGAAAGTGGATTAAAAAACTCTTCTGCAAAATTATTTCCCCCTTTCACATTGCTAATGGCAATGTATGGAGTAAATATCGGGCAATTGGGAATATCTGTACAACCATCATCTGCAAATCAAGCGATTTGCGTATTTACACCAAAGCAATCAAACGATTATTCTCTTTATTATTCATTTTTTTATTTTAAATCAATTCGTTCACACCTGTTTAATATCAGTATGGGGGCAGCACAACAAAATTTGAGTCAGGATATTATAAAACGTCTAAATTTCTTTCATCCAGATTCAAACATTTTATTAAAATTTGATAAAATTCAAAAACCAATCTTTGACTTAAAATTAAAATTGGAACTCCAAAACCAAAACCTCAAGCAAACCCGCGATTTGTTACTGCCGCGCCTGATCAGTGGGAAGTTGAGGGTGGAAAATTAATAAAAATTAAATCCTATGATACTATCAACAAAAGCATTCAATAATACTTATTCCGCTGCCACAGGAATAACCCTGGGTGGCACCTCTCCACACTTTAGGCAAAGTGGCCCGATTCCAAGTATAAACCACCCGGGTAGTGCCTATCATTTCGAGTTTTGGAAAAATGGTGAATCTTTATACGCTTCTCTGCATGTCAGGCATTCAATGCACCCAACTATTGATGATATTAACTTAATCAATAATATTGATGCTATTGCTACCCCAATGATAATGAGCATAAATCATCATTTGGGTTTGGGCGTAGTGAACACTCCCCACCTGTCAGGAGGAATTGGCCATGCCGACACGCACACATTTAATGTTTTATGCAATTATAATGCAGCTACGCATGCGGATATTATGAACCGGATAATTCAGTTTGTTCAGAACTATGGTTTATAGGATCTTTAAAGTAAATGATTTTTAGACATTAGGGGAACAACAAATACACAGGAAACAAAAAAATATGGATTACAAAACAACAATCAGTGACATTTTCAGTCCCCGGAAAAATAAATTTGCTGTACCCGGTTACCAAAGAGCATTTTCATGGGAAGTAGGCCGAGAGAAAGATAAGGAGATACCACAGTTTTTTCAGGATTTAGTTGAACATCCTGCAAGTATGGCACAGTATCATTATGGTCATTTCCTTTTTGAACAGGACAAACAAGACAGAAATAAATATTGGATTATAGACGGACAACAAAGAATAACTACAGCGGTAATTTTTTTAAGCTGTATCTACGACCGGTTGTCAACTTATCCTGAATATGAACGGGAAGCTAATAATTTGTTCAATGAGTATTTGAAGAATACAGATAGCCAGCAAAAATTTCAAACCGTAGAATATGATAATAACTTTTTCCTGAATATCGTAATAGAAAAAAGAGAGGATAAAATAGACACAAAATCACGAAGAAGAATAAAAGAGGCTTTAAGCTATTTTAAAGATAAAATTGATGCAGCTGCCATAGAAGATGTACTTCATTGGAAGAATCTTATAGAAGATGCTAAGATAACGACAGATACTGTTGAAGATAAAGCAGAAGCTGCCCAGCTGTTCGTATTCCAAAACGACAGAGGAAAAGACCTGACAAATCTTGAAAAATTAAAAGCTTTTCTAATGCTACAGATATTTTTATCTGTCAAAAACACAGAAATCGATCCAAATCTGGAAATCAGCTTTGTGGAAAAAGAATTTGAATCAATATATAAAGCCCTGGAAAAGATTGAAATAGCAAATGAAGATCAGGTGCTTAATTACCATGGCACAGCTTTTTTATCTTTATCAGGCTCAGCATTTGATAAAGTAAATAATGCAATTAGGAAACTAAGCTCCCTGGAACAAATGGATTGGATTAAGGATTTCTCAGTAAATTTAAAAAGGTCATATGAATATATAATAACCATACAAGAAAAAAGAAATACAAACAGCTACATTCCTGATATATTGTATTTAGATTCTGCCAACAGCTTTCCTTTACTGTTAAAATTATTTCACAATCATATTGAGAATCCTGATTTTGAGAATATACTACACCTTATTGAAATAACGCTATTTAAACTTCAATACTCAATTGGAAAATACCATGCAAACTATTTGCCAAATATTGCCCTTAATTTTAATGGAGACACTTCTGATTTAAAAAACAAACTTCTGTATCATGCAAATCGTGGATTTAAAGAGTACTGGAATTTTGATGGAAACTTTATGAAACTTTTAGAAGGCGATTATCATTATTTTTCACTCACGCGATATTTACTATGGAAATATGAAAATTTCTTACGAGATAAGGTAAAAGAACCCTTAATGTCATTTCCCGAGTTTTCTAACCTATACGGAAGTAATAGGCTTGAAAGCACAATTGACCATTGGACGCCACAGAATCCTTATGAAATAGAATATGAACAAGAGTTTAAAGAAAAGTATTTAAACAATATAGGGAATTTGGTTTTATCAACTAGAGGAAGGAACGCAAGTGATGGCAATAATTTGCCTAAAGAAAGATCAACGATGTCGACACTAATATCAAGGCAAAAGTTAGAAGAATTCAAAGGACAGTGGGGTAAAACAGAGATAAAAAACCGGCAAAATGAAATTGTAGAATTTGCAAAGGATTGTTGGAACCCTGATATTATTAAATAAATATGGCATCACTTGGCTGGATATTTTTTTCACGTGAACACCGCAACAGGATAGGGTCTGTTCTCGACCTGTTAAAACCGGAAGGAATGGTTGATGAACTGGGGATAGGCACTATTCGTAATGCACTGGCCGACGAGATGTTCCCGGGTATAAGCACCATCCAGACACGGGCCAGATATTTCTTCATTGTCCCCTACATTTTATACGAATACCAGTTACTAAAACCGGCTCAGCGAAAAAACCGGACACCACTGAAATATCTCGAAACACGGGAGTATGAAATCATGTGGAAATTGGCTGAACAATACAATTACGAGGAAGGAAACGGGGTAATTGGCATTACAAAACGCAAACCCAACAAAATAGCAAGGCGGCCATCAACTATTTATTGGAACGGGATTTACACCTACAAGTTTATCGAAACAAGGGGCCTTTCAATGGATGCCTTCCTTAAAAAAAATACTTCTGCAACGATTGAGTCACTACTGTCGGCCACACAGCAGGGCGATGATGAAAGTACAGATGATGCTGATGCGGAATATGAAAATAGGTACGGGTTAAAGGTTCGGCCTAAACCGGGATGGGCAGAAAACCCCACACTTGACCTGCGAAAAAACGAAGCCGAAATTTTCAGAGACCGCATCATATCTGTCGCCAAAAACAAACTTATTGCCGAACTACTTATAAATGAACAGCTTTGGCAGCAATTCATGGCCGATAAATATTTCATGGACTTTGCCAGGAATACGCAGGCAGTCCAACTTCCGGACGACATTAAAAAAATGCTGATCCTGGCGCACGATTTCTCAGAATTAATGCTTGGTGCGCATATTGCATACAATTGCCAGTTGCAACATAAAGTTTTTGCCGGCGATTTTTTTGACAAAGAATGGGATGCCTGGCTTGAAGGTATTCAAACTAAAATGCTTGACTATAAGAATTTTAATCCCGAAGTGTTGTTTGGTTTTTTAAAAACAACCAGAGAAAAAACAAAACACTTTGTACGCGAATGGTGGGAGCTCACAAGAGGAGGTTTCCCTGACCTTAAAAAAAGAGATGTTATTATTCAGGCACAGGAAGAAAGAGTGAAGGGAAACAAAGCAAGGCTAAGATGGAATAAAACGGATGATGTAAAAGAAAAAACTTGGATTGGTTTAAAACATCTTAGTTACAGGTACAGCAACGCAAGTACAATCTTAAAAGATATAAAAACCGGATTATTAAACGATTATGCTACACCCGAAGAATGACCAGATTGATTATGGGGAACAGCTCATTCCTCCTGATGGTTACGAGTTGGAACGAGCCATTGGCACTACCTATTCTTTAGATTTGGAAGCATTAATGGTATTGCCGGTGGCTTTATTTTATGCGCAAACACTGGATGGCGACCCGGATAAATTACGTTACGATATGTTAGATGCAATTACAAAAGCATCCGAAAAAATTACAGTGTATTATCAAAACGGACACCTTAAAGTGCCAAAAAAGTACTACCATTTGATGGCTTATTGGGAAAAGGGGATTGAAAAGGTAACTATGAAAAGCCATCTTAGTTCATTCCATCCTAAAGTATGGATTATCCGGTATAAAAGTAAGGAAGCCAAACCTGTTTATCGGCTAATGGTAACAAGCCGTAACCTGACTTATGCCCGTGACTGGGATGTGGCATTTTCAACAGATGGAATTGTTAGTGGAAAAGACCGGCCGGAGAACATGCCCCTGGTACATTTTCTGAACCATTTAAACAAGGTGGGCAAAAAGAAAATACCACCATCTTTTATAAAGGATCTGATGAAAGTGAGATTTGATATCCCCGAAAAATTCGATTCACTGAAATTTCATCCAATTGGCATTAGCAACCCAATGAGCAAAAAAAAATACCCCAATCCAATATCCAAAACAAAAAATGGATGGGATGAATTATTAATCATTTCCCCTTTCCTTGGAAATCAGACTTTAAAAACCCTGCAACGTCTGACTGCAAAGCAGCCTTACCTCTTAAGCCGAAAAGAAGAAATGGATGCCATTCCTGCGGAAACAATAAAAAAATACAATCCATGGCAATTCTCAAAATTTATACAGGAAGCAGAGTTCTACGAAGAATTGGAGGAGGAAGATGTGATACCAATGCAACAGAACCTTCACGCCAAGCTGTTTGTAGCCGGTAAAAAAAATATCCCCTATTGGTTTTTGGGTTCTGCAAACTGTAGCGATCCGGCACAAGGTCGCAACATTGAGTTCATGGTTGAATTAAAAGGAACAGCTAAACCAGGATTGAGAGCAAAAGGTATTTTTAAAGTACTGACAAACCCATCAAAAGATGAAGGGATAGCATTGTTTACAGCTTACGATGATAGTGCCAGAGAATCTACAGTAGAACAAAAGAGTATTGATCTTGATGTTCGCCTAATAAAGTACAATTTATCATTATTGAGTTTAAAAGGGTGGGTTGAACTAATTCCCGGTGGGACCGCCTACAATTTGATGATCGAAATTGATGCAACAAATTTCAGTTTACCCAAAGACTATTGGGTTCAGTTAAAACCCCTTCCCGAACAACAGAAAACACCGGTAACGCTTAAACCCGGAGAAATAAATTATTTTGATAATTTCACTGCTTATGCGGAAACAGCCCTGAGCCCTTATCTTGTATTTGAAATCTGGAGAAAAACGGAGAGATTTAGCCATTTTTTATTACCAATGGAAATAGATTTGCCAAAAAACAGATTGAACAGGATATTTTCATCCATCATTGACAGCAGGGAAAAATTCCTGAAATACCTGGCTTTTTTGTTGAGTGGAGAGGAAACGGACATCATTAATACCCTAGATCAAAACCACAACACCGGAAAAAAAGGAGGCGGTGAGGATACATGGTTGTTTAGTGATGCACCAGTATATGAGAGGTTATTGATTGCGGCCTCTCGTTATCCCGATAAATTAAAGTCCATTGATTTGCTGATTCAAAAGTTAAAGTCTGAAAGTGCGTCTTTGGAAACACCGATTATTTCACCTGAGTTCGAGAGCTTCTGGCAGATTTTCCAATCCTTCGTAAACAGCAAAAAGAGATGATGAAGGAAAAAATAGAAGAAACCATAAAAGGTTTAAAAGATTTTCAATTGAAAACAGTTGATTATGTTTTTGAACAGTTATATGTAAACAACAGGAACAAAATGCTCATTGCCGATGAAGTTGGCTTGGGTAAAACCATTGTTGCCAAAGGAATAATTGCAAAAGCATTTGAAAACTTCAAACCAACAAAAAAGAAACCGGTTTTTAATGTGATTTATATCTGCTCAAACCAGGCCTTAGCCCGGCAAAATCTAAAGAAACTCAATTTTACAGGAAATAAGCTGGCGGTTGATTATTCACACGAAAATGACAGATTAACCGGACTGGCTTATGTTCCTGATAAACAAGATGATAAATTCCCGTTCAGGATTAAAGCATTTACACCGGCTACCTCTTTCAACGACAAAACACATGCAGGTAGAGCCGATGAAAGGGTTCTTTTATACCGATTATTATATAAATATAGCGATCTCAACCCTTACAAAAAAAGTCTGAAATGGATGCTAAAGGGCAACCGGAGAATAAAAAATAAAACCTGGATAGCATACATTAAATATGCTGAACAATTCGATCAGGATAAAGACATTTATTGGTTGAGAAAAATTCGACCTCAGGTGTTTAGTGGTTTCAGAAAAGCATTGAACGAAAAAGTACAACCATCCGACCTGCCCAGATCATTTGAGGCGCTTGGGATAAATTATGAAATAAAACACTGGACCTTACTCCGGAAACTCTGCGAATTAGGTGTAAATCATAAAAACTTTTCAAAACATGCTTTTATAAAAGAAATAATAAGTTCATTGCGCTTTAAATTGTCAAGGGTATGTCTCGACTTCTTGCAGGCAGATATTTTTATCCTGGATGAATTTCAGCGGTACAAACAACTAATCGAAAATATTAATGCAGAAGATTTGGCTGAAAGCAAGATAAGCCCTGCGATTCAAATTGCACGCGATATATTTTCTTTTGATGACTCCAAAATACTCATGCTATCGGCAACTCCTTTCAAGCCTTACACAAATGATTTTGATGAACTAAACGGAGAAGAACACTATTCAGAATTTAAAATGGTGTTGCAATTTCTAATGAGCAACAAAACAGACGAGTTCTGGAAACAATATGAAGATGACCGCAGGGCCTTCTTCTACTTTTTACGACACCCTGATGATTTATTGAATAGACAAACTGATGCCCGACTGTTAAAAGAGAAACTGGAATCGTTGTACAGAACGGCATTAGTAAGAACGGAGAAGTTGCTTGTATCTAAAAACAGAGATGCTTTAATTAAACATGTGCATAAAGAACCGCTTACTATTCAAAAAGAAGATATCAGAGACTTTGTCATACTTGACCGGATAACACAAATCCTCAATAAAGAGTACAAAGCTTCCCTTCAGGTTCCCCTCGAATATGTCAAATCGAGTCCTTTTCCTTTATCGTTTCTGAATAAATACCAACACAAAGAAAAAATAAGAGCGTTAGCGCTTACTGATGATAAATTAAGGCGTCTGCTTTTTAAAACCAAACATGGATGGCTTAACCTAGATAACATCAATCATTATAAACCGTTGGTACCTATAAGAGGCAAGCAACTGCCAAACGCGAAGCTCCGCTTACTTCTTGATGAAACTGTATTAAATGGAGGATGGAAATATTTATGGATACCTCCTTCAATACCGTATTATACTTTAAGCGGTGCATTTAAAAACAGTTTAGGCTATTCTAAAACACTGATATTTTCTTCCTGGAAATTGGTTCCGCGAATGGTGGCGTCTCTGGTGTCTTATGAAGCCGAGCGTTTGTCTATTGGTAATCCTAAATCAATTTCTGAAAAAGAAAAAATTGAAGACAAAAGGCTCTATTTTCAAAAGCGCAGGACACCAAGGCCACAGTTTACGTTTAAAGTTGATAAAGACCAGCAGGAACCACAACAAATGAAAAACTTCATTTTGTCTTATCCCTCGCTCTATCTGGCTAAACTATACGACCCGGCTATAAATGTAGTTGAGAATAAAAAATACCGGCAAATAAAAAAAGAGCTTAAAGAAAAGCTAATAAATGATTTCAAAAAACACGACTTGAATCGTTTTGTATCCGGAAAAGGCGATTGGCAAAAATGGTACTGGCTGGCTCCGTTTCTGTTCGACAAAGTAACTGACAAAACAAAAATAATTCAGAGCTGGTTCGAAAAAGGTATGCCACCATCTGAACTTTCCATTGATGCCGAGAACGAAAATGTTGATAAAGAAGAAACAACAGGAAAAGGCAGACACTTCTTGCTTGCTAAATCTACCTTTTTAGCAAACGGCCCGATTATGGCACCCAGCTTAAATAATAAACAGATCAATAAATTATGTGGGCATTTAGCTGATTTGACAATAGCTTCACCGGCAATCTGTTTTTTAAGAAGTTATTTGAGATATAATGTTGTCTCATTAGACACCCTTGACGCTTCTTACAATGTGGCTTCTGCATTTTACACAATGTTTAATAAACCAGAAAGCATAGCTGTTGTTAGATTAACTACCGGTGGTAGGGATTATTGGCAACGGGCATTGCGTTATTTGATTGATGGTAACATACAAGCCATGCTCGATGAATTTCTGTTCCTGCTTATCAATGGTGAAAATATTCAGTCCGTTACAGATCTGAGTGATTATATATCTGATATTCTTTCTGTAAGAACAGCCATAACTGACACGGAAGATTACAATACTTTTATGGAGAACCTGAAAAGGGCAAAAGAAGGGAAAAAGAGTAAAAAACGTCCCTTACGATCACATTATGCCGCCGATTTCGGTACCCAAAAATTTAGTACTGCAAAACGTGCAGGCAGACAAATTAATATCCGCCAGGCCTTTAATTCTCCTTTTCGCCCCTTTGTCCTGGCAAGCACTTCGGTTGGCCAGGAGGGGCTCGATTTTCACTTATACTGTAAAAAAATATTTCATTGGAATTTACCTGCCAACCCTATCGATTTTGAACAGCGCGAAGGGAGGATTCATCGTTACCAGGGTTTGGTCATCAGACTAAATTTGGCCGACAAGTATAAAAAAGAGATTTTATGTACCGATGATCGAAATAATGTATGGAATCAAATATTTAATATCGCTAAAAAAGAAAAAGCAACTGCTCAGTTCAAATGCGATTTAGTTCCCTTTTGGCACACCGAATCAAATAATGATATTAAAATTGAAAGGTTTGTACCCCTCTACCCCCTTAGTAAGGATATAGAAAAATTTAATAACCTTATTAAAGTAATAACGTTTTATAGATTAACTTTCGGCCAGCCCAGACAGGATGAATTGGTCGAAGCCCTTATTGAGTACGGCTTTAGTGACGAACAAATTAATAAAGTTGACGACATGATAATTAATTTAAGCCCGATTAAATTCACTTGATATGCCTAACTACATTAGCGAAGACGACATAGAAAAAAGAGCCATCAAACTACTGTTGGAAGAACTTGATTATGATGAACATCTGAATTGTTATACATACGATTCAGACAACCTGAATGACGGAAGTAACCGTTTGAGTAAAGAAGAGGTCGTACTAACTGATCGTGTCCGGCAAGCACTAAAAAAGTTAAATGAGGTACCGGATGATGCTATAGAACAGGCCATTCGTGAATTAACAAAAGGACGCTCAAGCATGAGCCCAATGCTGGCAAACAAACAGGTGTATGAATTAATAAAAGAAGGTTATACTGCAAAAATTCTAAACAAAAAGGGGCGGGAGGAACCGGTAAAAATTAAATATATCGACTTCAATAATCCCGGCAGAAATAATTTCCTTGTCGTTTCCCAGCTGTGGATCAAAGGAGAAATAGGCTACCGGCGACCCGATCTTATTTTATATGTAAATGGAATCCCGCTTGTTTTTATTGAGCTGAAAAATTCAAATATTGAAGTAAAGAATGCCTACGACCACAACCTCCAAACCTACTACCGAGAAATACCGCAGTTATTCAATTACAATGCAGTAAATATACTCAGCAACGCAGTTGAAACCAAAGTCGGCGCTTTTAAAGCCGAATACGGCCACTATTTCGATTGGCTGCGTGTTGATGATGAAAAACAGAAAGTTGACAGAAAGCGCGTGAAAGAATTTCAGGTAAGCCTGGAATATGCCTTACGGGGTCTGTGTGCCAAAGATAAATTGATCGACTATTTCGAGAACTTCATCCTCTTCCATGTGAAAGGGGCATACAAAATAATCGCAAAAAATCACCAGTTTATTGGCGTAAACAAAGCTGTTCAAAGCTTTAAGGACCGGGAGAACAAACAAGGGAAGTTGGGCGTATTCTGGCATACGCAGGGCAGCGGAAAAAGCTTCTCCATGATCATGTTTTGCAATAAAATCCAACGAAAATTTGAAGGAGATTATACATTTTTTATCGTTACCGATCGCGAAAATCTCGACGGACAGATATATCGGAACTTTCTGAATACAGGCGCCTTAAATGAAAATGAAGAAGTCAGGCCTAAAAGCGGTGAACAACTAAGAGAATACCTCGAAGGAAACAAAAGATATATTTTCTCATTAATTCACAAATTCCGCTATCCAAAGGGGAAAAAATATCCTTTACTGTCCGATCGGAAAGAAATCATTGTTCTTGTTGATGAAGCGCACAGGACTCAGTATAAAGACCTTGCCGAAAATATGCGTATGGGTATACCTAACGCACAATACATTGCCTTTACGGGCACTCCCCTGCTGGGCAGCAAACGCCTGACAAATAAGTACTTTGGTGATTATGTAAGTGAGTATAATTTTAAACAGGCCTACGAAGACGGATCTACAGTCCGGCTATTTTACGACAAACGTGTTCCGGGCGTACAGTTAATTCGCAACGATGATGATTTGAACGCCGATCTTGCTGAAGTGGTGGAAGAAGAAGATTTATCAGAAGAACAACAAGCCCGGCTGGAAAGGGAATTTGCAAGTGAACTATCAGTCATTCGCAATCCCGACCGGTTGAAAATAATTGCTAAAGACATTGTAAAGCATTTTCCGAACAGAGGCTACAAAGGGCGGGGTATGGTTATCTCCATCGATAAGTTTACAACTATCAGAATGTACGATTTAGTACAGCAATATTGGCGCGAAGAAATTATAAACTTGAGAAAACGGGAAAGAATTGCAAGATCAGAAGATGAAAAACAGCGTATAAAAGAAACCATCGAATATATGAATTGGGTAGATATGGCTGTTGTAATTAGTTATAATGGTAGTGAAGAAGAAAAGAAAGCATTTGAAGCCAAAGGGCTTGACATAACCCCGCATATTCGTAAAATGCAAACATTGGATGACAATGGCCATGATCTGGAATACCGTTTTCAGGAAATTCCTGATGACCCTTTTCAGTTGGTTTTTGTTTGTTCCATGTGGCTCACAGGTTTTGACTCCCCAACATTAAGCGATCTGTATATAGATAAACCAATGGTAGGGCATACATTAATGCAAACCATTGCCCGGGCAAACCGTGTAGCTCCCGGCAAAGTATGCGGAAGGGTAATCGATTATTATGGCGTATTCCGGAACCTCAAAAAAGCTTTGGCTGACTACGCAACAGGTAAAGAAGAAACTGATGATGAAGGTAATAGAATTGATGGGGGTGATTTACCTGTCGAGGATAAAGAAAAACTTTTTGACCTGTTAAAAGAAGCTATTGCTGAGGTTGATAATTTCTGTTTGTCTTTGGATATTCAGCTTAGTCTCACGCTGGAAACAGGAGATGCTTTTGAAAAAGTAGGCCTTTTTGAAGCATTTGCCGATAAAATATTGGCAAACGATGAAAATAAAAAGAACTTCTTTGTCTATTCAAACACCGTTGAAAGTCTTTACGAAGCCTGTAAGCCGGATATTTATGAAAGGAAATCAGAATATCCGTTACTTGAGGTAATCAGGTATTTGCGAAAAGTAGTTGATCGTAAAAAATTTTCCGGTGATTTAGAAGCTGCACGGGCTAAATATGCAGATATTATAGACCAGTCAATAACTACAATTGAAGAAGAAGATTCTGCTAAAGCAGGATTTAAAATTAATAAATCAAAAGAAATTGATATCAGTACATTTGACTTCGATAAACTCCGCGAAAAATTTAAACAAGCGGAATACAAGCACATAGAAATTGAAGACCTGAAACTTTTTATCGAAGACAAACTGTCCAAACTCCTTAATCAAAATGTTACACGTGTCAACTTTGCAGAAAAACTTCAACAAATAATTAACGAATACAATTCCGGATCTCTTTCAGTAGAAAATTATTATGAAGACTTAATAGAGTTCTCTAAAAGCCTGAGGGAAGAAGAAAAAAGACACATCAAGGAAAACCTCACAAATGATGAGCTTGAACTTTTCGATTTAATCCGCCAGACAAACAAAAAACTGACTAAAAAAGAAGAGCAATTAGTAAAACTTGCCGCCAAAGACCTGCTGAAAAGACTTAAAGAAGAAAAGGATAAAATTCTTGTGACAGACTGGTATAAAGATGAAGCGGCAAGACTTACGGTGCTGAAGTTTGTTAAACAAACTTTAAATCCCGACTTGCCAAACAGCTATATTCAGCCCATCTTTGAAAAAACTTGCAATAAAGTAGTAGAACACCTGCAGCGTCTGGAAGAAATGGGACGGAAGTGGGCAGCATAAGTAATCCTTTTCCCGCCATGTAAACCTTCCGCGTATTAACCTTAAATGCCAATCATCAATATCCTGTAATAAACCCTGTCGTTGTTACTATATACTTTTGAAAAATACAGTTTTTCATAAAATCTTGTTGTTAGCAGCTCTGGCTACTGGTGGAGATAAAACCGAAAAAGAGTAGTAGATCCCTAAAACCTCACCCCCAGCGCAATTCCGAAGTTATAGCCGAACATCCAGCCGTGCAGACCCAGCGAGGCACCATGAGCGTTCACTTCTACGGTCTTATCCGTCAAAGGCATGTCCCAGTCTTCCAGTTTTTGCTTGAGTATTTGTTGATCGTTGGGCGAT
>Ga0164318_10002901_pt1 | contig 16075 bp, 17 predicted proteins | sample GuaBasSedimGuay9_FD_113734 | JGI IMG/M metagenome (GOLD analysis project Ga0164318, IMG submission 113734) | Subseafloor sediment microbial communities from Guaymas Basin, Gulf of California, Mexico - Guay9, Core 4571-4, 0-3 cm | ecosystem: Environmental > Aquatic > Marine > Hydrothermal vents...
ATTGGGTTATGGGCATCCACATGCATTAAAATATTATACTAGTTTCCAAAAAATGGGTGAACAAGTTCCATGTGATTACAGTGTTGGCTATTTTGCTGGCGCCATTTCAAACACTTAAAAGATAATATGTCTCATTTGGGGGGAAGAGTATAGTAGTGTAATTTATTTTTTTGCCAATCTCGAATAATTAACTTGCATACTTCATCTTCATTCACCACACCCCCAGCTTTCAACCTCCCATATCTTTTCCCTATTTTTTCAATAATTTCTGATAATTCATCTTCGGGTTCTAATTGTATTTTGTATGTTTGTTCAAATTGTTCACGCTTAATTAGGGTGTAAATTGCCTCAACCACGGCGAGAGGGTCTTCTAATTTATCAACTACCATACAAGATTTAATGGCCATTTCTTTCTCGTTTGTTTCATCGATAGGTATTACTCCAGGAGTGTCGATTAAATACATCTTGTTGGTTAGTTTGATTTTTTGGATAACTCGAGTAAATCCCGCCTTATTGGAAACTCCCGCTTTTTTGGTTCCCCTTGTGAGAGCTTCAATTAATGATGATTTACCCGTGTTCGGATATCCCACAATAAGTATATTTGTATTGGAACGAATGACCGTTTTTCGTAAAAATTTTTCAAGTTCCAGAATTCCTCTATTATAGCGTGCGCTAACTGCAAAAATTTTGTATCCTTTGGACTGGAAATATCTTTTCCAATCTTGTATTACAGGCTTGGGTATGATATCAGATTTGTTCAAAATAAGATATATATTGATTTCAGGTCGGTGAGATTTTACAAATTCTTCAATGGTATTATTATGAGTACCTAAAGGATTACGCGCATCGAGAACTTCCAAAATAATATCTGTTTCTTGAATTACGGTATTAAAAATATCTTTCCAATGTTTTTCTGTTCTCATCGTGTATATTCTCCTATGGTTATTCTTTATATATTCAATTTAGTGATTTACCAAGCGAAATCTGCTTCGTTTATACTTATTTCGATAACGTAGTTCTAAAAATTCAAACAAATGATAACCCATTGTCAGTATGTAGCCAAAAATGAAGTACCAATATTCTGGTGTGAGTAGAAAAAGTAATAATAGCGTCAAGACACCAATGATTATTTCTGCTAATTGACAACCTCTATTATAAAAATATCTTTTGACGAAAAACCATTTGTGGTCTACTTCTTTTTTCATCAATTCAGGAACTCTATCATATTCATCCTTTGTTAATAATAAACGGGGTCCAACTATTCGTCCATTAAAAAAGAAATTTGTGCCCCAATCAAATAAATCTACAAATACATGAAGAAACAATACGATTCCACAACAAATAATCCAAATTTTTCCAAAAATAAGTCCAACAATGAGAATTATTAACGATAAGTAAAGAGAATGGGTAAAAAACATTCGGTGGTTCTTTTGGGTAGATTTTAGTAAATATAAAATATCGAAATCTGGAAGCACTGAAAAGAATGTGATTAATCCGTATTGCCACCAAGTCAATGGCATAAATATTGTCATTAACGAAGCGAAAATTATTCCAAAGCCATAATGAAAGGAAAGATGCATTAATGTAAAAAAGCTCATTAAGGTAAATAAATTTAGTATTTTGAAATTTTAATGAACTTCGATGATTTTATTCAATCAATTCAATTGGAGAGCGAGACTCGAATCAAGAAGCTTCTACATTTTTCCAAACAGGTGTGGGGAAATCGTAAATATCTGCCTATTGAGATTCAAAACAAATGCCTAGACGTTTGGGATGAATTGGCGAGTAATATGGACTGCAATATTGTTCCATTGATTTCGATAGATGAAGACAGCCCAATTTCCAATCTTATCTTTGGATCTGGTAGTTTTTCCACTGGAAAATTCCAGATTGAACAATATTTAAAAATTCAACAATTGATTCCCAATCCACCAGTTCAATTGCAAGGGATTGTAAGCAATAAATCCGAAGGTCATAAATGTAAAGCAGAAACACTCCAAAGGCAATATAATATCCCTTTAGTTCTATTGGATTTTTTTGATTGGTATCATGAATTTATTGATAAAACTGAGCCAAATCCCATTCGGGCAACCCGTTATTGGTATCCTACTGATTCAGAAGATATTCCTTCTTTAGCAGAGTTAGCTAGAAGGTTTAAGATTCGTCAGAACGAATATCATTCAGTGTTAGGCGAGAAAATTGCTTCTACTTTTTCACATCCTACAGAAATTGTAAGTGCGCGTGGTTATAACTTTCAATTTTGTAGTAATATCTTTCCACACCAGCAAAATCATCTCCCTGCCATAAATGATACTCATCCTGGAGATCTTACCTATTTAGATCCTAAGACTCATGAGAAATTATATGCGGGCTGGCAAGCAGGAGCGGTTCAGAAAATGATTGATGATAATCTGCATCAAATTTTTCACGGTAGTCTTATTGAAGTCGGTTACATGGACTCATTTAATCAAATCTCTGAAGTTGACACAGGTGCAATATTAGCATTGGGTGAAGGTGTGAAAATTCCCGCTGAAAGTAGTTTTACTGCAGAACAGATTCAATCAGCCATGAAAATTATTGACGATTATTTCTACTGTTCATTTGAGCCCACTGGATTATTATTATTTTGGGGAATAACAGATAAGCCAGTCCCTGTGGTCTATCAAGATCTTAAAGGAAACCCTGCTATTGTAAAGCAACATGCAGTAGTTGTAGGAGATAAATTTCATAGCGGTATTAACGCATGGGGTAAAAATATTGACGAAGATTTAGACGAATTAGCCCGTTTTCTCAAATTTTGAAAATTTTTCATTTTTGACTTAATTCAAATCCATTATTTCTATCTTATTATTATCTAAACGTTCCCGCACGCGTTCTTGTCGAATAGAATTCGGAAATTCTAAATCAACTGTTTGGGTAAGTTCTCCTGCTTGGTTTCCCATTTCCCATAATTTAAGATGGACAGGGCTTGCTTTGCCTTTATAAAAAGTCAAAATTTTACTTCGACCTATAAATTTTCTTCCAAAAGCTTCATAAACGGAATTACAAGAAGCAATTGGTATTCGATATTCTAAAGCACGAGCTTGTAAATAGATTTTCCAATTATTTATTCCATCTTCTCGAATTAACGTAGGGGAAAATATCATTTCTGCCCCATGAGATACCGCTTGAGATAATAAATAGGAAGAAATGTGGAGATCAAAACAAATCAAAATACTGAACTTAAAATTTAGCTGTTTATCATGAAAAATAACTAAGTTTTTACCCGGTGAAGCCAATTTTTTTTCAATTCCATAAAGATGGATCTTATTTTGAGAAAATTTTTCATTCCCTTCTGCGTCAAAATAGTAGCAATTAATAATTGCATTTTGATCAGATGGATTTTTTTCCCAAATGCCTCCCGAAATTATCGGAGTATGGAATTTTCTTGCCCAAGCTTGCACTAAGTGATACTGTTCACCTTGCTTGGGCTGAAAAATGTTTTCACGCTCATTTTTTAATTTTATTGACCCATCTGAATTAATCAATAGTGGAAAATCAATATGATACCATCTTTCAGGTAAGCAAATTATATCTGGTTTTTTTAGAACTGCCTGTTTGATCAAATTTGATATTTGATTTTGATTTTTCTCGTTATTATAAGTGATCTGGGGCTGAATTAAAGCAATTTTAATCTGCTTTGCCATTATTCTCACGGTTTAAACCATTTGAAGGAGAAATAAGTTTTGTTAGTAGGATTAGCTAAAATAAATCGTTTCTTAACGCTGGTGGCTAATCGTGCGCTGCGAACAACATCTATCGAAGATATTTTTGTGAATGGTGATAAAACTTGAATACAGAAAGAAGAATGATCAATTCCTGGTCCTTGTCGATAAACGATAAAATCTGCCCCGAATTTTTGTCCTGGGCGCGGTATATAATGTTTTTCACGTAAATCTTCATAAATTATATAACGTTCTTCAAAATGTGGATAATTATCTTTACAAAAAGAATAAAATTCATAGAGAGTCCATGCTTTTTTAGAATCTTCTTCAAAAGAATGAAGAGTAATTAATTTCTGTTTAAGTAAATAATATGTTTCTAAAGAAGATAATTCCAAAGGTCTTTGAAATGGTTCAATCTTCGGTTTTCGAATTCCAACCGGAATTCCAAAATATCGTCCAAATCCATACAGAAGATATCCATGAATGTGATTGAAAATCAAGATTTTTTTCCCAATTAATTGTGCTACAATTGGTTCTGATGGAAAAATGCCCTCTTTTAATTGTTTTTCTTGTTCGATACTTAGTGGGCTTTCTACATCAGGATACGATAATGGGCTCATTAGGTATTTTTAATTAATCATAAACCAAAAATTTTGTGAATTTAAAAATTTAGTTTGAATCCACAATTAAAACAAGTTTTTGCCCGCATTGGGTTATCAAATCCACATTTTGGGCATTTTACAATCAAATTCGGTTGATATTCCACATTGAAGCGAATTTCTTTTTCAATTTTTAATTCTAATTTTTTCTGTTTTTTAGCTTGTATATTTACCGTGAATTTATTTAATCGCCTAGCAACAATTTGAGGATTAAACATGCATGGAAGTAGGAAAAGTAAAATTGCTTCAATTGAAACTAACCATCGAGTCGTATTAGTTGCTGTTCCATTTGAAAATTTCTGAATATCACGTACGATTAAGGTTAATAAAGAAATGGTGGTGATTAATGATAAAATGGGTGAAATTACTCTTAAGAAAGTTTTTTTAGATCTTGATTTTTCAGGTAATTTTTGTGCGATATTCTTCCTCTCCTCTAAATTTATTGTTCTTTTAAGAAAATATATTCTTTTCTAAAAGAAAGAATTTGAAAATAGATAGTGGCAAAAAACAATTAGCAAAAATTTATTTAAATTCGAATTCAATTGTACTGAATTTATTTTCAATATCGATATATTCATAAGGAATACCATTGCCTTCATAAAATTTACCGAAAAATTCGTAAAAAGTTAAACGAAGGGCATGAATTCCTGCAAGTACTGATTCTAGGATGATAACGAATAGATTCCCAAAAATTAGGATAATTATAATTCCTATTTCTGATTCAAACAGTTCAACCATCGAAGTAATAACTAACATCAATCCAATATGTGCCATTGCTAAAGCTAATAATCGAGTATAACTCGCCACATTAGATAACATGCTTAAATAAGTCTCTGAGACATCTACTGCTTGTTCTCCGATTAAACCCGATACACTTTCATGTTTTAGATAGGATATACCTAGTAGTTTCCCTATGGGCTTTCCTATAAGTAATGGTATCGTGGGAATGACAACAAGCAAAACTGGATAGGGAATTGCCGAATTAGGGGAAAACCATTGCCCAATGTTGAATCCATATGTGAAAATGACATAAGCACCTCCCCACAACATCAATATCTTCCAAAAGGGATTGACAAATGCTAGGAAGATCTTGCGATTTTGAATATCATTCAACATTTGAATGAAGAGACCTAAACTTAGGTGGATCACTCCAATTATAAGAGATGCTTTCAAAATTTTGGTAACATCATCAATTGGATTAGCAAATAGTGGTTTAATAATTTCATCGTTTCCAAAAAAAGCACCATATAAGAACCCTGCCCCCATTGCAGCAATACCTAACCATAATAGCAAAAATCCGCCATCGTACATATTACTTTCTTTATTTTTTCTATTAATTAGAATTAAAATTAATCCCAATGCGAACAAAACCAAACCGTGACCAACATCACCAAACATTAATCCAAACAAAATAGGATAAGTTAACGCTACTATTGGAGTAGGATCTATTTCTCTGTAGTTAGTTACACCATAAAGTTGAGTTAATAGTCGAAATGGTTTAAAAATTTTTGGAGTTTTAACTAAAGAGGGGATATTTTCTTCCATTACGACTTCTTCTCCAAAACGGGAAAAATCATATTCTTCATCTTGAGTCCCTACCACCTTAGGAGTTACTCTTTTTTCTGGTTTTGTTCGAGAAATAGGTAGCACATATATCCTGATTTGAGAATGGAACCTCTTATCAAATTCAGATAAAATTTCATCTTGACGGTTAGTGGGGATATATCCATTTAGTCTGACAATATCTCCCCGATAAGTTTCTCTAAATTGTTCCTCTAAAAAGTTATATTTTCGACAATTTTTCAAGATTTCAAGAAAACCCCGAAATTTAACTACGTCTTGTTCAAATTTAGATATGGCTACAATTGATTTCTGATATTGTTCTTCAGTATTTCGGATTTCTTCTTCAATTAAATGCAAATCTAATCCATCTGAATTGAAATAATCTTGGTAATTATCGATTTCTTTTGCGATTTGACTAATTGAGTTTATGTTATCTTCATGACTTTTATGATAAATCAAAAAGAAAGCCGTATACTCTGAGTTGATTTCTTTAAATTCAAATATTAATGGAATTTCTTCATGTTCTAAGGCTATTTCAAACTCATTAAAATCATTGTGGCCCAAATAGCATAGCTTAAAGTTCAATTGCTCAAACCAACTGAAGCAAATTTTTTTGGCCTTATAATCCTCCGTAATCCATTTAAGAATTTCTTTTTGAACCTTCAAGTTTTCATTCAATCTTAAATATTTATCCCGGTTATTAATATATCCCTTCAATAAATGGATATTATGAGTTACGTCTTCATATAATTGATCTACTACATCTTTGACTTCAGAGGCCTTATATTTAAGACGTTTATCCTTTTCTGGAGGGGGAACTTGATCTGGATCAATACCCATTTTTTGAAAATAGAATACAAGCATTTCTTCAATTTCCACCAATTTTTGTTCCATTTCTTCTATATCAGTATGAATGGGTTTTACTCTCCTTAGTTGATGTGGAATATTTGTTTGGGGTTGTTTAAATTCTTGAATGTGAATTTTATATTTTGGAACTAAATTCAATAATGCAGGTATTTTACTCTTATGAATTGCAATTTTCAATAAACTCATTTTTTCTGGAGTTAGCATAGTTTTTCACCTCGATTTTTTTAAGTTTCTTTTATTTCTAAAAATTCTTTGATTTTCTTCAATCGTATAAATTCTTCTCGTTCATTATCCGAAAGAATTTCTTCTATTGCTCTAATATCATTTTCTAATTTTGGAATAACGAGATCTTCGAGTGCATCAATGCGACGATTGATTTTTTTATAATTTTCAGAGATTCTATATATAGCCTTATCTAATCTTCCCAATTTTATCAAAGTATTCAAACATGTTTGAAGTTTTTTTATAAGAATATCAATGTGAAGTGCAGTATCATAAAATGAATAGGGGGGGAGATATTTTTGCGATTTTTCCAGTTCTAGTTGAGGTAAATCAATCCCACCTTTGTGAACATACGTAATTTTTATTTTAGGGTCAAGTTTGGATTGATTATAAAGCGAGATTCGCTCAACTTTTTCTTTTCCAATAAATTGATATGTTTCTTTAAGCAGTTCCATATTGGCTAAGAGTTGTTCCCTCATTTCTTCGCGAACTTTAAAGTAATAAACTGCGGTTTTAGTAAGTATTTCATGAAGTTGCTCTCGTTTAATTTCTAACAAAGATTCCCCTCGTTGAGAAAAATCATGTTTTTTCTTTAAACGAGTCAGTTCTGGCTTGGTAGGTTTAACTTTTTGAAAGGACATTGGTTTTCTCTTCTAATTCATTAATATAAAGATTTAATATCAAAATTTTCGATATAGTATTTTTCAATGAATTCCTGTTTAACACGAATCAATTCTGATTTATTCATTATTGAAAGTAATTTCCATGCTAAATAAAAGGTTTTTTCAAACGATCGTTCAGTATCACCTTGGTTGATGAAAATTTGTTCGAATAGATTTGCAAAGGTCAAGTATTGTTTGTCTATTTCAGATAAACTTTCAGTTCCAATAATCGATTCCAATTCGCGTATTTCCAATGCTTTAGAATAGCAAGCATATAATTGTGAACTAACATCTCCATGATCTTCTCGTGTATTATCTTTTCCAATTGCATCTTTCATTAATCGTGAAAGAGATGATAGAGGATATATTGGTGGAAAAAGATTTTGTTGATGATAATTTCTGCTTAGAACAATTTGCCCTTCTGTGATATATCCTGTTAAGTCTGGAATTGGATGAGTGATATCATCATTTGGCATAGAAATCACCGGAATTTGAGTGATTGATCCTTTCTTTCCTTTTATTCGTCCTGCCCGTTCGTATATACTGGCAAAATCGGAATACATGTATCCCGGAAATCCTTTTCTAGCAGGAATTTCACCCTTTACATTTGAAACTTCACGTAAAGCTTCTGCATAATTTGTGATGTCAGATAATACCACTAAAACATGCATATCACGCTGAAAGGCAAGAAATTCTGCCGTTGTAAGGGCTACTCTGGGAATTAACAAACGTTCGATAGTTGGATCGCTGGCAAGGTTAATAAAGGAAATAACTTTGGTAGAACCACGTTCTTCAAATTTCTTTTGAAAAAATAAGGCTTGCTCAGAGAGAAGTCCTATTCCGCAGAAAATAACTACGAACGGATCGTTTGTTCGAACTTTTGCGTTGTTAACAATTTGAGCCACTAATCGATTGTGAGGCATTCCCTGTCCGCTAAAAATAGGGAGTTTCTGACCCCTAACTAATGTGTTAAGACAATCAAAAGATGATATTCCTGTTTGTATTACATCTTTAGGATAATCTCTGGTTACTGGATTCATAGGTTCTCCATTAATATCTAACAGCATTTCTGGTAAAATTGGATCTCCACCATCAATTGGCTCTCCGATTCCATTAAATCTTCTGCCCATCATTTCCCGAGAAACACCAACTTTAAACACTTCATCCAAAAATGTGATAGAAGTAGTACCCAATGTTAGACCGAAGCTTCCTTCTACAACTTGGATAACTACTACATCACGAGAAGCGGTTAGGACTTGTCCTGTCCGAATTTCTCCATCTTTTGTTTTTATCTTAACCACACTCCCATTTTTAATGTTATGATTAGGGAGTGGTTTCATATAAACCAAAGGGTCCATGATTGATGAGATATTTGCATAACTTATTGACATAATGATCAACTTCGGTAATTTGCTTCTAATTCTTTAAATTCGCGATCCATTTCTTCATCTATTAATGTTAATTTTTCCACTTCATTTGAATGTACATCCAAACGAGCTCGCCGTAATTTGTTGATGGAAGTCATCTCTCGAAATCGAAAAATTGGAACTCCTTTCTTAATTAATTTCAGACTATGATTATAAAATTTCAAATATAATAAAGCTAAACGCATGGTTTTTTGCGGAGAACTATACATATCGTTATCATTGAAACTATTTTGAATTAAATAACCATCTTTGATTGCACTGGCCATAAACAAAACTAATTGTTGATTTGGAGGTAAATTTTCTGTTCCAATTAACTTTGCGACACTTTCCAGCTGATCTGCTTGAGATAAAATTTTATTCACTGTTCCTCGAGCTTCTTGCCAACCCTTTTCAATATTCTGCTCCCAGTATTCTTCCAAATTGTCATATAACGAATATGAATCGGTCCAATTTACTGCTGGGTAGTGGCGCGCATAGGCTAATCTTGCATCTAAAGCCCAGAAAGCTTTTACAAATCTCTTGGTATTAGTGGTTACTGGTTCGGAAAAGTCACCACCAGGAGGGGAAACTGAACCTACGATTGTAATTGATCCCAATCGTTCACCTTTTCCGAGAACTTGAACAAATCCTGCTCTTTCATAGAAGTTACTAAGCCGAGTTGCCAGATAAGCTGGATATCCTCCTTCTGTTGGCATTTCTTCTAAACGACCTGATAATTCCCGCAATGCTTCGGCCCATCGACTGGTACTGTCTGCGAGTAAGAGCACATTCATCCCCATATCCCTCCAATATTCTGCCATTGTAATTCCTGCAAAAATTGAAGCTTCACGGGCAGAAACGGGCATATTAGATGTATTTGCAATCATAATCGTCCGATCCATAAGTGGACGGTGATTTTTAGGATCTTCTAAATTCGGAAAAGAATTAAGTAAATCTGCCATTTCATTACCTCGTTCTCCACAACCAATATAAACAATTAAATCTGCATCTGCAAATTTTGCTAAGCTGTGTTGAACTACGGTTTTTCCAGTTCCAAAACCACCTGGAACGGCCACTACACCGCCTTGAGCGACTGGAAATAATAAATCAAATACTCTTGCACCAGTTATAAGGGGCTTTTTTGGGATAAAACGTTTCTTATATGGTCTTGGTGTTCGTATTGGCCAACGTGTTAATAACTGGAATTTTTCAATGGATTTGTCAGGTAATTCTAGGGAATAAGCAAAATCTTCTAATCTTAACTTCCCAGATTTTATTTCAACAATTTTTCCCGATTTACCAGGAAGTACCATAATTTTATGAATCATTGAAAGTTCTGGAACGGTTCCAACGATATCACCCTCAGAAACAAAATCACCTGGTGAAACTACAGGCGTAAATTCCCACAATTTCTTTCGATCAAGAGCAGGGACACGTAAACCACGTGCGATGAAATCTCCACTGATTAAGGCGATTTGCTCTAGTGGTCGTTGGATTCCATCATAGATCATCGTAAGCATTCCAGGACCTAATTCCATGGAAAGAGGATATCGATAATTTTCTACAGTTGAATTTAATTCTAATCCAGATGTTTCTTCATAGCATTGAATAATCGCAATTTTATTCACAATTTTGATGATTTCTCCGAGCAAATTCAGCTGGGGACTAATATTAACCATATCACCAACTGATTGGTCTCGAAAACCTTCGACTTTTATGACCGAGCCGTTGATTTCAATAACTTTACCTAGTACTGGCAGGTTTGAAGTATTATAACTCATAACGTTTCGCCTTTCCGTGTTTTTCTTTATCAATTTCCATGGCATTTCGCACATTTACTTCAAATATGGGGAAAATTTTCATAAATCGAATTTCAATTTTTTGATAATATTTCTCTACCAACGCGTTAAACGTGTAATCAATAACAAACCTTCCGCTTTTGGAAACAATTTTAAATCCAATACCTGTATCGATGGGTTCTTTAGAGATTTCAAAAAATTCTTTTTTTTCCATTAGTTTTTCTAAGAAATCGAATTTTTGAGCATATTCTAAATCTTCTTTATTAAATTGAATAATCACTGGTTCGTTAATTAAGGGAGCTATACTTTGCATTCGTTCGATCAAGAAATACATATATAAGTCTTGTCGATCTCGAATTCTTTTTCTTATTTCTAACTGAAGAAGTTTTAAGAAGTCTTTGATACATTTGGTCTTTTTTTCAGCAATTGCTTGATTAATTACCGTAATTTTATCACTCTCAACCTTATTTAACTCAAATTCTTTTTTCGTTATAGATTCAAGCTCAAGTTTTAATGTATCTTGATTAATCTTTTGCTGAAATTCTTCTTCTATTTCTTTAATTTGTTGTTCTGCCTTTTTACGGATAATATTTCTTTCTTTTTCGGCAATTCGTACTATTTCATAGCTTAAATCTTTAAAATCTTCCCGCAATGACATAATATTTACACGTCCGTTAATGTTAAACCTAAATATTTTGTAATAAAATCTTTAAAATATCTTCCTTCTAAAGGTGCCCGAATATCGGGTATTTCTACAATGATTGGATATTTTTGTCCTTTAATGTTTTTGAAGTAATTTTTAAATCGTAATAGGTATTTTTCATTCATTAGAATCATATCGATGCTCTTGTTTGCCAAAATTTCTTCAAATTTAGACTTAAATGCTTGAAAATCGATCTCTGGTAAAATAAAGCCTTGAATTCCAATTAAACCAAACATGATATTTGTGTCTTCATCGGCAATACAAATAATATTCATACATTATTCTCCCATTTGATCTTTATCTAAGCAAAGATAGTTTAAACCCATTATTTTCAACGCTTCTTCAGTCAACTTTGGTTTATTTATTTTATATAGCATATCAATTTGTGACATAATCATATTTTCTTGAATTTGTAAGGCTTTCAGTGCTTTATTTATTTCTTCTTCTAATTCGTGAATATCTCGGTTGATTTCTCTTTGTTTATTTTTAATAGCTTTGTTGTATTTTTGTGTCCAAATTTTCTTTGCTTTTTCTACTTCGTTATCCCATTTCTTTTTTGCGCTATTAATGAGAAAACGATATTCTTCTTCCAATTTCCTGACTTCAATAAAAAGGTCTTCTTTTTTATTGGTAAATTTCCGTTCACGTAATTCTTTGCATAGTTCAGGAGAAATATTTTGACATAGATATTTTTCCCGATCAGCATCAAATTCAGATAAACAAGGATCAATTTTCACTGAACTTATTTTTTTGATATTTTCGAATTGATTTTTCTTGTTTTTTTCAGAATTTTCAAGTTCTTCTTGTTCTGTTCCTTTTTTAGTCAAAGCCATTTAAACCTCTCCTATTTTTTAATTTTAATATTTTTCCTGTATTAATGCGATTTGTACTGCCCGGGCTATAATCTCTTTAATTTCAGTTTCTTTGTACAATATGATTTGAAATATTAAGGCGATAGATTTTAAAGGTATTTCTGCCATAATGCTTCTTTGAAAACGGGACAGAAAAATATCTAAAAATACTGCCGATAAATTTTGCCAAACTTGTGGGTTTGGATTTTTTAGAAAAGGGATGAAATTATATAATTTTAGATGTTTTTTCAAAACCAACGATAGTTTTTTTAAGAAATCATCAAAATTATTGGCTGAAAGAAGTAAGTTTATGCTCTTTGCATTTAACAAAGATCCTTGAAAAAGTAAATAATCTGTAATTTCTTCTTTCGCAATTCCATTAAAATACGCACGATATAACAAGTTGAAATTATAGAAATCGATCTGAGATCGAACAAACTGATCTATAAAATCTCTCTCATCTTTCTTAAAATAACTGCTATGCTCTAAAATATTAGTAAAATAAAATTTGTCCAAATCTTGTTCTAAATGAAAAATCTCCCCACTTTTTTCAATATGATCTAATCCACGATTGATAATGGCTTTATAAGGGGTACATTCGCAAGCAGTTCGAATTTCGGTAAAATTTTTCGCTTTAAGAAGATTTAACATAAATTCTTCCCGTTCCAAAATTACGGGAGGTTTTTCATAAATATGCTCTTTTTTCTCTTCAATACTTAATCCTTCAATTACTCCGTGAATTGCAATTTTAATATTCCAAATTTCATAACGAACCATCAATGTTCTTAAAAAAGATTGGATGGAAAAAGGAGCAGAAACTAATATTTTTTCTTCAATATCGATGTAAGTTTTCCATAAATTTCGCTCAAATTGACTAATTGTTAATCCTTCGGGCCGAAATAGTGGAAAAAAATGTTTGATATAATTTCCAAGAGATTCTAAATCTCGGAATGAAAGAATTTTTTTCCTATCTTGTGGGCTCATTAATAAGGATTTTAGCACCGCTAATTTAATAAACACATATCCGTAATCGTCAACAGTAGCGCGCATGGAAATCTCGACATTTTTTACTATTTTATTAATATATTTTTTAATTATAAGATAAGAAAATAAAAAAACAATCTACAATGTAAAGGTAGGGATTTTCGTCCACAACAAAATTGCTACAATTAACCCGTAAACAGCCAAAGCTTCTCCCAAGGCAACTACCAGAAAAGCTTTAAAGAATCCTTCAGGTTGTTCTGCCAACATGGAGATCGCTGCTGTTCCAGTTGTTTTTATTGCAATTCCTGCTCCAAGAACTGATAATCCCACTGCTAAGCTTGATCCAATTGCAAGACCTAAAGCAACCAAGCTTGTATCAAAAGTAGCTGTTGTTGTATCGCCTTGGGCTAATACAGATACTGTGTTAATTGAGAACACCAAACTGAGTAATAATACTATTTGAAAACTAAATAGTAAAAGATAGAATTTGTTTTTAGCACGCGTTATTATACACCTTCGTTTATTCAAAGCGTATTATATAAAAAATAACTTTTCCTTTGGTTTAAATCTTTCCTTTAAATGCAAAAATATTTAAGTTCGAATTGAAGTATAATAACTGCTTTAAAATAAGGAGAGGAAGAAATTGACTTTAGATTTTTTAAAAAAGCTTAAATTGAAATTCTTTTCAGTTTTTGCCAATCACAAAAAATCCGAATTAGAAGATCCCTTGGAATTTCCTATTCAGCAAGAAACCTTTTTGGAAGAATTACGTAAGTTTCAAAAGCAGTGTTTTATTCTGGAGAATTCCTTTACTTCTTACAGTTCTCTCTCTCATGATATGGAAAATTTGGGACAATATCACTCTATCCTAAAACAGTTTAAAAGAATAATTAAACGACGCATGAGGGAAATACGAAAGGTAATGAAAAGATATCGCTCTTTCCTATCAAGTCAATCACCCTTTTATCACAATTATTTTCCCGCCCTTTATTTTTCAAATAGTAAAGGAAAAGAATTGTAGAATAAAGGTTAATGTGTGGATAAGATAATTCGCACCGAATCCGCTACACTGGCACAGTGATCGCAGGCTTCTTCAATATGTTTCGCTACACTTAAGAATTGCATGATATATCGCAAGGGAATATCCATACGATTATATAAATGACCATGTAGATCACGGTAGAGTTCATCGACTTTTTCTTCTACTTCATCTATGGCATTACAATAATTCGGGGCTTTAGAAAGGTCGTCACCCAAAATCTTCATCAAATCACGTAGCCGTTCACCCATTTCTACGAAAGCCGAAATCAAAGCTTGGAATTTAGGAATCATAGAATCATCTTTCTTTGGGACATATTTAATATTCCCCAATCTGACTGATGCACCTGCTTGATTTCCCATTACATCCGCCATTTTCATAACTAATCTGAAAAAATCCGAACGATATATACTAACTGCTTGTGCGATGATCTCTAAATTTTTTCGTCTAAGTTTATTTGCTTCTTTTTCGAAATTTCTAATTTTTGCGATACTGTCGTGGATTTTTTCTCGATCTGCAAAGAAAGAATTAATGCATAAACCCATTTCTTTAAATGTTTGGCTGATATATTTGCTCTGGGTTTCTAAATTGGTGAAAACAATTCGTTCCATTTGATCCATTTTTTTCACTGCTTAAATTATCATAAGCTTTCCCTAAAAAAATATCGTTTTATTTTTACTATGTTAAATTACAAAAAAATATGCTAAATCCTTGAATTCAGCAGCCAGTTAAAGAAAACAGTCAAAACACCTGTGAAAATAGCAGCAAAAACCATTTGCAAGCCAAATTTCAGAATACTTTCTCGGCTCAGTTTGGCTAAGAATGATCCCAATAAGAATAATACGATGATAGATAGACAAAAAGATACAATATATTGCAATAATGTTGCAGGTTGAGTAGGATTTCCAAATAAGAATGGTAATACTACAATAATAACCCCTGCAAAGGGGGAGAAACCATCAACAAATGCCGCAATCTTTCCTGCAAATTCTTGTGCTTCTTCAAAAATGGTTTTTGATTCTTTATTTGAATTTTTCTTCTTTTTTTGGGGTAATTTTTCCAATTTATTGGATTTTTCTGTTATATTTTTAGATACAAAATCCAAATCCAATTTTATAGGTTTTTTCAACCATTTCTGACGGGGGGTTTTTTTGCTGATGGAAAATGAAGATATTTTTTCAAATCTTCCAAGAGCCAATTCGATATCATGTTCGGAATACTTGGGTTCATTACTATCATCATTTTGTTCATTACCCTCCGCGTCAATTAAGCCCAATACCTGCTTCATCTGAATCACGTTAAGAGAACGTTCTGCAGATTCGGCTAAATGACTACCCGTCAATCCTGAAATTCCGATAGCAATAGCTGTAGTTAACCCACTAAAAAATAGATATCCGCTTGTCTGCAAGCTTGAATTAGCAATAAAAAATGCAAAACCAGCCAAAACAATACCCAATGCTGTTAAAATTCCGTCAAAAAAGTTCATGACAAAATAGCGTCTAATTATGGGGCCTGCTTCTGAGATTTCCCATAATACTTTCCAATGTTCTATCCGTTTTTTCGGTTTAGTTTTTTTCGACATTTCTGTGTCAAATGTGACAATTTTTAACTGATCA
>Ga0164318_10002902_pt1 | contig 16074 bp, 24 predicted proteins | sample GuaBasSedimGuay9_FD_113734 | JGI IMG/M metagenome (GOLD analysis project Ga0164318, IMG submission 113734) | Subseafloor sediment microbial communities from Guaymas Basin, Gulf of California, Mexico - Guay9, Core 4571-4, 0-3 cm | ecosystem: Environmental > Aquatic > Marine > Hydrothermal vents...
ATTTGAAAAAGTATTTAAACAGGATGTATTTTACTCCCGTTATCTTCCATTACATTTTTGAAAAAATCAGAAAACTATATAAACCCCGTTTATATTATGGTTGTCGGACAAATGGGGTACAATGCTGGACAAACGAGGTCACGAGTAGGTCACAAGGATGTACGGAGAATGACATTTGTCCGCGAGGTTGGAAAATGAACACGCAAAAAATCACGATACGGTTGCCAAAGCAGCTCATTGACAAGGTAGACATGTTTATTGCCATGGGAGAATTCGGCTCGCGTTCGGAGGCACTGCGACGGGCACTCAGAGATTACCTCGAACAACTGGCCACTGTGTATGCTGAAAAGGCAGAATCATGGAAAAAACTTCAGGAACTGCACGAACTCTCAAAAGTGTTTGAAGACATAGGTAAATAAGGTAGTAATAGTCTTTCGGAGGGGATGGGATGCTATTGCTACCAGCTCAGGAGGAGAAAATATGAAAAGCATAATTGAAAATGCTCTGAAATATGGAAACGACAGGCAGGTGGACTTTAAGGAATTCGGCGTCGCAAAAATTCTGGTAATCGGCGCCGGAGGAGCGGGAGGTAATACGGTAACGCGCCTCCACGAGATCGGCATTAACGGTGCGGAAACAATAGCCATCAACACCGACAAGCAGGCGCTGGATATGGCAAAGGCGAACAAAAAATTACTCATCGGCAAAAACATTACACGCGGACTTGGCGCAGGAGGCTACCCTGATGTTGCAAAACGATGTGCCGAAGAATCACGGGACGAGCTCGAGGAAATCATCGGTGAACCTGACCTCGTGTTCATCACCGCCGGTATGGGGGGCGGCACGGGCACAGGCGCATCACCTATGATTGCAAAGATTGCGAAACGGCGCGGAGCCATCGTGGTGGGCATGGTCTCCATACCCTTCAGGGTGGAACGTGGGAGAATGCTCAGGGCAGAACAGGGGCTGGATGCACTGCGAAAGGAGTGTGATTCCGTGGTAATACTGGATAACAACAAGCTGCTCGATTTTGTGCCACACCTTCCCGTGAACAAGGCATTTTCGGTCATGGATCAGCTGATAGCGGAGACCGTCAAGGGCATAGCAGAAACAATCGTCGAGCCCTCGCTGATAAACCTAGATTACGCAGATGTCAAGACAATCGTCACCGGAGGCGATGTGGCGGCCATGCTGTGGGGAGAAGGAGCCACCCGCGATGGACCGGAGGCCATGGCCAATGAGGCAATGCATCATCCATTGCTGGAGGTTGACTACAAGGGTGCCAAGGGATGTCTCATTCACATCACCGGAGGACCCGATATGTCTCTGGAATTTGCGGAGAAGGTCGCAGAATACGTGACGGAGGAGCTTGACCCCTATGCCAATGTGATTCTCGGCTCACGGGTGGATGAGAACTACAATGGGCGGTGCAGAATTATGGCCATAATGACCGGCGTTTCTTCACCCTACATTCTTTCTCCCAAGGACGAGGGTGGCGTGGTGCTTCCTCGATGGGAGAATGGGCAGAAAAACGGCATAGACCTGATCGGTTGAAACACCTTTTCCCTTTCTTTTTATTTATATGGTGATGGTATCGCCATTGCTGGGGATATATACATTGGCAGAATGCAGTTCCTCTGCCATTGCCTCTGGATTATCTGAATGGACTATGACAACGTTTTCAGGTGAGCATGCCCGGATGAACTGCACCAGTTCGCTGTGGCCGGCGTGCGCCGAAAAATCATAAAACTTTACCTGGCAGTCCACCTCTGTTTTCAGGCCATACAGGTCAATTTCTCTGTTTTCGAGGAGCATTCTCCCGTTGGTGCCCTCCACCTGATAGCCGGTGATGATAACCGCCGAGTGGGGATCGTGTTTGATTTTGTTGACGTACCAGAGCACGGGGCCACCATTCATCATGCCACTGGTGGTGACAATGATGCCTGCATCCAGGGCAAGCTTTTTTCCCCGATTGGAATACACCACGTTGACCTCCCTGAACATGCGGGAAAGTTTTTCTGGATAGCGAAGGTACTGGGGATATTTGAGCATGATTTCCGTGATTTTATGCCCCATCCCGTCAAGCCACACTTCATGTCCGCTCTCGTGAAGAATCAGTGCAAGTTCCTGCGTTCTGCCCACGGCAAAGGCGGGGACAATCACCTTTCCCCCCCGTTTCACAATATCGTCCACCTCATCAAGAAATTGCCTTTCGAGTTCCCTTCGCTCCGGATGCTCCACACCGGCATAGGTACACTCAACCAGGAGTGTATCACACTTCACCGGCCTAACCCCTCTGATGAGATGCGTGTCGGTGGTGTTGATGTCAAAGGCGCATACCGCGGATTCGTCCACAAACTCGGCCATGAGAGAGCCGGGAATATGGCCTGCAGAATGGAAATGTACCGGCAGCTCTCCTATCTCCATTTCCTCATCTTCCCCCACGTATGCAAATTTATTCATTGCCAGCTGAATCTCGGGTTCTCCGTAGGGGAAGGGATGTCCTCTGGAATCTGCAATTTTCAGACTGTCCCGGTACAGCAGTTCCGCTATCTCTGCGGTCACCGGAGTGGAAAAAACCCTGGTATGGTAGCGACTGCACAGCCAGGGAAACATGCCAGAGTGATCCAGATGGGCATGCGTGAGGATTGCATTGCTCACCGGCGGAGATTTAAGAGGGTATTCCGGGGGATTGCTGGGCGTGATGCCGTAATCAATCAGCACTGTGCCACGCTCAAACTCAGTGAAAAGGCCGAGTCTGCCCACTTCTCTTCCGCCACCGAGTACCGTTATCTTCATTGTATATGGAGGGTAATGCAATAAGTACTACATTTAATTTTCTTCAAAATGCTCTATTTTCATGCCCCGGTATTCCAGTTTGTCAGAGCGCTTGACGATGCATCGCATCTGGACCGGAGTGAGGTTGAATTCTCTCTCTACCTCCCTACTCAATTCTCCCCCCTCCTTCACAAACTCGTAAATTTTCTGCTCCAGTTCTTTAAACTCCTCATCTCCCACAAGGATGACTGAAAACACATCCCGTATCATGTCTATGGATGTCATCACGTTGATATGAAATGCCGTATAAAATGCGTGATATTCCTTTTTTGCCCTGCCTTCTTCCGACATCGCCCATCGCGTCTCAACCATTCTCACCTTCTCGAAAAAGATGAGGGCGTTTTTGCCCTCCTCTCCGAACTGTTCCTCAATCTGTTCCAGAGTCACCCAGTCGCTCGACACTTCGTTGAAAACCCTCCGTTTCACCTCGGTGTCGAATGCCCGTGAGAGCCACGAAAGGTCAGTGATATCATTAATGAGTTTGGCCTGCATCATAACCATATATGCAAAGTGAGCTTAAATTTCTATGCCTTCCGCCGGAAAATCACCGTATGGTAATAAGGGATAACAGGTGAGGACAAAGGGTGAGATAATCACATGGATGAAGATGGTATAAGGGGATGGACATGCATTGCGGCCAGGCCACTAAAAGTGGGAACGCCCTCTGAATCATCATGATCGATCCGGCATCATTCATATGGAAGATGTGTGTGCTCCGGTATGATATCTTTTCGATACCGTGGTTCCTGCCCTTCAGACACATTCACTTTCTCTGCGCAATGGCCACACCACATACTGCCACAAACCCCGCCGCAAGCGTGAGTGCCTTCATCTCCTCCTGCAGAAGCACGGCAGAGAAAAAAATGGAAAAGATGGGTATCAGAAATACAAAAAAGGAAAGTTTTGAAAGCTCCATTCTTTCCATGGCGGAGTACCAGAGTGTATAGGAGATAAAGGTGGTGAATATCGCAAGAAACAGGATGTAGGGGGCGCTTTCCGCAGCCATCGTTCCATGCTCGAAAAGGGCGGCTGGGAAAAGAAACAGAGTGCCAAATATGGATGAAAAGGCCACTATCTGAACCGGTGTGTATCCAAGGTTGAGTGTTCTTTTTGCCACAATGCCGCCGAGGGAATAACATATGGCGGACGAGAGCACCAGAAGGTTGCCGAAGAGGTCCCCCCCGCTCTGGGGGCTGGTGATGAAATAGGTTCCGCCCAGTGCAAGCAGGATGCCCAGCACCTTGTATCGGGTGATGGTTTCCTGCAGGAAGAAATAGGCCAGAATAACCGTGTATATGGGGCCCGTACTCTGCAAGAACCCGGTGATGTATGCGGAGGTGTACTGGAGACCAATGTTCTGGAGAATGGTGGGCGCTGTTACACTGATGATGCCGAGAAGGACGAAGTTTTTGATTTTTATGTGATAAAAATTTTTGTAAAAAAGCGAGAGGGAGAGAAAAAGGATGCTCGTGAGAAGGTATCGAAGGAATGCCAGAAGCACGGGAGATGCCCCCTCAAGGGCAATCTTGGTGATGGGAAACGATGTTCCCCAGAGGGCTGATGCTGTCACGGCATAGAGTACAATGCTGCGTTTTTCCATTGGTGGGTATATACAGACACCATTAAAAGGTATTCATGGACGGTGATGTGCCTCACCCTCACGCATTGCAGTCAGGAGAAGTACACTATCGAAAGGTTCCATACACTCCTCATTTTATACCCATATCATGGACAGCAAAATATGAATGGTAGATGAAGAAAGGGAAAGCATTCACGGTAGCTCCGTCTGTATACGGTATACACCATCTTCAGAAGGCGCTGGTACAGCTCACCGTATATGTGAGGGGATATCCTCCGGTTCCCTCTCACAGTAGTAGCATCTGATTCTCAGCGGGTGGCGGCTCTTGACAATGAACTTGGTTTCAACCGGCTCATTGGTATTCGAGATGCAGTTCGGGTTGGAGCACTCCACGATACCTATGATTTCATCAGGTACGGAGACGCGGTGTTTTTCTGCAACCTCGTAGTTTCTGATGATGTTTATTGTTGCGTTCGGGGCAACAAGGGCGATTTTATCCACCTCCTTCGGGTCGAGTTCCCTGTTCTCTATTTTTACAATGTCCTTCTTCCCCGATTTTCCGGAAACATTGATGGCCACGCTGATAACCGAATCCCCCTCCTCACCGGTGGTTCCCAGAATTTTGAGTACCGTAAGTGCCTTGCCGGGTGTGATGTGATCGATGACCGTACCGTCCTTTATCGGCTGTATTTTCAGTTCCTTCATGCTGTCGCCCCCAGCACAAGAGAGAGAAGTGCCATTCGAACGGGAACCCCATTGAATGCCTGCCGGAAATATGCGGCATGTGGTGTGCGGTCTACATCCGGAGAAATTTCATTCACCCTGGGAAGCGGGTGCATGACTATCATGCCCTCCTTTGCCTCACTGAGCGTGTGTGCATCTATCCGATAAATGCCTGCCACCCTATTGTACTCCTCAGGGTCCGGAAATCGTTCTTTCTGGATGCGTGTCACGTACAGTACATCAATGTCTTCCAGCCCTTCCAGCGTGGTGGCGGTTGAAATGTGTGCCCCCAGCTCCTCGCACTCCTCCACCACCTCGTGGGGCATCTGGAGCTCGGGAGGTGCAATAAAAACCATGTCAACACCGAACAGTGAAAGCGCATAGGATAACGAATGCACGGTCCTGCCGTATTTTAAATCACCGAGCAGTGCAACCCTGTTTCCCTCGATGCTCCCCTTCTCCCGCTGTATGGTGAACAGATCAAGCAGACACTGCGTCGGGTGATGGCCCGCACCGTCGCCACCGTTGATGATGGGAACCGTTGCAAATTCTGCGGCCATGCGAGCAGAACCCTCGTGAGGGTGCCGCATCACGATGACATCGCAGTAACTCTCGGCGGTCCGGATGGTATCGGCCATGGTCTCCCCTTTCTGGATGCTTGTGGTGCCGGGGCGGGCAAACCCTATGACATCGCCGCCCAGCCGTTTCATGGCTGCTTCAAATGAAAGCCGTGTGCGGGTGGATGGCTCGAAAAAGAGTGATGACATGATGGAGCCCCGGAGCATCTCACTTTTCTTTCTTCCCTCTGCAATGGGGAGCATTTTCTCTGCCACATCCAGCACGTGCAAAATTTCTTCTTTCGAAAAGTCCTTTATACTTATTACATCCCTGCCTTTGAAATTCATCCAGAATATAATAACCGCTGAGTTAATAAAAGTTTACCATGATTTTCACCGTGTGCCATCTCCTCCACCCGAATTCATTCCACTTCCACCATCCCCGTGTATCCGATGGTTTTTCATAAAAAAGATGAGTGATACACGTGTTGTCCATGCCTCCGTTTCATTCTTTTTGTCCCGGGCTAAGAGAAAAATACGCAACAGCAAACCATATAAGGCATGCGCCAATTACTGTACCGTGAGCTACCTCCACAGTAGTTTTTCAATCGCCTCCCCGGTTGTAAGACACGCCTCGTCGGGGGTGGCTCACTTCATTCTCGCGAGGCATCAGAAGAATAGCAAAAGAGGTGCCGGTCAGTGTGCTGCCATCTCGAAAATGAAAATGAGTATCCAGGGAAGGATGAAATAGAAAATTGCAGCGACTGCATTCATCATAACATCCCGCGAAAAATATTCGGCGTGTTCCTCCTGCGCCAGGTCGCAGAACGCATGTTTTTGCAGCACATGTGCAAACACAAGATATATCTGATGAAAGGCAAATATGCTCAGTGAGAAGAAGATGGAGGCAAATCCTATCGTCCAGTACACCTCTGAAGGGTTGACAAAGGATTGCACAAATGAGGAATCGTACCGTGACAGAAAATCCAGAGCGAAAAGAAAATACGCAAATGGGAGCAGTATGAGAGTGAGGAATGATAGCACCATTCTGCACTGTTTGCATTTTTTCATCTGAGGAACGGTGAGTGTGACGTCTCTCATGGTGATTTCGCCATAGGTGAGTTTTCTCAGCGTGGCAAAGGGAAATGGTTGAAGTGCCTCAAGTCGCAGGAACATGAATCCGTACAGTACCGCAAAGAATACCACGAAAACCTGCTGGAAGATGTTGAGTGAAACCATGAGGATAAATGAGCAAAAATATATAAGTATATGCCATAGGGGGAGGGAAAAAGGAGGGAGAGGGAGGGTAAGCAAAAAAGAGTGTCCCTCCTTTTTGAGTGTCACTGAAGTGTTCTCACCGCATGTGCCCACCGAAGGGCGCTGTATTGACATGCCGGTGATGACACTTGTGCCCTGTTATCAGATAATAAATGTTCCAGAAGTATATAAAGCAGGGGAGGGATTGCACGGGTATATAAAACTTTCTGTTTGTGTGCGAACTATCCTGAGAAAAATGAGGGGCATGTTTCTATTGGCATACCGCATCCTTTCAAGAGAAGAGCATATAACTGTACTCATCTTTGCGGCGTACTCATCAACCTTTATATAGTGAGAACACACTTTTTACCATGAGGAGTCCTGCAATTGCACTCGTTCTTTTCATCATTCTCACGGGGAATGCGGGTGCTGCCGGCAATGACAATCACTGGCAGGTGAAATGGTACACTGTTGATAAGGACACCTATGCATTTGGAGAATTAGTGGGGGAGGAAAACTGGACAGCGGGAAGTTTTCACCGTGACTGGGAGTACGGCATGGTGTACAACATGACAAAGAACTACATCGGTTTTATCGCCACCACCGAGATTTATTCAAGAGGAAAAACATATGAATTCAGATTATATGATGTGGATGATTTTGCGGTGGTGTATATAGATGGGGAAGAGATATTTTCATCAGAAAATCAGGAATATTTTCAGGTATTCATACCGGAAGGAGTTCATAATTTAACCATAAAATGGCAGGAGTACTGCTGTGAGGCACGCATCGGCTTTTCCGCTGATGATTCTCTTTTTGTGGAGAAACAAACTGGTGACTTCGTCACATTGTATGCACTTATCGCAGCGGCACTCATCATTGCGGGCATCGCAATACTTTTTGCAGCGCGCATAATCGCAAAAAAATGAAGAGTTTGAATGCGCCATTGATTACTCGGTACTGTGCACTTAATGAATCTTTCCATATGGCAATGGAGACTGTCAAGTGAATCACCCTCTATGTTATTCTTGCATGCCCTTATGAAGAATGGTAAGGAAGGCAGTTCCAGTATATGATGGGTACCCACCTATCATTTCGTTCTATTATTCAGATGGGCACGGGTACCATCTCTGCTTTTCTTATCTAACGGTGTCACCTCCCTCGAAATTCGGTTGCCGTGGCAATTGCATGCAAAGTTCGACCAAGGGCAGATTATCCTCTTTCTTATGAAGGGTGGGAAACATTTACAGCTGGTGGGGCGTAAAGGGAAACATGATTCACACCCCAGTGGAACATGAAACATTGTTGATATTCAGTTGCTTTCCACGGTGAATGTCACACTCTATACGGGATGGAACACCATCGGCTGGGACAGCCACCACTGCCTCATCTCTTTCAGGAAACATCACCAACTGCACCATGCTCGCCATGTACGATGCAGCATCCGGAAGCTACACCGTGTTCCTCGTGGGCATCACCCCACCGGGTTCGCCCTATGACTTTGCGGTGACACGGGGCATGGGATTGTTCGCCAAGGTGACCTCCGGCAGCGTCTGGCACGGCGAGGGGTGACCAGCACATCAAAAACGCTTTTAATGCCACCGCAATAAGAACACATGTACGTAAGCGTAGTTGGCGGGGAGAGCTGCAGTGACGAGATATATGAAATGGCCAGGGAAGTGGGGAGAAGAATCGCCGACATGGGAGCGGTGCTGGTCACCGGCGGCAGGGGCGGTGTCATGGAGGCAGCATGCAGAGGGGCAAAGGAAAGAAACGGTACCACCATAGGCATTCTTCCGAGCGATTCGAGAGAGGAAGGCAATGAGTATCTTGATTACGTGCTGGTGACCGGGATGGGGTATGCGAGAAACGTGATGGTGGTGCTGAATGGGGATGTGGTAATCGCTATTGACGGGCATCATGGCACACTTTCAGAAATAGCCTTTGCACTGGAATATGGCAAGAAAGTGTATGGTCTTTTGAGCTGGGAGGTTGGCATAACAAATTTCAACAGTGTTGACGACCTCTTCAGGGAGCTTGCAAAAGACACAGAGTGATTACTTTTGCAGTTTCTTTTTCAATTTGGCTTCAGCTTTTATCCTCTTTTTCTCCAATTTCAGGCGTGCTTTTTCCACAGCGATTTTTTCTGATTCAACAGATGATGGCGCTGGCATTTCCTGTGCCAGCAGTCCCTTCCTGTAACGGTAGGTGCCCATCAGTGATATGAGAATATAGGCGCTCAGTACGCATACCACCGTTGCCGAAATCCATGAGGGAAGGGATATAAAATACTGCAGTGCCAGAAAAACCGAAAGAATACCAAGCCCCGCCCATGCATGATGGCGGAAGAGCTCATACCTTTTCCTGCATTCGGCACCATCGTCATTTCCCATATTATCTGCTGATATTCGTGTGAGAATATATAATTTATGTTTCCACAATGTCGATGAAATGGCGACATTATGCTCTCTTTATGCGTTTTGAACCATCTTTCACAAGCGGTGTAGCGGTACCACCATTGCCCCGTTCTACAGGGCACCAGAAGATGTACTGTGGATGACATCGCACACCAGATTCTTTCATTTACCTCGCACGCATCCCGATGGCACGCCACCGCTGAATCAGGCGAAAGCTTTAAGAATAAAAGTGATATTTGGGGTAGAATGTTGAACGATCCACTAGCAGATGCTCTTACAGCAATAAAGAATGCAGAGAGGGTTGGACAGCGGGAGGTCATTGTCAAACCAGCGTCAAAACTCATCGGCAGGGTACTGAAGGTGATGCAGGAGCATGGCTATGTGGAGGCGTTTGAATGGATTTATGATGGGAAAGGAGGCAAATTTAAGGTAAAACTCAAGGGAAATATTAATGACTGCCGGGTAATAAAACCACGACATGCAATCAAACGAGGAGATTTTGAAAAATGGGAAGCGCGCCATCTTCCTGCTGAGGATTTTGGCATACTTCTTGTGAGCACAAATCAGGGAGTGCTGTCGCAGTATGAGGCAAAGAAGGCCGGGATAGGCGGCAGGTTGCTTGCGTATGTGTACTAGGTGGATAACATGGTGCCCATTGTTATAAAAGAGGTTGAAATACCAGATGGCGTTACGGTGACTATTCAGGAGGGTGTGATCACTGTGGAAGGGCCAAAGGGAAAACTCGAACGAAGGCTGGAGCACCCGAAAATTGTTATCGAAAAAACGGATCGCACCGTGGTCATCAAATCCGAATTTGCCAGAGGCAAGGAACAGGCCCTTGTGGGCACCTTTGCATCCCATATCGCCAATATGATTAAGGGAGTTACCGATGGTTTTGTGTATCAGATGAAGGTTGTGTATTCTCACTTCCCCATGAAGGTGAGCGTAAAGGGAAACGAGCTCGTGATAGAAAATTTCCTCGGTGAAAAACATCCACGGAAGGCAAAACTTTACGGTGATGTGAAGGTGAACGTGAAGGGGGATACGGTCACCGTGGAGGGAATCAACAGGGAAGAGGTAGGGCAAACCGCAGCAAACATCGAGCATGCAACACGCGTCAAAAACCGGGACATACGCGTGTTTCAGGATGGGATTTATATAGTAAGCAAGGGTGCATGATAATGGGAGAAGAGGAAGAAGAGGTCAAGATAGTCGAAACGCCACGGCCACCAAAAATAAAGGCACAGGTGGACGAAGAGACCAGGCAACTCATTCAGGAAAGGAAGAAAAAGCCACGTTTCGTGAGACAGCAGTTGTGGCAGTTTAAACGACTGGACGACAAATGGAGAAGGCCCCGCGGAAGACACTCGAAACAGCGACGGCATAAACGGTATCGCACACCGGTGGTGAGAATCGGTTATGGCTCTCCCAAAAAAGTGAGGGGTTTGCACCCATCAGGATTTGTGGAAAAGCGCATTCACCGAATTGAAGATCTCGAAACCGTTGATGCGGGCACCTGTGCCATACGAATAGCCCGCACGGTTGGCAAAAAAAAGAGGATGGCCATCATCGAAAGGGCGGATGAGATGGGCATTAGAGTCCTGAACAGGAGGATATGATGGATCTGAAAAATCAACGCAGGCTCGCTGCAGAAGTGCTCAAATGCGGCGAAAACCGCGTGTGGCTTGACCCGGATAACATGGAGGAAATTGCAAAGGCAGTCACCAGAAGGGACGTGAACAATCTCGTCAAACAGGGAATTATCAGGGCGAAAAAGGTGAAGGGCAATTCCCGCGGAAGGATTCGAAAAAGGATGATGCAGCGTGCAAAGGGACGGCGCAGCGGGCATGGCTCACGGAAGGGAAGGGCAACGGCACGACTTCCGAAAAAGAGGGCATGGATTCAGAAAATACGGCCCATCAGGGCATACCTGCGCGAGATGAGAGACACCGGACTCATTGACACGTCGACCTACCGCCGTTACTACCGGAGAGCAAAGGGAGGGCAATTCAAGGACAAGGCCCATGTAAAACTGCATCTCGAAATGGAGGGGCTGCTGAAGGGTGAGCAACATGAATAAACAGATGCCGTTCAGAAGAAGGATGGAGGGAAAGACCGATTACCGGAAGCGACTGGCCCTTCTCAAATCTGGCAAGCCACGGGTTGTGGTACGGCGGTCAAATAAAAATATTCAGATTCAATTTGCGCTGTATGATGTGGAGGGTGACAGAATAGTCACTTCTGCACATGGAAACGAGCTGAGGAAATATGGATGGGAGTACCCCCTTTCCAACACGCCGGCGGCGTATCTCACGGGTCTTCTGGCGGGAAAGCGGGCGCTGAAACATAACCTTGAGGAGGGGATACTCGACATCGGGTTATATACTCCCAAGAGGGGTGCGCGCATTTTTGCGGCATTGAAGGGGGTTGCCGATGCGGGAGTCAATATCCCATATGGTGAGGACATTGTACCGTCCGAGGACCGCATTCATGGGGCACATATGGCCGAGGGGATTGCGGATAAGGTTGATGAGATAAAGAGTAAGATAGAGGCAGAGTATGAATGACGAATGGGTACCGAAAACACGGCTGGGCGAACTGGTCATGAAGGGCGAGATAACCTCCATGAGCGAGGCGCTGAAAAGCGGCCTTCCATTGAGAGAGGTGGAAATCGTTGACATGCTTTTGCCTGATCTGGAGGACGAGGTCATAGATGTCAACATGGTCCAGCGAATGACGGACTCTGGCAGAAGAACCAAATTCCGGATCGTTGTTGCCGTGGGCAACAAAAACGGGTTTGTGGGCATAGGACAGGCAAAGGGAAGAGAGGTCGGCATCAGCATACGGAAGGGTGTGGAGAAGGCAAAACTGAATATCATAGAGGTGAACAGGGGGTGCGGCTCGTGGGAATGTGGATGTGGAACACCGCACACACTCCCGTTCAAAGTGGATGGCAAATGCGGTTCGGTGCGCATCACGCTCAAACCGGCCCCCCGCGGCGTGGGTCTGGCGGTGGGCAACGTGGCAAAAACGGTGCTCCGGCTTGCGGGCATAGAGGACGTGTGGGGATTCACCAGGGGATCCACGAGAACGACCATCAACTACGCCAAGGCGGTGTATGAGGCACTGCGGAACACCTCCATTCACAAGATGCCGGATGAGGCAAAGAAAGAGCTGAAAATTGTTTCAGGAGCGGTAGGAACATGATGTATGCGGTGGTGAGACTGAGGAGTACCATTCATGCAAAGCGGGAGGTAAAGGATACGCTGAATATGCTTAACCTTCACAGGGTGAACAGCTGCACGCTCATTCCAGATAACCCGAGCTACCGGGGAATGCTGCAGAAGGTGAAGGATTACGTTACATGGGGTGAGGTGAACGACGAGACGGTGAAGCGTCTGCTGGAAAGGGCAAAGGTTCCTGATGTTGAGGAGGCCCTGCAACAGCTTTCCAGCGGGTTGCCACTGAAGGAGATTGTGGCGCCGCCATGCATCGGTCTTCATCCTCCGAGAAAGGGATACCGGAGTGTCAAGAAGCCTTACACCATGGGTGGCTCGGCAGGTTACCGGGGGGAGCACATAAATGAACTGATAGGGAGGATGCTATGAAAGAAAAGACAAAAAAATTGCGGGGTCACAAAACAGACGGGCACGGCGGTATGAAGCGCGGAAGGGGCAAGGGAGAACGTGGTGGCACCGGACGTGCGGGGGCAGGAAAACACAAGAGAGTGAGTCTCAAGGCACAATGGGGACGCCACGGTTTTCATCGTCATGCACTCACCCGAAGCAAAAAAACCATAAATGTGGAAGACCTCAACTCATTTGAGGGAGAGGTCAATCTTGGCGAGCTGGGCTATGAAAAACTGCTCGGCTCAGGTTATGTGAAAAAACCGCTCAAGGTGACGGTCAAGGAGGCCACACCAAGGGCAGTTGAGAAGATTACGGCTGCGGGAGGAGAGGTAATAACGGGATAACATGGCAGAGGAGAAAAGCAAGTTATATGTCTTCAAACCGATTGTGGAACGATGGCCAGCCATCAAGAAACCCAAGGGGCATGTGTCATTCAGAACAAAAATACTGTGGACGGGTGTCTGCCTCGTGCTGTACTACATTCTCACCCAGATTCTGATATACGGATTGTCTCCTGATAGCATTGACATGTTCTCAGGTTTCCGGGTGGTCTTTGCCGGGGCAAGCGGCAGTATCATGCACCTTGGCATAGGGCCCATTGTCACCGCATCGATCATTCTCCAGCTGTTTGTGGGCGCCAAATTAATCAACCTCGATTTGCAGGACGAGGAGGACAGGGCACTCTATCAGGGATTCCAGAAAGTACTCGTAGTGGTCATGATTCTGATTGAAGCGGTCCCGCAGGTTTTCGGCTATCTGCAACCAAGTGACGGCCTCATCAACATGGCAGGGATGGGCGGAGCACGGGCCATTATTGTGGCCCAGCTGTTCGTCGGCGCCATGATTGTATTCTGGATGGACGAGGTCATATCAAAATGGGGTATCGGTTCAGGCATATCTCTTTTCATCGCCGCAGGCGTTTCCAATGCCATAGTCACGGGAATGCTCAGCTGGCTTCCGGCAAACCAGGATCTGCCCCTCGGTGTCGACAACCCGCCGGCGGGGGCAATCCCGAAAACGGTGTATCTCACCCAGCATCTCTCCATCGGCGAGATGGTCAACGGGGGAGGATTTGAAAAGATATTCATCACACCTCCCAACCCGATCATTGCAGTGCTCGGCACCATTGTCATTTTCCTGTTTGTGGTGTATGCCGAATCATCACGTGTGGAATTGCCGCTGGCCCACGGAAGGGTGAGGGGCGCCAGGGGACGGTATCCACTCCGCCTCATGTATTCTTCCAACATTCCGGTTATTTTGATGTCAGCTCTCATGGCAAACCTGAACATGTTCGGGCTGCTCCTCTACACCCGTTTAAGCAATATCCCCGGCATCGGAGGTGCATGGTGGATAGGGAAATATCTGCCCGGCTCAACGCAGCCTTCAGCGGGAGCGCTCTGGTATTTGCAGCGGCCTAACGGCCTGCACACATGGCTCTTTCCCCTGATTGACCCGCGGTACCGTGGATACCTCCAGGACCATGAACCCTGGCAGCTTGCACTCCGCCTGCTGATTTATGGTATTGTCTTCATTGTCGGTTGTATCTTCTTCGGCAAATTCTGGATTGAGACCACCAACATGGGGCCAGAAGCGGTGGCACGGCAGATTCAGAGCTCCGGCATGCAGATTCCCGGTTTCAGAAGGGATCCGAGAATCGTGAAGAAGGTGCTGGAGCGGTATATCCCCGCGCTCACCGTCACGAGCGCAGCCCTGGTGGGACTTCTGGCACTGTTTGCAAATCTCATTGGTACTGTGGGCAATGCCACGGGAACTGGCGTGTTACTTACTGTGGGAATCGTGATACGATTATATGAGGACATCGCCAAGGAACAGACCATGGAGATGCATCCTGTTCTGAGAAAGTTTATGGGAGTAGAATGAGGACAATCATAGCCGGCATACCGGGAGCAGGAAAGACAACGGTTCTTTCCGAGGCACTGAAACACCACCGCATGGAAGTCATAAACTATGGGGATGTGATGTTTGAGATGGCCCGTCAGGAGGGCATAGAGAAAAGAGATGATATGAGAACACTTCCCCAGGAAACACAGAGGAACATACAGAAAAGGGCAGCGGAAAAAATTGCAGAAAAAGAAGATGTCATCATAGACACCCACTGTACCGTGAAGACGCCCTATGGCTATCTCCCGGGCCTTCCCCATGAGGTGCTCATGATTCTCCGTCCGGAGAGAATTATCCTTGTGGAAACATCGCCTGAAGAGATTGCGGCGCGGCGAGAGAAGGATGCGGACATTCGGAAGCGTGACGCGGAAAGCATTGAGGAGATGCACCTGCACCAGATGATGAATCGCATGGCAGCCATGAGCTATGCCGTGCTGACCGGGGCAACGGTGAAAATTGTGCAGAACAGAGAGGGAAAAATAGAGGAAGCGGCCAGAGAACTCGCAAGGGCACTGGAGTGAAGTTTTTAATGCATTAGCAAAAATCCCCTGCCCTTAGAAATGTTGCTCATGTCTGTTTACTTTACAGAAATAAAAGAGATTAACACCGATAAGGGAACGCAAGCGATAACACATCCAAACTCAAAAAGACAAGGTCTTCGTTTCCAGAACCTTGGTAATGTCAATCAATATTCTCTCTATCTTGTCTTTTACTTTTTCCCACGTTTCTCTAATCGGAACAGCACTATAAACATATCTGAGTCTCTTATCCTGCTCTACTTTTTTGGTTATAAAACCTTCACTATCCAGTCTTTTTATATATTTTCGTATTGTGCGCTCCGAAAGATTCAGATGTTCTTCGAGTTGCTTTATAGTCAGTGATTTTTTCAGCAAGAGATTATATATTCTAATCTCTACTGATTTAAAATTAAGGAAACCCAAAATAACATTCAATACTTCTATTGGCTTTTTTCCTTCCTTGAGTGACTTTTCGATATCTGCAATATAATCTCTTTTCACCATAATTACAGTATGAATAAATTGCTATTTAAATTTTCATACGTATGAAAATTTCTATTTATTGAGAATTATGCGCTGTAAAGAGGAAAATAAAAAATAAAAGCAATACAGCAGCGACTGACCCTACAAATTGGCTTTTACTTATACCACGAG
>Ga0164318_10002903_pt1 | contig 16070 bp, 12 predicted proteins | sample GuaBasSedimGuay9_FD_113734 | JGI IMG/M metagenome (GOLD analysis project Ga0164318, IMG submission 113734) | Subseafloor sediment microbial communities from Guaymas Basin, Gulf of California, Mexico - Guay9, Core 4571-4, 0-3 cm | ecosystem: Environmental > Aquatic > Marine > Hydrothermal vents...
TAGTTTTTCCTGGAGAAAATCGAATGCAACCTGATAGTTATTAATAAATATCTGATTCTTATTGTTGATAGTAATTATAAGATGCTCCTTTTCTGCAATAAGCGGCTGTGATGTGGTTTCCGGTAGGGCAACATCTACACCCTGCATCATCATAGGCGCGGTTACCATGAAAATAACCAGAAGAACCAGCATAACATCAACAAAGGGTGTTACATTAATATCAGACATAAGGTGTTCACTATTCCCCTCGAGTGTCATTAATGTTTCTCCTTATAGTATTATATCCCGTTCAATAATGTTTAAAAAATCCGCAGAGAAATTGTGCAATTCGGATTCGATGGTTCTTATTTTTTGCATAAAATGATTAAAAGCAATAACCGCAGGGATGGCGGTTGCCAGTCCGGCGGCCGTTGCAATAAGGGCTTCGGAAATCCCGGGAGCGACCACAGCAAGACTGGCTGAACCTCTGAGTCCGATACCATGAAAGGAATTCATGATACCCCACACCGTACCGAATAAACCGATAAAAGGCGTCGTGTTTCCGGTGGTGGCAAGAAAAGGAACCATTCGGGTCATGCGGGTGGTCTCGGCGTTAATTGCCCGGCGCAAGGCCCGTTTAACATTGCCGATTCCGGTGAATTTGGAACCCAAAGAAGAGCCTTTGATTTCGGATGAATGTGTAGAGCTTGATTCTGTTGGATCCTTAAATCGGCTAGATTTTTTAAGTTCCACGTATCCCACACGAAAAATCCTGGCCACGGGGCTACCACTGAGCTGCTTTGCCTTGGAAAAAGCATTGGATAGGTTCCTGCTTTTCCAAAAAAAATCAATAAATTCTGCCGACTCGGAGAATGCCTTTTTGATATACCTATATTTAATTATCATGATTGCCCATGATGTTACTGAAAAAAAGAGCAGCAACAACAGTACAAACTGAACCATAAGACCGGCGTTAATTATCATGTGTAATATATCTATCTTTGCAAGATTCATAAAACAACTCCGTATTTTAATATATTAGAAAGTCTACAACGAATTGAAAATATAGACCTTTTGAAAGTCATTAGAATTTACCTTGGCATGCAATAATGAAATAGTGGAATACTGGTAACGCCTTAATAAGTTCTGATATGTTAAATGTTGATATTGAGCCGAATCCATAATCTATTGAAATATTACTATGAACCGGAGTAGGGTGTCAAGAAATTTGACGGTCTTGTAAAAAGCCCAACTTATGCGTTGTGCTGCATTTCGCAATCATTCAACCTACAATAACTACGCCTTATGATTACAAAATTTGAACGCCTTGAATTTGAACTTTTTACGAAACCGTCTAAATCGGACTTTTTACGAGTTCATCAAATTTGGTTTGTCCTCAAAAACGCCATTAATTTTTGTATTGCTTTATAACTGATGGTCTCATAAAACGTCAAAAAAACAACTTTTTAGAAATTCAACAATTCCCAATTGGGTAACATAGGGAGATCTTATGAAAAACATTGTAAATCTTTTGTTCAAAGCAAATATTTTAAAAAATATTCCCAGATCCGGTTACCATTTTCTCGGGGCTGGAAAAGAGTCTGTGGCCGAGCATTCATTTATCGTTTCATTCATTGCTTTTGTCATGTCTCAAATAGAACCGGATGTTGATGCTCTCAAACTGATCACCATGTCTTTGGTGCACGACCTCCCGGAGGCAAAAACCGGTGACCTTAACTATGTTCAGAAAAAATACGTAACCGCAAATGAGAATAAGGCTGTTCAGGATATTACAAGGAACTTGCCGTTTGGTCCAAAACTTGTCGATTTAATAAAGGAATTTAATGAATGCCAGTCAAAAGAAGCCAAACTTGCACATGATGCAGACCAACTTGCACTCATCCTTGATTTAAAATCTCTTTTGGACGTCGGCTATGAACCTCCCAAAAAGTGGTTGCCCTTTGCGTTACAGCGACTGCAAACCAAAACCGGTCGAACCTTAGCAAACAGAATTATGCACACCGAATATGATGCCTGGTGGCTGGAGAATTATGTTGACAGCCCTAATAAAAAGGAATAAATATTTTTTTCCATCTGATGAATTTGAATTAAGAAATCATCAGAACTTAGAGGCTGGGTCTCAATCGGCCCTTCGCCCCGGAGGGAATAATGAAGTAATGGAATGATGAATTTGAAGGATTTTTTAAATAGTGTAGTTCCGCGATTACCCCCGATATTCTCTCCGAGCCGTAGGTACTACGAGCCGGAGGCCAGCATACCAACATTCCAGTATTCCAGTATTCCATTCCAATGGCAGAAACGGGTTGCCATTAAAAGAATTGTGATTTTATCAAGTTGATGAATTCCCGAAACGTTAATTAATAACAAGGTCAACGTATTGGAGGAAGAGATGAATTGGCTTACAAACACCCTCGGGGCTTCTGTTGGAAAAAAGCTGATGATGGCTGTTACCGGCCTCGGTTTCTGCTGTTTTCTGACCATACATCTTGCCGGTAATCTGACCATATACGGCGGCAAAGATTTCTTTAACTCCTATGTGGAGCATCTTCATTCATTAGGACCTCTGGTGACCCTAGCAGAAATAGGGCTTTTATTTTTTGCCGTCATCCATGTTCTGACCGGCATGCTTCTTTTTTATCAGAACTATAAAGCCCGGCCGGTCAGATATTCGGTCAACAAACGGGCGGGCGGGCGGACGCTTGGGTCGGCAACCATGCCGTACACCGGTTTTATTCTGCTGCTGTTTGTTATTTTACATCTTATAAATTTTCATTTTGTGGATAAAACCCAAACCACCACTTTTCAACTGGTGTCCAATGCCTTTGCAAACCCCATATATATATCCATTTATATGGTTGCAGTGATCATTGCAGCGATTCATGTAAGCCATGGACTTTGGAGTGCCTTTCAGACTCTTGGAGCGAATCACCCGAAATATACACCCTTTTTCAGAGGCTTGAGTATTGTATTCAGCGTGGTGGTGGGATTGGGCTTCGGTTTTATCCCGGTCTATATATCGCTATTAATATAAGGAGCTTAAATATGCAGCTTGATGCAAAAATACCTTCAGGTCCCCTTGCAGAAAAATGGGATAAACACCGTTTTGAACTTAAGCTTGTCAATCCTGCCAATAAAAGAAAATATAATATCATTGTTGTAGGGACAGGTCTTGCCGGCGCTTCTGCCGCAGCATCACTCGCTGAACTTGGTTATTACATAAAAAACTTCTGTATTCAGGACAGTCCCCGGCGGGCTCACAGCATTGCGGCTCAAGGCGGAATCAACGCCGCCAAAAACTACCAGAATGATGGTGACAGTATCCGGCGTCTTTTTTACGACACCATTAAAGGTGGTGATTTCAGATCCAGGGAAGCTAATGTCTATCGCTTGGCTCAGGTGAGCAATAATATTATCGACCATTGCGTGGCCCAGGGCATACCCTTTGCCCGGGAATACGGAGGCCTTCTGGCCAACCGCAGCTTTGGCGGCGCCCAGGTGTCCCGAACCTTTTACGCTCGTGGCCAGACCGGCCAGCAGCTTCTTCTGGGAGCTTACAGCTCATTGATGCGCCAGGTGGCGGCCGGCCAGGTCTCTATGTTCCCGCGCCGGGAAATGCTGGATATCGTGGTGATCAACGGACAGGCCCGGGGCATTGTTGTCAGGAATCTCATCACCGGAGAAATTGAAAGTCATGCAGCCGATGCCGTGGTTCTCTCCACCGGCGGGTATGCTAATGTTTTTTATCTTTCCACCAATGCCATGGCATCCAATGTCAGCGCAACCTTCAGGGCATATAAAAAAGGGGCGTTTTTTGCCAATCCCTGTTACACGCAGATTCATCCCACCTGTATCCCGGTCCACGGAACCTATCAGTCCAAACTGACATTGATGAGCGAAAGCTTGCGTAACGACGGTCGGGTTTGGGTGCCGAAAACCCCCGGAGATAAGCGGCCGCCCAACCAGATTCCCGAATCTGAGAGGGATTACTACCTTGAAGAAAAGTATCCGAGTTTTGGAAACCTGGTTCCTCGGGATGTGGCGTCGCGCAATGCCAAGAGCCAGTGTGATATGGGTAAAGGCGTGGGGGAAACCGGTTTTGCGGTATATCTTGACTTCGCCGACGCCATCAAGCGGGACGGCAAAGAGGTGATCCAACAAAAATACGGTAATCTTTTCCAGATGTATGAAAAAATAACCGCTTTTGATCCTTATGAAACGCCCATGATGATCTACCCTGCGTCTCATTATGTCATGGGAGGCTTGTGGGTGGATTACAATCTGATGAGCAATCTTAACGGACTTTTTGTCATGGGTGAAGCCAATTTTTCGGATCATGGGGCAAACCGTCTGGGCGCAAGTGCACTGATGCAGGGTCTGGCGGACGGTTATTTCGTTATTCCATACACTATCGGCGGGTACCTTGCGGGCACAGATCGGCCGGAAATCACAACCGGTCACCCGGCGTTTACAGAAGCAACCCGTTATGTGACTGAACGTACCCGAAAGCTTCTTTCCATCAACGGGAAACGGACCGTAGATGATATTCACCGTCAACTGGGTCACATTCTCTGGGAGTACTGCGGTATGTCACGGAACGATGATGGTCTGTTGAAAGCCAGAATAATGATTCAGGAATTGCGAGAGGAGTTCTGGAACAATACGGTGGTGCCCGGTTCGTTAGAAGACTTTAACCAGAGCCTGGAGCGGGCCGGCCGGGTGGCCGATTTTCTCGAGTTCGCAGAACTCCTGGTTATCGATGCCTATGAACGTAAAGAATCCTGCGGCGGTCATTTCAACGAAGCATATCAGACCCAAGAGCATGAGGCCAGGCGGGATGACGAGGATTTTTGTCACGTGGCAGCATGGGAATATAAAGGGGATAACACGGATCCCGAACTCCATAAGGAACCCCTTGTTTTTGAAAACGTGGAATTAACGCAAAGGAGTTACAAGTGACCAAAAACATAAATATAACGCTAAAAGTCTGGCGACAGAAAGGACCCCATGTGAAAGGCGGTTTTGAAACATATCCGGCCACTGATATTTCAACGGATATGTCTTTTTTAGAGATGATCGATTGTGTTAACGAACAGCTTACTTTGGACGGCAAAGATCCCATTGCCTTCGATCATGACTGCCGGGAAGGAATCTGCGGAATGTGCGGAGCCGTTATCAACGGCCGTTCCCACGGCTCGGAAAAAGGGACCACCCTTTGCCAGCTTCACATGAGGCATTTTTCAAACGGAGACACCATTGTGGTAGAACCATGGCGTGCCAAGGCGTTTCCCATCGTAAAGGATCTTGTGGTGGATCGTAGCGCTTTTGATCAAATCATTCTTGCCGGAGGGTATATTTCCGTGAATACCGGAGGCGCTCCGGATGCTAACAGCATACCCATCGCGCAGGAAATCGCTGAACTGGCCATGGATGCTGCTGCCTGTATCGGATGCGGCGCGTGTGTTGCCGCCTGTCCCAATGCCTCTGCCATGCTTTTTACAGGCGCCAAGATTTCTCAGCTGGCGCTTTTGCCTCAAGGGAAGCCTGAAGCGGCCCATCGCGCCATGGCCATGGTCAATAAAATGGATGAGCTTTGTTTCGGCAACTGCAGCAATGAACGAGAATGTGAAGCGGAATGCCCAAAGGAAATTTCCATATCCAACATTGCCCGTCTTAACCGTGAATTTTTCAAGGCAGGGTTGGCTTCAGCCGTAAAATAAAAAATATTTCTATGACAGGGCGGGATGTATCAGGATTGCCGCCTATAGGCCTTTCCAAAACACTTCCTTATGCTTTCGTGCTTTGAACTTTTCTTTTGTTCCTGATTCTTCAGTGATTCTACCAGGCACACATTAATTAATCAACGCCGTACAGATTTCTTTTATCCTGCATGCATCCTGTTGTAATAAAAAAGGGTTCTTGATTGTTAAACAAAAAGTGTAATATTTGATGAATTCGAAAAAAGTCGAATTCATCAGGGTGTAAATTAAGACCGTTGATAAACGCTTGTCCTTGCATATTGACAAACCGTGGCTCCGAAACCAAACAGCCATGGCAATCTTAGGAAACAACAGTCTTGATTACACCCAATTCATCAATGTTGAGGTGTTTATGAGGGAATTTTTTTCTTTTCTTGACAACTTGTCGGTAACGCTCGGTATAAAGTCAATCTATCTTCATACCTTGGCCAAATTTCTGATTGCCCTTATTTTTTCTTTTATAATCTGGTTTATTCTTAAACGCATCCTTGCTTCTTTTGAGAAAAAAACAAAAAAGAGCAAATTTATCCAAAACAACATTCTAATTTCCGGCATTATCCGTAAAGCCCTTCTTTATGGTCTGGTACTTGCGACCGGTACGTATCTCATTAAATTGTTCAATATCAATCTTTTGGAAAAAATTTTTCAAGCATTCATGATTATTCTCCTGGCAACTCCTGCAAAAGATAGTCTGTTAATCGTACTGAACTGCTTTGAGAAAAATTTAGTAAGCAAAACAGAGACCAAGGTCGATGATATTATTTTCGATCTTCTCAATAAATTTTCAGGCGCTATTATTTATACAACTGCCACTATTCTTGCCCTCGACATTCTGGGAGTCAATGTTATGCCCTTTATTGCCGGCGCAGGCGTGGCCGGTATTGCTATTGGCTTTGCGGCCAAGGATACATTGTCCAACCTTATTGCCGGGGTGTTGTTAATTGTCGATCGGCCATTTGAAATCGGTGACCGTATCGAAGTGTGGAGTGCTCCCGCCGGAAGTGCTACCTGGGGGGATGTTGTGGATATCGGACTTCGCGCCACCAAGATAAAGACAACCGATAATATTGTAATCATCATACCCAACAATGAAATTATGAAACGGGATATCGTTAACTACACTATTGTTTCAACAAAGATTAGAGTCCGGGTTAATATCGGGGTTGCATATGACACAGATATTGAAAAAGCAAAGGATTTAATCAACAATGTTGCCGGGACATTACCCTGGGTTTCAAAGGAACCTCCTTCTAAAGTGATTGTGAAAAATTTTGGAGAATCTTCGGTAGATCTTCAATTGCGAGTATGGATTGATGATGCACGGAAGCGTATGGATACGATTTCTAATATAACCGACAAAGTCAAAGAAACCTTTGATAAACACGGAATTGAAATTCCCTACCCGAAAAGGGACATTACCATAATATCTAAGCCCTGATCCGGACAATTCGGAACCAAAAAAGATCGGTTTTATTTTTACCACAAAGATCAGGGTGTAAATTAAGACCGTTGGTAAACGCTTATCCTTGCATATTGACAAACCGTGGCTCCGAAACCTTTTTTAAAATGTCAGGTTTCAGGTTTCAGGATTAAGGGAAAACGAGGTGACCAATAGCAATTCTATGGACGTGGAGGATCTTGAGGTCTATAAAAAACTGAACATGATTCCTGAAACCTGATGCCCAGTGTCCAATTTTCATGCAATCACCCAAAAATTAAGGAATCACGATTATTTTTTCAAGCTGAATGACGAGATCTGAAGTTGAAAAGACAGCAATAAACATCTTACGATAAAAATTCTTGATTTGAAAGATCTTTGAAGTTAACATTCAATATTTCAAAATATTGAAAAAAATGTATTTTTGATAAAATAATGGATGTATGAAACTTACAATAAATGAGGTTGCCCAGTGTCTTCGGCTTCCTATTAACACAGTGGAACGCTGGATACGCCAGGGAAGAATACCGATACAAAAAACCAGAAATGCCTATTTATTTAATGAAGCTACCCTGAAAAAATGGGCTGCCATGTATAGACTGCCGTTTTCAATGCCCGAAAAAGTTAAGTCTCGGAGGTATGAAGAGAAATTTGAAAATCTTCTGCCTGCCATGAAGCGTGGCGGGGTATTGCATGATCTTAATGGTGATGACGTGGAAACGGCCTTGAAATCCGCCGTTGAACATATGGCTTTTTTATCCAAAACTTCAAAAAAAGATCTTTATCAACTCCTGCTTGAAAGAGAGCGCCTTACATCAACCGGTATCGGCAAAGGGGTTGCCATCCCTCATCCCCGCGACCCGCTGTCGGATACTTTGGAAAACCCGGTAATAAGCACATGCTTTCTTAAGAAACCTATAGACTTCGGCGCACTGGATGACCGGCCAGTGTTTGTTATATTTATTCTTCTAAGCCAGTCTACTAAAATTCATCTGCATCTTCTTTCAAGGTTTTCTTTTTGTGTTCGCGATAATTCATTTGTGAAATTTTTAAAAACATATCCTGATGAGGCATCATTTTTTACAAAAATAGCTGATTTCGAAAGACAACTGGATAGAGAAGAAACTTAGGTAATGACAATATGCGCATTTTTCAATCATGGCGCTATCCTGCAAATTGGAGCATTTTTCGTTTAGATGATCGTCTGTTGCTCATTTTGACGGCTATTATCGTCGGCGTCTGTAGCGGTCTGGCATCCGTGGTTCTTAATCGACTACTAATGGCCATGTTCAACTGGTTTCATCCCTTACGCCATTACTGGTGGCTTTTTGTGCTGCCGGCGATAGGCGCTGCGCTTTCTTCCCTGTTTCTGGAAAAAATCGTTAAAGAAGGAGCCGGGCACGGTGTGCCGGAAGTTATTTACAGTGTATCGCGTTATGGCGGCCTGCTCAGATTCCGCTCGAGTTTTTCCCGGCTCATATCCAGTGCTCTTACCATCGGCAGCGGAGGCTCGGCAGGTCCCGAAGCTCCGGTGGTTATAAGCGGAGCAGCAATCGGGTCCAATATTGCAAAATATTTTTCCTTAAATGACCGCCAGCGAGTGACTCTTGTCGGTTGTGGAGCAGCCGGCGCAATATCTTCCATTTTCAATGCACCTATTGCCGGAATGGTATTCGCCATTGAAGTGATTATTGGGGAATGGAAATCCGTAAATATTGTTCCCATTGCCATTGCGTCGGTAATGGGTACTGAAGTCAGCCGCATTCTTCAGGGAAACCAAATTCCTTTCAGCCATCGCCTGTTCCATATCAACCATATGGACATTCTTGCCTGCGTTGGATTGGCTGTATTGACGGCTGCGGCTTCTATACTGTTAACCCGGCTGCTCAGATCCATGGATAAAATAGCAAAGAAAGTTCCGGCCCCTTTATGGATACGGGCATCCATCGGCGGTTGTGCGGTTGGCCTGATCGGCCTGTTCCTACCGGAAGTTTTGGGGAAAGGGTATCATGTGGTTCAAACCACGATTGAGGGTGCTTTTTCACAGGGACTTGCAATTGTGGGGATTGCTACACTTGCAAAGATCGTTGCCACCGCTTTGACCCTGGGTTGGGGAGGGTCCGGAGGAATATTTGCTCCCTGCCTGGTCATCGGAAGTCTTGCAGGATTGACTTATCACCATGGTCTTGTTTTACTGTGGCCTTCGGCATCCTGGGTAAATGAAGGATGTTTTGCTTTGCTGGGGATGGCGGGTCTTATAAGCGGTATGCTACAGGCTCCTTTAACAGGAATCTTTCTTATTGTTGAAATTACAGGAGGATATGAAGTTATTCTGCCGCTAATTATTGTATCTGCTATTACTACAAGTCTTTGCCATTATATTGAACCGGCGGCTTATTATATGAAAGATCTCGTAAATTATGGACACCTTTTAAGACCCGGCACAGATGCCCGGGTTTTGTCAGATCTGAACGTGTCAGAGCTTATTGAAAAGGATTGCATCGCCGTATCACAAAACATGCTTTTGCGTGATTTTATCGACATCGTCAAAAAATCCCATCGGAACTATTTTCCTGTGGAAGATGAAGAGACGGATCATTTTATGGGAATAATCCATTTAGACGATATTCGGCAGTATCTCTTCAATCCGGTCATGTATGATACCGTTTTTTTAGGTCAGATCATGAACACTAAGGTTGAAGTTGTCCATCCCCAAGACGATTTAGCCGATGTTATCCAAAGAATGGATGCGAATCGTCTTTTTTCCATGCCGGTTTTAGTAAACAACAAATTTATCGGTCTGATTTCAAAGGGGACTCTTCTGGATCAATATCGCAAAGAGCTTATGGTTCAGACGAGCCAGTCGATTTGATAAAAAGAAGATTACATAAAGGAGAGTCAAATGAATAATCAAATACTACATATTTTTCGAAATAATCCTCTGGGAAGGGAAACGCTGTTTCAATCCATCTACTTCTCCAAGCAGGTAAATGTCTCTCCGGTTGTTTATATCCCCAAGTCTACTAAGTTTTTAATGTATTTTGACAACGATGTGGTTCAGATTGATCTTGACGATTCGTATCTCACATCCCCGGACACCGCCTTAGAACACGTGACCAAAGTGTTGGAACAAGCAGGTGTGGAACCTATATTCTTAGATCCAAAACATTATACAGCCTCAACTCTGCCGGATATCCATACGAATTTCAACTACATGTGCTGCCCTCGCACCATTAGCGACCTGTCTTCCAAAATTGGCTTTGGCTACATAGGACCAAGGGTCAGACGCATAGTAAAGTCAGCGCAATTTCCGGTTCTTATCACCAGCCCGGTTTTTAAAGAGTGGAAAAGTATTGCAGTATTGTTCGGCGGTTCAGTCAATGCGGTCAAAGCCCTTAAACTTGGATTTCGCATAAGCAGGATTTCAGGCATGTCGCTGGATGTTTTTACGCAGAAGGAAAAAAAATCTCTGGAATCATACCAGCAGGTAATCAAAGACAGAAATCTTAAAGAAGAAATGGACCTTTATGTTAACAGGTGGCATTTTTTTGAAAACGGAACCCTGGAAGAAAACCTCTATGATGTTCCACATGATGCTCTCGTAGTTGTGGGTGCTTATGGGCACGGATTAGTCAAACACTTTCTTTTTGGAAGCAAAATGGAAAAGATACAGGCTACAATTACGAATAATCTTTTGATTGTAGGGCCTAATTATACAGCAACCATATAGTTGGTATTTGGGGTGATTAAAATTGCCCATAATATTACTTTAAAAAATATCCCATATTTATTTCTTCCCGTACACCAGGTGTCAGGTGTCAGGGGCTAAGGTTCAGAATAGACGACACTGTTAATTCAACATTATTTACCAACAAATTCTTTGTCTTTATTTTGAATTGCACCTCGAATTTACTGGTAACATCTCAATAAATTATGGAGCCTACTGGTAATAAAATGTAACCTGTCTGGCTGTTTGATCAGGTTAGTGAGCCTTAAGAAAAAACAACGAATAAGATCATTCATCTTTTAAATATATGATGTTGCGTTTAAACAGTTGCTATTAAAGGATTAGCACCTGTTTTTTTTCTTTAGGCCCACTTAACTGTAAGTTCCAGACAGGTTGCATTTTATTACCAGTTGGCGGGTCAATATGATTATTCAATACACCAGAACTTATTGAGAAGTTAACATTTGCTGCAGATAACAAGTTAAGATTATAAGATAATATAACCATTTAAAAATACCTGTATGACAATTAAATATTCTTTTAAAAATGACTCAAATAATCTTTGATTTAAGCGCAAACAAAGCGAGACAAAGTTAGACTTATTGCCTGTGTTCATCATTCCTGACACCTGAAACCTTAATGATATGGTCTTATTGCTTACCCAGCCTGCCCAATTTATCCAGTTAAATCTTTTAGGTTTTTATTTAACCGGGATGGAACTTATTTTTTTTACATGCTTGGATTGGCTGAATGCAGTAATATTTTCAAAGGGCTGCAATGATATGTTAAGGGGAAAAAACTATGTTTTCATATTTTTCGGATTGCAGGTGAGATGGTCATACATGAGATTCTTGAGCTTTTGCTGCAGAACCGAGTAAGAGTAGAAGCGTGTTGCAATTTTGTAGTTTGTTTCGACCATTTTTTGGCGAAGTTCCTGGTTTTCAAGAACCTCTCTTGCTTTGCTGACCGCATCCTCCGTAACATACCCGTCTATCTCTACGGTAAGAAATCCTTTGGGTTCTATATCAAATGTATAAATTGAATATTTGTTCACAACTATGGGTTTGCGAAAGTATACGGCTTCGAGAAAGGCATTTCCAAATCCCTCAAAATTGGATGGATACGTTACAAGATCGGCATGTGGATAAATATCATCAAGAGTGTAAATTTTCTTTCCTGTTTTAGTCAATCCCCTCTGTTCACTGATAATATCTGATACAAAAACAGTATCAACACTCATCAGCTTTGAATATTCTATGATTCTTTGTTCATAATCGTGGCCCTCATCACCGGAAGCATGTGAAATTATAAGCCTGGCTTTTTTGCCCAGCCTGTGGACCAGTTCTATTGCATGTTCGATTCCTTTACGCTTTACAACACGGGTTGGCTGAAGGATAAAAAACTCATCATCTGCAATTTCAAGGGATTGTCGCACATCTTTCGCATAATCATCAACCGGAGACGGAGGATTTTCAAAGTCCATAACATTCGGAATAATAGTTGCCGAAATACCTGTTCTAAGGCTAAGCTGATTATCACCTGAAGAATTGATGGTTACGTGTTGTATCGACGGCAGATGGGGAGGAAATGCCATGTTCAGGTATTCCCAAATACTATTTGTCAAAAATTGCTGCCGTTCCCAGAAAAAATCGTGATGGTGGGCCATTGTAGAGATTCCGGTCTCTGATATCACCTCAGTAACAGCGAGACCCAGGGGGATATTTAGTGGAATTGTCAGTGCATTTTCCGGAATTAAAAGTTCAATGGCAAATTTTTCAATGAATTTGTATAAATCATCCTTTAATTTTCTTTTGATTGTCATAATTTTTTGTGTAACATGCCGTTTACGTTTATGAACCCCAAAGCAGTTATTGAAAATATCTTTAATCTCGGGATGTGCAAAATGAGCTTCTTCTGCCAGATAGGAACAATCCGCCGGACGGTCAAGCTCGCCTGCAAAATAAAAGCAAGAAAATCCTTGCCGTTGAAAAACAGTAGCCCATTTTTCTGTTTCCAGGGAAACACCATCTGTTCCTGCAAAACGGGTAGAAACAAATCCAACATTGTGTTTTAAACCGCAGTATGGGTAGTTGCTCATTTATTGCTCCTTTTAAAATTTTGATGCTCTCGTAAAAAGTCCAACTTCTGCGTTGCGCTGCATTTCGCAATCATTCAACGTACGAAAAGTACGCTCCCTACGGGACCGGCGGATAGCCGATGATTACAAAATTTGCATGCCTTGAATTTGAACTTTTTACGAAACCGTCTAAATTGGACTTTTTGATAGTTCATCAAAATCTGGTTGTTTATTGGGTTCTAAAAAGCCTGGTCCTCCCACCGGGGCAGAGCCCCTCTGGGGCGGCGCCTGGACCCGGATCTTTACTATTTCCTTGCACCTGTTTTGGTATCTTTTATTATTTAATTCCCTTTGTCTATAAATTTTTTTCGCAAATCTTTTGTTAAAAATGATATTATACCTAAATTTTGCACGAGACGCTGGCTTTCATATGCAAGGCATTTAAGGGTGAAGTTATAGTGAACTATTACGAACCCTTAATAACACAGCATATGGAAGCCTCCGGCTCGCCCTTCGGGTGAAAATTAATGAATAAAAAAGATCATCATCCGACCTGCCCGCTCGTGCCTCGCAGTGGCAGGCGGGTTTAATATTTGGGTAAAAACTAGGATTATGTGATTTTGTCTAAACCCCCTCCAATTAAGCCGTTTAAAAAATTTCATTAATTTTCATGCAAAATTCAGGTTATACAATATTGATGATTTTGTAAAAAGTCAAAACTCGGAATTTCAGCTACAATATATTGGACATTAAATAATAATTGTTTACAATATATTGCGGTCAAATTTTTTTATCAACTTACTTTTTATGAAGCTATCAACCTTGGAGATCACTCAAAAATAACTTCACATTTTGGCTGCCGATGCATCCCGCCTTGCTTGCGTTACGGAAACTGGAAATATGCTTGATAATCATACACAAATAAGTTATTAAAACCTGGTTGAATGGTTGACCGATGACAAATGATCAATGAACAAACGAAGGACCAGATGGCTACACCAATTTATTGGGCCGATAGTTATGTGGACAAGAAGTGCTCCGGGGAAAAAGCGATTAACCTGATAAAACCGGGACAAAGGGTTTTTATCGGTTCTTCCTGCGGTGAACCCCAGCATCTTTTAAAGGAACTTGCAGCAGTATCGCAAAAATTTACGGATATCGAGATTGTTCGTCTCCTCGGCCTTGAAACTATCCCATTGACGCTTATAGCGGATAAAACAAAAGACCAGATCTTTAATGTCAGGTCTTTTTATTTAGGATCCGCCAAGCCGGATAGCCTCGCAAAAAACAAACGCTTTATCACACCTGTAAACCTTTCGGAAATACCCCGTCTTTTTAAAACCAGACGCCTCCCCATAAATGTAGCACTTATTCAGGTGTCTCCGCCGGATGACTTCGGATGGATGAGTCTGGGCATTTCAGTGGATATAACTCTGGCCGCGGCTATGTCTGCCAATCTTATTATTGCCCAGATTAATTCGCGGATGCCCCGTGTACTGGGCAGGAGCTTTATACATGTAAACGATGTGGATGTGATTGTTGAACACGAAGAGGAACTTCTTACCGTTAGTGAACTCCCTGAATTAGAATCGGCCAATCTTATCGGCAGGTTTATCGCCCGGCTTATTGACGATGGTTCAACCATCCAGATCAGTCCTGGTACAACCCCCCAGTCAATTCTTCTGGCACTTTCCGACAAAAATGATCTCGGTGTTCACACTCAATTTCTCACTAACGATATTATGCGCCTTGTTTCAATGGGAGTGATTACCAACCGTAAAAAAGGATTCAATAACGGTAAACTGGTGGCAAGCAGCGCCATTGGAACAAGTGATCTTTACGAATATCTTGATGACAATCCGTCCATTGAGTTTTATCCTTCAGACTACGTGAATGATCCCGGTATTATATCCCGTCACAACAAAATGGTTTCCATAAATATAGCCATGGCCATGGATCTAACCGGCCAGGTCGCTGCAGATGCCCTTGCATACAATCATTTTTCAGGTGTGACAGGTATGCTTGACTTTATCAGAGGAGCTTCCCTGTCTGATGAAGGCAAATCGATCCTGCTGCTTACTTCAACAACCGTTGATGGTAAAAAAAGCCGGATTGTCCCGATGTTAAGTGATACTGATACCGTTGTCCCAAGAGGTGATGTTAAATATGTGGTCACCGAATACGGGGCTGTGAACCTGTTCGGAAAAAGCCTGCAGGAAAGGGCCATGGCCATGATCAGTATTGCCCACCCCGATTTTCGTGGCGAGCTTTTGACTGAAGCCAAAAAAATGGGGTTACTCGGCGCTGAACGGACCCTTTCTGAATCGGTCCATGGCATATATCCAATCAAGCTGGAAGAAATCAGAGAGATTGACGGAGATCTGATAACCATAAGACCGGCCAAACCGGTGGATGAGAGAAGGATTCAGGAACATTTTTATAATCAGGACAAAAATGATATATATTCAAGATTTTTTCAGGCAAGGACCAGATTTGTTCGTGATGATCTGGAAAGAATGTTTCAGATTGACTATATTAAAAATTTAACCCTTGTGGCTGTTGTAGGAGAATTTGGTTTTGGAAAGGTAGTTGCTGTTGGGGAATATCTGCTGTGCCCGGCCAAGAACATAGCGGAAATTGCCTTTTCTGTTAGTAAAAACTGGCAGGGAAAAGGATTGGGAAAGCTCTTGATGCGAAAACTCTGCGAATCTGCCCGTGAAAACGGAATTTCAGGTCTTATTGCTTACACGATGCCGAGGAACAAGGGCATGATAAAGCTTTTTAAAAGCCTGCCCTATAACGTCAGTACGGTTCATGACGGCGAAGTGGTTGAATTGACCTGTATGTTTAATGAAGTTAAATGACATAAATTTATCTTGGTTTTAGTTGTAAGTGCATTTAATTTTGACTCATCTATTGACAAACAAATAATATCAATATAAATAGTTTTATTTGGAAAATTTTAAGATTTTTATACACAAAAATCCGTTTGTGACACCTTTTGATTATGGCTATAAATCTACCGACGTAGATACTTTTATAATCAATTTTATTTTAAGAAAGGGGGGATGA
>Ga0164318_10002904_pt1 | contig 16068 bp, 18 predicted proteins | sample GuaBasSedimGuay9_FD_113734 | JGI IMG/M metagenome (GOLD analysis project Ga0164318, IMG submission 113734) | Subseafloor sediment microbial communities from Guaymas Basin, Gulf of California, Mexico - Guay9, Core 4571-4, 0-3 cm | ecosystem: Environmental > Aquatic > Marine > Hydrothermal vents...
AAATCTCCTTCTTCTAATTTTTGTTCTAATCTAGAATCTCGTGCATGAGTAGAATAATACTGTTCATCTCTTTTTGGAAAAATATGAGGAACTGTCCAAGGAAAATTCTCAAACTCAATGCCTGTTTTAGTCAAAAAATTCTCCAATATCTTTAGTCTTTCCTATATTATACTAAAAAATAATTTATTTATAAACCTTTAGATAAGTTATCACTCAAAAGTTAAGATTGGCTTTTCTTCTGCAATTTTCTTTAAACCTTTTATCTCCAAGAAATCTCATTCCTATTTTTTTCCAATGAATTTTAATTAGGAGCCAGTTGTTTGTTTATAAATTTTTTTGCTTTAAAAGTCTGTCATATGAAACATTTTTTAAATACTAATATTCTCTTATATAAAAAGATGGCAGAAATAAAACCTGTTTCAGCAATAATTGAAGAGATTAGTCCATATTACCAAGAAAGAAAAAAGAAAAAAGAAAGCGGATTGATTGATTCAGTTCCTGAAACAGAGCACACTCTTGTTTATGAATCTTACAAAGAGAGTTTAGAGCCTATTTATTACTTTATACTTGATTTAATGAATGATTTTGGATTAAAAACTGAAAAGCTCATTGATAATTTTTCACCAACTCCTGGTTCTACTCAATTTTCTGAAATGGGAACAAGAGCCACAGCAATGCAGCAACATGCATCAAAGGTTTTAGGTGATGTTAATACTGTTTTAAGGAGTGTGTTAAACATTATATATGATTTAAAAGATTTTAGATTAAGACTTCAGACTTATGATGATTTAAAAAATCCTGAAAAAAAAGATGCTGCTTTATTAAGTTTAAAGCAAATCTGGATGGATAAAGTTGATATTAATAAAGGGAATTCAAGCATAAAAGCAATGGCAATGCAACAGGCTGGTTTTGTAACTTTAATTAATGCTTTTCTTGCTGCAAAAGATGTAAAGGATATCACTCATAATTTAGATTTAAATGATGTAGTTAAAAGAGTGTTAATCCCAAGAATGCAAGAATTTGAATACTGGGTAAAACAATCAGAGCAAGAATTAAGAAAAAGATATGAATTAGAAAAAAATTATTTAAGAAGCCAAGTAAGCAGTTTAAAACTTTATTCTAGATGGGCAAAACCTTATTTGCTTGCAGCTCAACAATTAGAGCAAAAAATCTCAAAAAATGCAGCTTTAGTTAAGTCTTTTAACAGGACAATTTTAGAACTTACTTTGCTTGGAAAAACCGAAGCAAGACCAGAAAAAGAAATTTTAGAAGAAACAAAAAAAATCCCTCATAGAAAATATTATTCTTGTATTTTAATAGATTTTATTTTTAGAGCTGTTCCAGCTCAGGCTAATTTTATTGGAAGAGCAGATGTTGTTTTTAGAGCTTATTCATTAAATGAAGATGAATTAAAAAAACTTCAGCAAGAACTTGATAAATCTGATGTTTCTGATGTATTAAAATTAATTGAAGGAACAACAGAGGAAAGCTTAGAGAAACTTCAAGATGAGATTAATTTCTTTTTAGAAGAAAAACCTGAAGAAGAAGCACAAGCTAAGTCCTCTGATGAAAGCAATCCTTTTTTTGCTTTATTTGGAGTTTATGGGAAAAAAACTGAAAAAAAACAAGAAACAGCAACAGAAGACAAAGAAATAGAAGTAAAATCTGATACATGGGTTGAAAAAGAACATTATAGAAAAGCTGCAGCAGAAACAGCAGCTGAAATGGCTTTTAATTTATTTGATGTTTATAAAAAAGCTCATGGAATGGTAAGTTATACTTAATCAATAATTTTATATATTTTTCTTTTCTCTATTTAATATGGAAAAAAGCCAAGAAGAATCTGAAAAAAAACAAGAAGAAACAGAAGAAAAAGAACCTGAAACAAAAGAAGAATCAGAATTAGAGCAAGAATTATCTGAAAAAGAAATAAAAAAAGAACAATTTGAAAAATTTATTACTGAAGAAAATTTTAATGCCCCTGTCTTGGAAAAAATAGCAGAAGCTCAAGAAACTCCTTCTTTAAAATGGGGAGCTCAAGAAATTTCTACAGACACTAAAAAAGAAAAACAAAATTATGAGTTATTAGAAGAAAAAACAACTAAAGATTATCAAACTGCACAAGAAAGAAATAATCCAATTCCTCCTCCAATACTCCCAAAAGGAGAAATTGATATGCAAAGTATTGGGAGAAGCCAAGTTCAAATTGGAAGGGAATTCCATCTTCAAGAACCTCCTGAATTAAAAGCCAGAGGCTCTGCTGAAAATTATGAGCTTATTAATCCTGGAAGCATTGATATTCAAAAAGCTGGAAAAGAAAGAGAAAAAATTGGAAGAGAATATCATCCTCAGAGAAGGCAAATTAGATAGAATAAATAAAAACTTTGTCATATGGAATAAACCATTTAACTGTTTCTTTAATAGATTTTTTCTCCCAAATTCTTCTAAACAATCTTATTGAATTGCCATGAGCAGAGATAGCAACATTGACTTTATTTTTTTTAATATATTTTTTCAGCCATTTAATAAATCTCTTAACTCTTTTTTCAACCATCTTAAAACTTTCTCCATGTGGAGGAGGAGTACTCCATCCTCTATGAATCATTTTATACTCCTGTTCTCCTAAAAACTGCTCAACCTGTTTTCTTAATTTTGGTTCAAGATTTTCAATTGCATCTCCTTCAACTCTTAAATCATATTGTTTTTTTCCAACTCTTTGAATAAAAGATTTATGAGATTGCCCTTCTAAATCTCCATAGCTTCTTTCAATCATTCTGTCGTCAATTAAAATTTTTTTACATTCTGGATGATATTTTAAAATATATTTTAATGTCTCTCCTGAACGCAAAAGAGAAGTTTTTATTGCAACTTGAAATTTTTTATTTTTTAATTTTTTTGCAATTATCTTGGCTTGCTTAATTCCAAGAGGAGTTAGTCGAGAATTTTTCCATCCAGTAAACCAGCCATTTTTATTATAATATGTTTGCCCATGCCTGAATAAATAAATGTAATTTTTTTTCATTTCATCCTCTTTTTTATTACTAAAGATAAGGTATATAAATAACTTTTTACTATTAAAAATATGGCAGAAAAAGGGGATTACACAATAAATAATATTTACCAAGGAGGTTACTCTGCTTTAGAACCTAATTATGGAGATATTTTTACAGGTTATCATGTTGCAGCAAGAGAACTTGGAGCCCCAACAAAACCAGATACTGCAAATCAAATTCAACAAGTAAATATGCTTCTTAATCAAGGAATTATTCCTATTGAAGTAGGTGCATTAAGTCCTGAAGTCTTTGACCAGATTCCTAAACAGCATTTTAAAGAAATTAATAGAATGGCTAAACTTGCTGGCGCAGAAGTCTCTGTTCATGCACCAATAATAGAAGCCTCTGGGATTACTGACCAAGGATGGAGTGAATCAGAAAGACAGCTTGCAGAAAACCAGCTTAAAAATGTAATAGATAGAACAGCGCCATTAAATGAAAAAGGGCAAATGTCAATAACAATCCATGGAGCTGGAAAAATTCCTGGAGCAGAATATGAAAAAACTCCTGAGGGAAAAAAAGAAACTGCTATTTATGTTGTGAATAGTGAAACAGGAAAAATAACTACTACTTTAAGAGAAGAAAAAAAATTCTATCTTTCCACAAAAAATTGGGAAGAAGGAACTGTTTTATCTCCAAAAGAAGAATTAGAGCAATTGAATTCAACAGAGTGGAGTAATTCTTTGTCTCAGTTAATGCATCATAAAGAAGATGCTGATGCAAGAATTAAAGAAAGTCTCAGCAGGCTTCATCCAGAGATATTAAATGGTTTAATAACAAAAAAAATTAGTTTTGATTTATTAAAACCTGAACAAAAAAGCGCTTATTCAAGATTCATTTCTGCAAATCAGTTTCTTACAGATGCCGGGCAAAATTTAAGTTCAATGTTTAACAAAGCATATAAATTTGGGACTGAAAGAGACAGAGAATTATTAAAAAAAGCAGCAGAAGAATATAAAAAAGATTTATCAAAAGGGAAATCAATCTTTGAACAATTAACTAATCGTTCAAATGCGATGCAAAAATTAGCATCCACTCTTGAAGAAATTACCCCTCAAATTTATAAGCCTGTAGAAGAATTCGCTTTAGAAAAATCTGCAACAACTTTTGCAAATGTTGCTTTTCACGGATTTAAAAAATATAAAGATAAAGCACCATTAGTAGATATTGAAAATCTTTTCCCTGGAATGGCTTTTTCTTATGGAAAAGAGCTTAAAAATTTAATTGAAGAAACAAGAAAAAAATTTGTAGAAAGAGCAATAAAAGAAGGATACTCAAAATCAGTTGCAGAATCTCAGGCAAATAAATTAATTGGAATAACTCTTGATGTAGGGCATATTAATATAGCAAAGAAAAAAGGATTTACAAACAAAGACATACTAAAAGAAGTAAATGAAATAGCAAAATACGTTAAACATGTTCATTTAACAGACAATTTTGGTTATTCAGATTCTCATCTCCCCCCTGGAATGGGCAATGTTCCTTTTAAAGAAATTTTAGAAAGGCTTGAAAAAGAAGGATATAAAGGTAAAAAAATAGTTGAAGCAGGGGGTTTTGTCCAGCATTTTGGAGCATCTCCACTCCCATACACTTTGCAAGCAATGGGCTCTCCAATCTTTGCAGAAGGCGAAGCTCCATATTGGAATCAAACAGTAGGATTATACCAAGGATATTCAGGGGGGTTTGGAAATATGCTTCCTCAAATAAATTATGAAACTTTTGGAGCAGGTTTTTCTCAGCTTCCTGCAGAACTTGGAGGAGAGCGCCCAGGAGCAAAAGGAAGCAGGATGAGTGGAAAACCTATGGAGTAATCACTAAGAGTCAATAAATTAATTAAATTTAAAAACTAAACTTAACTAATAATTAAAGAAAAGATGGTGTCAAAAAAGAAAAATTCTAAGAAAAAGATTTCTAAAAAAAAGAAATCAAAAATAATTACTGAGAAAGACATTCCTACTTTAAAAATTAAAAATGAGCATGATATTGCAATGGATTTTGCACTTAAAGTTTATAAAAAATTTGAAAAATCAATAAAATCAATTGTTCTTTTTGGTTCAACTGCAAAACAAACAAATGTTCCAGGCTCTGATATTGATATTGTAATTGTGATAGATGATGTTTCAATAAACTGGGACCAGGAATTAATTGCATGGTATAGAGAAGAGCTTAATAAAATTCTAAGAGCTAACCCTTACCAAAAAGGACTCCATATTAATACAATAAAATTAAGCACATGGTGGCAGGATTTATTAAGAGGCGACCCTGTTGTGATTAATGTTTTAAGATATGGAGAGGCTTTAGTTGATTTAGCTGGTTTTTTTGAACCCTTAAAATTTTTATTAATTAATGGAAAGATAAAACCCACTCCTGAATCAGTTTATACAACGCTTCAAAGAGCTCCTCTTCATCTGCAGAGAAGCAATGCTGCAGAATTAAACTCTATTGAGGGTTTATATTGGTGCATGGTTGATTCAGCACAGGCAGCTTTAATGGCAGCAAATGTTTCACCTCCGAGTCCAGAACATATTCCAAGAGAATTAGAAGAAACTTTTTATTCTAAAGGAATGTTAAATAAAAAATATATTGCATGGTATAGGGATTTGCTTATGCTTCATAAAAAAGTAGTTCATGGAGAAATAAAAGAGCTTAAAGGAGTCGAAATTGATGATTGGCAGTCAAGAACTCAGGAATTTTTAGATATAATGGTAAAGTTAGTTAAAAGTATTGTTAGTTAATCAAGCAGCTCTTTTAAGATTACTTTCATTCTCACCTCTTTCGCAAAGTATGTCTTCTAATTTATTTTTTCTTTCATTTCCTCTTCCAGCAATGCTCTTTTGAGCAAGAGAATCTGCTGTATTTGAAAAATATGCCTGGACTAAAATAGCTTTTTCTTTGTCATTTAATTCATTAACATATTTTTTTGAATATTCTTCTTTAAGAGGTTTTTCTAAACCAAGTAATTTATGAGCATCTTCAACTAAAATATCCCAAAAAGAGCCTCTTAGTATTGAAAATGCATCTTTTTGCAAAGAAGTATCAGTAATTGCCTCTCCTGACAAAAGCCTGCTTGCAAATAATTCTTTATATGCTTCTTTACTTGGATAATTATTAATAGCCTCTTGATTAAGGTTTTCTAAAATATTTCCATATTCACTGCCTAATTCTTTAGCATAATGAACTGCTCCTAACATTTGATAATATGGGTCAGTAAGACTAATTAAAGCAATTTCTCTTTTTTGTTTTTTTTCGTTTTGTTCTGTCATTTTATTAAAAATATATGCCCTTTTAACTTTATAAATCTTTCTATTTGTAACTATTTATGAGAAGTAACAATTATATTTCTTTGTAAACAACTTTTGTTTTAGAAGGAAGTTTTGATTTAACCTGTTTGATAATCTTTCTTGCAAATTGAACTGCTTTTGGTGTTGCTAAGCTTATTTTAAAAATCTCTGAATTCTTTTTTAAAATTGCAGATTTGCCTACTGATTTTCCAAATGCTAATTGCATTCCTGTCTGCATTCTATCAGCTCCTGCACCTGTAAGCATTTTATTCTCTCTTTGAATATGATGAGGAAAAGGAACAACCTGAAAAATATATTGCCCAGCAAGTTCTTTCTCCATTTTTTTATTTAAATATTGTCTGCATGCTTCCAAAGCAGAATCTCTAATTTGAACTTTTTCTGTTGTTATAACAATGAGCTGATAATGAAGATTTTTTCCATTACCCATTTTAAATTTGACAATTTTCTGAGGAGGAACAGTTTTTATATAAGACCTATGTCGCCTTTTACTAATTCTTGTATAGGGTGTTACTTTTCTTTTTGAATATGCTGAAGCTTTTCTAGCAGATGCCATTTTATTTTATTTCTACTTCTGTTGTAACAGCTTGACCAGGAAGTCCTTTTTCAAAAATAGCTCTTACAACTCCTTTATTTCCATGAGCAGATGAAATCTTGCCTTTAATTATTTTTCCAGAAGGAGACTTCCATTCAACTTCTTTGCCTATAAATTTCTCAGCATCTTCTCTATTTTTGCATGCTTCTATCTCTATAAGAAAATGCCTTTTATGAATTGTTTTTCTTCCTCTTCTGAATTGTATAACTTTTCCAATAACCATAATAATTATCAATAAAATTAGTTTATAAAGTTTCTGAAATAAATTTTAAGATTTTTTTGCCTTTTTTTCTTTATAATTTTTCTTAAGAATTATACTTTCGCCTATGTCTTTAATATCTTTATATCTTATTTTAACAGGTTCTAAGAATTCCTTATTTTTAATTATAAACTCTTTAATATGAGTGTCATCAACAACCATCTCAATTACTTTTCCTAAAACCTTTCCTTCAGCTGTCAGAACTTTAAATCCTTTATATTTATGAATTGGAACTTTTTTTAATAATACTGCATCACTTCCGAAATTCTTTATATGGTCTACACCAACATATAAATCTGGCTTTAAAATTCCCATATCAATTGTAATTCCAACAATCTTTTTGTTTTTTCTATCAATATGAACTTTTGTAACAACTCCTAAAACAGAACCATTTGGGTCAATTGCTTCTTTTCCTAAGATTTCATCACAAGTTATTATTTTTTTATTCATATTCTCTTTTTAATATAATATTCTCCTTTGCAATTGCAATTTCTTTTTTTGGAATTTTAAAAGAACGCCTATAAATAGATTTTTTAACAATCAGGTTTTCATAATTATTTGATGTTGTTTTTCTTTCAACATTAACAACTCTCCCGATTCTTTTTCCAGTTGAGTCAAAAATCTGTTTGCCTATTAAACTTGTAAAAGGTTCTATTTTAAGAACAATAACATCTTTAACATTTCCATTAAAAAACTCTTTTCCTATAAATATTTTTTTATTACTCTTAATTAAAATTCCTACAACACAATCATTTTCTAAAATAACATCATAGACTTTTCCAAGCAATTCTCCTGTTTTTGAATAAACTGCTTTTCCAATATAGAAGCTAATTCTTTCCCCCTCTTCTATTTTTTTAGTTTTAGTGGAAATTACCTCAATTTTTTTATTAAACATTTTAATTTTAAAAACTTTAGAGTATATAAAAATATGCCAATGCAATTATACTAAACTTAATTAATTGTCCTAAAATAAATGCAATATAAAATTTAGTTTTATTATATTTAAAAACTCCTAGCACAGCAGATAAAGGCTGGGCAGGAAGAGGAAGGACATTAAATGCAAAAACAGTAGCCATTCCATACTTATTGACTGCAACTTTAATTTTATAGAATTTTTTTGGGCGAATTATCTTTTTTGAGATATTTGAAAGTTTTGTTCCAACTAAATAATTAAAAGTAAATGAAATTGTAAACCCAAGAACATAGATTAATACAAGAGCAAAAGGCATAACTCCTTTTTTCAAAAAAGCAAAAAATAATATCTCTGTTGGCAAAGGAATAAAAAACAATCCTCCAAACAAAGTTGTATAAAAAGCTCCAAGAGCAGTTAATTGAGTAATCTGAGTTTTAATATTGTTTATTATGAAATTGATTGAATTAATAAAAAAATTATCTATTTTACTTAGTGCGAAATAATAATAAAGAATTATTCCTATAAAGAGCAAGATACCTAAGACAGCAAAAGTAATAAAACTTATTTTTTTTAAGAAGTTATATTCAAAAATATTTTTATTGTTAAATTGCTCTGTCATCTTTTAATCTTTATATTCATTTTTATTTATAAGATTTGTCTTCCAAAACAATAATCTCTCTCCCAATAATTTGATTTTTTCTAAATTCTGGAATTTTTAAGATAATACTTAAATTAGTTTTTTTTGCAATATAATCTGCATTGCAAGAAATTCTTTTATGCATTGTTTTAATAAACGGTGTAGTTAAAACAAGTCTTCCTTTAATTTTATTTTTTAAATTATTTATAACAGGGATTATTAAATTTTCAAATTTTTTTAAAATTTCTTGAGCTTTTTTTTCAGTTGGGATTTTCTTTAAAATTTCTCCTAAATCTGGTTCTGTGACAAAAACTTCTGCTTCATGAATTTTTACTTTTCTTGAATCAGCCTTGATTAATTTGTAATTCTCTTTTGAAAATCCAAACCATTCTAAATTTTTTTTAGCATCTTCAAGAGCTTTTTTATCTTTATCAACCCCAATAACAGAAATTCCTTGTAGCAAAGCTTCTTGCAAAATCACTCCAATGCCACAAAACGCATCTATTAATTTTCCTTTTTTAATCTCTGAAAGATTTATCATTATTTTTGCAAGTCGTGGTGAGATAGACAATTCACTTCTTCTAATCGGTTTTTCCATGTCTCTTTTCTCAATTTTTTTGTAATCGCATGTCTGGATAATCTTCCCAAAATAATTCTCAAATATAAAATATTGTTCATCAATTTTTTTAGAAGAAAATGTTGAAGACTTTTCTCCACTTTGCATTTCAATTATTCTGCTTAATTTTTTTTCTGTAGCTTTTATTTTTTCTTTCTTAAAATAATCTTTTAACATTTTTCTAAATTCGTCTATTTTATTAGAAAAATTCCATATAATGTAATTTATTTTATTTTTATTCCCAGAATATAGCTTTTTGTTTTCATTATCAGTAAGAACTTTCCCAATAGAAATTATTCCTCCTAATTTATCTATTGCATTGTCTTCAATTTTATTTTTAACATCAATTAAAATCGAGTTGTTTTTTTGAGTATAATTTTTTGCTTTATTTTCTGTTCTCTTAAGATAACTTAAAATTTCTTGCTTTGATAATTCAGGATTTCTTCCTAAAATAAAAAAATATTTCATGATAAAATAAAAGAAAAAGAGTTTAAAAATTAAATGAAAATAAGAATTTTTTATTTAAAGAACTATCTCAAAATCTCCAATCTCTTTCTTTAGAACTTTAAAAGTTTCTGGATTAATTTGAATATTTCCTAATTTTTTTTGATTATTAAGAGCATCTGAAACCTCATTCATTGTAGAATCTTCAAGTTTATTTGTTATTTTTTTAACAGAATTTCCTGTAAAAAAGAATGTTTTATTGTCTGCACTTAATAATTCTCCAATTCCTTCTTTGTATTTTATTTTCATTCTTCCTTTTTCAAGTGAAACTAAATCACATCTTTGAATATACTCTATTAAATCATTTATTAAGATTACAGAATTTTTTCTAGCATCGTCAACTATTTTCATATTTGCTTTTCCTTTTTTTGTTTGTTTTCTTGCATCAACAATTTCTTTTATAATCTTTAAATGCTGAGGAGTAAATTTTCCTTTTTTAACAAAATTTTTTTCAAATTCTTCAAGAGTTTTTTCTTGAGACATCTTTCCTACAATGTTTTTTAGCAATTCAAAAACATTTTCATAAATCTGTTCAATAGTCTTTTCTTGAGTATTTTTTTCAATCATTTTTCTTAATTCTTTTAATTTTTTCAGATAAATATCTGACTCTTTTACAAGCTCATCAATTTCTTTACCAGAAACTTTGTATTTTGGGTCATGCTCATAATTTTTAAACATTTTAATAGCCTTTTCAACAATTTTAATATCTGATTTTTTTAGCATCTTTTCTTTTTTTACAAAAATCTCTTCCATTTTTTGATAAGTTTCTTTTGGAACAGGAGGCGAACTTCCATAAAGCATGATTAATGCTTGACTTGGATTTAAGACCCCATAATAAACATCTATCATAGCATCAATTAATCTTCTTTCAATAATCTCTTTTGTTTTATCTGCTGTCTTCATAAATAAATCAATTGATTCTGGAGAGGGTTTAAGTTTTCCCATTTTTAACAAAGATTTCCAAGGCATAAAAGTCCCTCTGTCATAAATAGGAATCCCATCTCTAATAAAAGTAAACATAACAGGATGAGCATCTTTCACAGCTTCCCAAAAATCAGTTAAAAGATATGTTTGAATATGCAAAGTATTTTTAACTCCTGCTAAAGCAGCTGCTTCTGCAACATATTGATAAATAATTCCTCTTAATCTTTCTTTTAATTCAAGTCTTGGCATTTTTTTAACATCAGTGTCATTAATAATAATAAAAACATCTGCATCAGAAGTTGGTGTTGCATCCCCCCTTATTAGGCTTCCTGCAAGAACATAACTTACAACATATCTTTCAAATTTTCTCAACACAAGATTTTTATGAATTTCTGCAAGTCTTAAAACTCCTAAGAAACCTTTATCATACAAAGGAAGAGACATAGAAATAGCAGAGGTTAATTCAAATTTGCTGTCAAGGCAGTTCTCCCAAATATCCACTGGACTTTTTATTTGCAGCCAGATTTTTTGTTTTGTTTTTTCAATCTCTTTAACAATCTCTGTTTTTATCTCATTAATTAATCTTCCCCCATTTTTTAGTTTTTCAATATATTTTTCTTCAGGAATAATCATATATAATTGAATATATTTTTCAGTTTCTTTAGGGATTTCCTCTTCTTCAACAAAAATCTGAGTTGATTGAGGAGGCAAAATACTCAAAGATTGTGTAAAAGGATATTTTTTAATAATCCAGTTTTTTAATTTTTCTAATTCTTTTCTAACCTTCTCCATTTCCTTTTGAACTTTTTCATCATTCTTAGGTATTATAGGAGGCTTAGATGAATATTTATTATCTAAATTCATTCCAGGAATCTCTGAAGGGTTATCTTCTGCCATATGAAAAAAATGTTTATCCTATTTATAAATCTTCTGAAAAAACTAATCGTTAAACTTAAAAGCAAAGAAATTATTTATTTAATAAGGAAATGGTCCTGTAGTCTAATGGTAGAACACCTCGTTTACACCGAGGAAGCCCAAGTCCGATTCTTGGCAGGACCATTCTTTTTTCTAATAATCTTTAAATACTAAATAGAATTATTTTTACCAGGCGCGGGTAGTTTAGTGGTTAGAATATCTGATTGCCAATCAGGTGACCTGGGTTCGATTCCCAGTCTGCGCATTTTTTAAAGAAAAATGTGAATACACAGAGAATCAGCTCTGTGTATTTTTTAAAAAATTAAAATGTTAAATCTAAGCCAATTATTAAGAGAATCTCAAGAGATTTCATTTTTTAAAAAAATTATTTCATTACGAGATCCTGATATTTATTTAGCAGAAAATTTAAAAGATTATCAAGAAAATTATAAGAGTATAGAATTTCCATGGTATAAAAGATTTCCACTTCCAAAATCTCTTTTTGATTATGAAGACAGAATATATATTTTATTTAAAGGAATTGGATTGGAAAAACCAGTTCGTAAAGACATATTTATTTCTCCTTATTGGTTTATTCTTCATGATGATTCTGGACAAGAATTAGTCTATTGGAATAAAGAAGGATTATTTCCGGCCACAGTTTCTTTTGAAGAAATGCAAGAGCAAGGTTTTAAAGATAATGAATGGGTAGAAGCATTAGTCAGATGCCAGCTTAAAAGCGGTTTCTTAAGTATAGCAGATATTAGAAAACCTTCTCCAAAAAACCAAAAAAATTGAAAAAGTAAGTATTGAAGATATAAAGGCTTGGTTTCCTACTCTTCAGCCTGGTTTTGGATAAATTTTTTATCCTAACTTTTTTAAATACTCTTTTCCTTAATCTTCTATGGCAAAAAAGAGAGTGAAAAAGAAAACTAAGAAATCTAAAAAAATTTCCAAGACAAAGATAAAAAAGGCAAAATCAAAAAGTTTTAATCAAGAAATTAAAAAATCCCTTGAATTAACAAAAGACAAACATAATCCTCAGATTCTTTTTATAACTGTTTTAATTGTTTTTTCAGTTGCTTTATTTAGTGCTCTTTTTGTATCTCCTGTTATACAATCAAGTTGGTATGAAAATATTAAACCAGCAATAACTCCTCCAAATTGGATTTTTCATATAGTCACAGATATTTTATTTTTTATGATTGCATTATCTCTTTATTTTACATGGATAGATTCAAAAAAACAAGATAAAAAAATGATTGCTTGGGAATTTGGTTTTAACTTTTTTTTAATAGCTTTATGGAGCATTCTTTTTTTTGGATTAAAAAGTCCTTTATATGCTTTTTTTGATATAATTTTTTTATTAATCTCAATAATTTCATTAATTTATATCTCCTATGACATAAATAAAAAATCAGTTTATCTTTTAATTCCTTATCTTATTTGGACTGGATTTATAGCAGTTCTTAATCTTTTTGCAATATGATATTTTTTCCATTAGTTGGCGCAATTGCATTAGCATCTCTTACAATTATGGAAAAGATTGTTTTAAGAAAAAGAAAAATTAAAATTACTTTATTTCAAACAGCAACTTTTTTTGCAGCAGTTTTAGTAATGCTTCCTTTTCTTTATTTTTTCTGGAAACTTGAACCTCAAGCATTAAACCCTCTGAATATTCTTATTTTTTTAGGTATAATTCTTGTTTCTGTATTTGCAAATATATTTTCTTTTTTTGCATTAAAAGGTGAAAAAGTCAGCAATCTCGAACCTGCTTTAATTATGGAGCCTTTATTTACTATTTTGCTTGCAATACTTTTTAGTTTTTTTGCAGCAGAATTATATCAAAGAAATCTTCAAGTAATTATCCCTGCTATAATTGCAGGTTTGGCTTTGGTAATTTCTCATATTAAAAAAGAGCACATTCATTTTAATAAATATTTTTTAGCAGCAATTGCTGGAAGTTTTCTTTTTGCTTTAGAATTAGTTATGTCTAAACTAATTTTGAATTATTACTCTCCTCTTTCTTTTTATTTTTTTAGATGCTCAGCAGTTTTTTTATTAAGTTATTTATTTTTCAGGCCAAAATTCTCAGAGATTGACATTAAATTAAGAGGAAAAATTTTTTTAATCGGCTTTCTTTGGGTTTTATATAGAATTATTGTTTATTATGGATATCTATTATTTGGAGTTATCTTTACAACTTTAATAATTATGTTAGGCCCTGTTTTTGTATATCTTTTTGCAAGAATTTTCTTAAAAGAAAAATTAAATTGGAAAAATATTTTAGCTTCAATAATTATTATAGCTTGTATAGTTTATGTGTTGATTTAAAAGAAGTTCTTATAATCTTACTGTATAAATCTTTATAAAACCTAAAAATATGAATTTTTTATGTTTGCAGGAATTGACTCTGTGCAAAATATTGAAGTTTTTTTAACTCCAAGAGAAATAAAAATTATTAAAAAAGGAATTGAAGGAGTTTTAATTAAATTGCAAGACCCTCAAGAACAAGGAAGGATTTTTATTTCTATTCAAGGAGATAGGTCAAGTGAAAATAGTTCTGGAAGTATTGGAGTAAATACTGAAGATTTTTTTAAGAACGAGGTGTCTTTATTTCTGTCAAAATTTGCTTATGAATCTCTTGTTGAATATGGGCGAATAGAAACAAAACATTTAATTGGAAAAAATAAAAGCAAAGCAGGAATTTATGATATATTAAGGCTTAATGAAGAAGAAAAATTATATGCAGAAAGTTTAAGATATTATTTAAATAAAAAACATCAAGTTGCAAGATGATTGCAATAATCTTTAAAAACCTGGTTTTAATTACTCTAAGATGACAAGATTAATAAAATACCTTACTTTAGCAGTTTTATCATTTGCAGGGATTGGATGTAATTCATTTCAAAAATCAGATATAAATGAATTTAGAATAGAAAGGGTAAATGAAAGAGTAACCCAATCTTCAAAAAATTTAACAAGAGTCTTTAATTATTTTGAAACAGAAACAGATAGTCTAGCAAAAAGATTAAATGATGAGCAAGCAAGGACTTTTTCTTGGAGACAAGAGTCAGAAAGAAGAATGCAAAATCTTGATTCTTCTCAATCTCAAACTTCTTTAAGAGTTGATGTCTTAAATATCTCTTTAAATAATTTAGAAAAACAATATAAAGATTTAAACAAAAAATCAAAAGAATTAGAAAAAATAACTACTGATTTAATCTGGAAGCATAAAGAATTAACAAGCAAAGATTCTAATTTTCAAGATGAATTATCTGCTTTGGATGATAATTACTGGGAATTGTCAGAATCTTATAAAGAACTAACAGAAAGAACTAAATTTTTAATTAGAGGATACAGGGATTTAGATAAACGATTTCTTGCAGAGCAAGAAAATAATGAAAAAGCAGGATTAAGGTATAGAAAACTTGCTCAATCTTTTTTAGATTATAAAGATAAAGCAGATAAAAAAATTAGAGAATTAAGAGAAAGACTTCAAAAAGCAGAAGAGGCAATCTCTAATTATCTTAAAGAAAAACAAACTCAAGGTTTAGATTTTAAAGAGCCTGTAGAAACTCCTCTTAAATTAGGCGCTGGATTTTTTTAATTTACAAAATTATTTAAGTAATTTTAGTTTAATTATGTTATGTATTCTTCAGAGAGAGTAAAAAAATCAGAAGAAAATTTACTGCAAGCTTTTTTAGATGATATTTCAAAATACCCTCTTTTAACAAGAGAAGAAGAAATAGCTCTAGCAAGAAAAAGAGATGCATGCAGAATTTATCTTGCACGAAGTGGATTAGCCTCAGAATACTGGATAAGAACAATCAGACACTCTTTAAAGGGCAAAGAAAAAAGATTAAAAGTTAGAAGTAAAATAAAAAAATTAGATTTGATTTTGGAAAATATAGAAACCGAAGATAAAAAACAAAGAAAACAGTTTCTTCTTAAAAAGGCAGGTTATTTGCTCTTAGAAATAGGAATTGAAGAAGAATTTAAGAAAATACTTGAAGAATATAAAACTGCTTCTGAAAGACTTGAAAGATTAAAAGAAAAAAAAGACGCAAGATTTAGACGACTTAAAAGAAATTATTCAAGACGATATGGAAAAGATTGGGAGAAAAAATACTTTTTTATGAAAAGAATTTACAAAGTCTATGAAGAAACAAAGCAAGAAATAGCTGATAAAAATTTAAGATTAGTTGTAAGTATAGCTAAAGATTATAGGGGGAGAGGATTAAGTTTTCTTGATTTAATCCAAGAAGGAAGCATTGGGCTTTTGAAAGCTGTTGAAAAATTTGATTTTAAAAGAGGGAATAAGTTTAGCACTTATGCTTCTTGGTGGATAAA
>Ga0164318_10002905_pt1 | contig 16066 bp, 10 predicted proteins | sample GuaBasSedimGuay9_FD_113734 | JGI IMG/M metagenome (GOLD analysis project Ga0164318, IMG submission 113734) | Subseafloor sediment microbial communities from Guaymas Basin, Gulf of California, Mexico - Guay9, Core 4571-4, 0-3 cm | ecosystem: Environmental > Aquatic > Marine > Hydrothermal vents...
CTCTAGTTCTACCATCAATGAAGTGATCCTAAAACTGCGTGCTGGACAGTCCGTGAAGGATATTATTGAACAAGGTATGAGAGAAGGTGATCTCCCTGTATTGTACTGGCAATTACTTGAGAAAGAACTCTGCCAAACGGTCAATGAGCAGTGTAAACATTCAGTGGATCACCGTGTGATTGATGCCTATATTCCGGTGTCTAATGATCTCGTAGAAGAAATCTGGCTATTATCCAGAGATTTGGATAACTGGAAAAGTTTATTGCGGCCATTGTTTAAAAACATCCAAGATAAACCATTTGATGCTCAAAAAAGAGAATTTGTCCGCGTTTTAAAAGAAGAACTGATGCGGATATTGGGAGAACCTTTGCTTCTGGAAGCGGGAAAAACGCTAGGTGATGTCCTGAGACGTAAAAATGGGTTACCTGTCCGCGAACACAGTCCACTGATGCAGTACACTGTGAAAGAAATTCTCAATATGCAAAGATGTGAATTTCAGCGCCTTACCAAATGGGTAGAGGATATATATGGACTTCTCAATCGTCTGACAGGACAGCCTACCAGCAAGGTAGCTTTTTCACTCGCAGATTTCCCTGATACACAATGTCCTCGTGTTAGTGACAAAGGCAGAAATATAAAACGCCTAACATTAGCGCCACCTAAGGCATTAGGGCCCAGTGACGAATATCGTTACGATCACACTTTCAGAGGCGACACGATTTATTCTATTCCCAAGGATTTCTTGCCCTGATTTTTGCCCCTGTCGTTTGATCTTCATCATAACCCCTGTTTCTTAAAGAAACGGGGGTTTTTTCTAGCACTATTCGTCTAATGTGGAAATAACCATGTTGCCTCCAATTCACTCTATTCTCTCATACAAACACTTCATTGCTTTCCTATTGATATCCGGGTTAGTTTATACCGATACCTTGGCAACTTCTCTTGCTAACAGTGGCAATGATTCCGCTACTGTAGACAACACTATCACACCCTATCAAGTCAAAATTAAATTACCTCATCAATTTATTGAAAGGGTGAGTCATGCTGGCATCGCCTTATTAGATAATATGCGCTTAGTCGGTTGTGAACAGGCCGATTTCAAAACCTCACCTGTGCAAGCCGATACGTTTGTCGCCGAATGTGATCATCCCCCTACCGCTTTGATTATTAACGGTTTTCAGACAATACACTATTTTAAATCCGAAGCCCAAACGATGATCTTCGCGCCAGAAAAACTCATCACAGAAGTCCCCATTGCTGCCAATCAGACTTATTACTTTGATAATGCCCGCTTGCATCAAACCAGGGCCGTTGTCGATAAGCAAACCCTGCCCTTGTCTTATCAAGACATCGGACAAGATTTACATTTCCGACTCCCCTCTTCACCACATTGTGATCGGATTAAACAGATTTCTATGGCAGAGGTGATGCAAAATCAGCGAACTTTAGTCTTTGAACAAAACGCCAAGCCCTGTTCCAAAACACCCCTCAATCACAATGAAGATTATGCAATCTATCAATTCCCCAATCAAACCGCTTGTCGTGAAGGCCTAAACCCAACCCAATTAGGGCGTTATACCGAAGCCGCGTTACAAACGATTACATTCACACCCGACACCTATCTCAAATTATTTGATGAACTCAACGATAAAGCCGCCAGTCGCTGTACCCAAACCATCAAACAAGACGAACACTGGCAACTGAACTTTAAACCCTATGATTGTCATGGAAAACGTCAACTCATTGTGATCTCAACTGGCGAACAACTTGATCAGTATGGCAAACAAATCCCGCAAACGCTGTTAAAGGTTTTTGAAAAGCAATTAGAGTCAAGAATCCCTTTTACCTTAGTGAGCATTCAACCTGGACGTAAATTGAGTGAACCCTTACTGCGCTGTGAAGACTTGGCGGATTTAGAAGCCTCAAAAGCGCGACGTTTCATCTGGCAACGGCTTAAAAACATTCGCTTTGGGGCCCGTGATTTACGCGCATTACAAGATTTAGATTTAGTCAATGCCGTTTATACTAAAGCACGATTACACAACGTACTTTACCTGACTGATAATAGCGGCCTACCCGTGGATATTGAACACATCAATGACAAAGATTTAAGTGTACCCCTCATCACTTGGAAAAAAGCAGGTATCCCCTTAAATGTGTTGACAACCGCTTCATGTAGCCCTTGGCTTGAAAAAGCCGAAGCCAGATGTCAAGCCTTGGATAGCGAAAAAGCCATTGAACAAATTCAACGAGCCTTAACGGATTTTCTGGAAGCGGAGTCAAGTTCGGATAAGAGAAATAAACGCTAAAGACGCACGTCTGTAAAAAGAAATCGAAGCGTCTCTTGCGTCTCTTGCGTTATAAATAACATGGGTAATGCTGCAATGTTGGGACAAGTTTTATGCCTATCCAAAAAATAATATTATCCCTGTCGATTTTGTAGGGTGGGTAACGGGTTTTTGTTGCCCACCATTCCCCTACATTTCTGGAGACAATAATGAGATTGAGCCAATTTTTATTATTCAGTATTTCCATTTTTCCATTATTATTCAGTTATTTAGCTCAAGCAACGTCAAATGACGGTAGTTGCGAAGGCTATGCGTTTCCATTACAAAGTGATGGCAAACAGATTAATTCATCATGGCCATTACGAGTGTTACGTCAAGATGCCCCCGTGTATGATGATGCGATGGGAAATCAAGTCAAAACCACACTCAAATTTGGTGAAGTATTGGATGGCCTACGCATTAGTAATAGTAAAAGCCAAGGGCGTGTTGAGATTTGTGAATCAGGATGCTTGCCAGGTGAATCGCTAGGATGGATGGATAGAACAGATTTGCTATGCACGATCTATCCTCTGAAAAATGACAAAGGTTTGGAACGCAAGGCTTTCATAAAAACACCCCATCAACCTGAAATCGTGGAAGAGGGCGGACGTAGTGTGAAAAAAACCACTGTCACAGCTTATTCGTGTTATGACAGCCACTGTAAAACACATCGCAATTCCCTATCTCGCTTTGAGAGGTATTTTATCGTTGCTGAAAAACAACAACGGTATTTGTTAGCGGATAAATATAATCTCTTGATGGCACCGCCATTAGTCGGTTGGGTTGATAAGGATAAAATCATTCCTTGGAATACGACGCTGCAACTTCGTCCGAAAGAAGAAGTTGGGTATATCAGAGCTTTTCCTAACTTGGATCAAGATCCCAATGCAAGAGGGGTTAGAATTGATCCAACATCGGCTGTTGATTTAGCAGGTGGCGATACTTGGTATAAATTTCCTTTACATGTGCCTTTATTGGATAGAAAGGGGCAGGGAGGGCAATATTACCCTGTTTCTGCTCCTGGAATTGGTATGAAGGGATTTGATGTCGAAAACATGGATCAACAAACTGCAGTAGTAGAAAAACTCAAGCATGTGGATGTCTTCTTTTTATTGGATGGAACGCGCAGTATGCAAACATCCTTAGACACTGCGAAGAAATTCTCGCGCCAAATTGTGGAGAAATTGAGCAGTAAACATGATTATAAAGAGACGCATTTTCGTTTTGGGTTTCGTGTTTATCGGGATAATTTTCGAGGTTCAAGATGGCCAAATGACGAAAGTATTGGCGAAGGTTTACCCTTATCAGGCACTTGCCAAGCCAAGGCTAATATTACCCAAGAAAATCAGAAAACCTTCAATAGCAAGATTTCCCCTGTCAAAGAATCTGATGAAACCTCACAAGAGGATTCCACTTATGAAGAAAACCTCTTTATTGGGTTTCGTCAGGCTATCAAAGATATGGGAAATTGCCCCAATAGGCTAAAAATATTATTTGTGATTGGAGATCACGGGGATAATGATAAACAAGTTCCTCAAAGCTTGATGAGACAGTTGACAAAAACGTTTACCCATTCACCACGGGTGTTTTTTATTCAAACTCCCAATGAAAAGGCCTACGATGAGGCTTACCGGTCAGCGTATAAGCGTTTTCAAACGCAAGCCAATTCTATTCTTGGGCAGGTTTACCGTGGTATGAATTACCGTGATAATTTTCAAAAAATGCAATCAGGGACAATCAACCAAATCATGGCTCAACTCGCCAAGCAGGTTGTTCAGCAAGTCGGTCATCATTTCTCTAGTTCTACCATCAATGAAGTGATCCTAAAACTGCGTGCTGGACAGTCCGTGAAGGATATTATTGAACAAGGTATGAGAGAAGGTGACCTCCCTGTCTTGTATTGGCAATTACTTGAGAAAGAACTCTGCCAAACGGTCAATGAGCAGTGTAAACATTCAGTGGATCATCGGGTGATTGATGCTTATATACCCGTGTCAGATCAGATCGTGGAAGAAATCTGGATAGAACATCGAGATTTGGACAATTGGAAAACTTTGTTGCGTTCTTTGTTTAAGGAAGAAGGACAAGGGGGAGAACAAGCCAAAAGACAAGAATTTGTCCGTGCTTTGAAGGAAGAATTGATGCGGATATTGGGGGAGCCTTTGCTTATGGAAGCGGGAGAAAGGCTAGGTGATGTGCTAAGACGTAAACCTGGGCTACCCGTCCGCGAACACAGTCCACTGATGCAGTACACTGTGGAAGAAATTATCAAGATGCAAAGATGTGAATTTCAACGCCTGACCAAATGGGTAGAGGATATATATGGACTTCTCACTCGTTTGACAGCCAGCCCTCAGTTCAAAGTCGCTTTTTCATTGGCAGATTTCCCTGATACACAATGCTCTCGTGTTAGTGCCAAAGGCAGAAATATAAAACACCTAAAATTGTTGGCAACTGCTGAGCCATTAGGGCCCAGTGACGAATATCGTTACGATCATACTTTCAGAGGTGACACGATTTATTCTATTCCCAAGGATTTCTTGCCCTGATTTTTTCCCCTGTTGTGTGATCTCATGATAACCCCTGTTTCTTAAAGAAACGGGGGGTTTTCTAGCACTATTTGTCTAATGTGGAAATAACCATGTTACCTTCAAATCACTCTATTCTCTCATACAAACACTTCATTGCCTTTTGCCCCCTGTTGATAGCCGGGTTAGTCTATACCGATACATTGGCAACTTCTCTTGCTAACAGTGGCAATGATTCCGATCCTGTAAAGACTATCACACCCTATGAAGTCAAAATTAAATGACCTCATCAATTAAGGGGGTAAGTGAGGCAGGCATCGCGTTATTGCATTAAATGTCTTAACAACCGGTTCATGTACCCCTTGGACTGAAAAAGCTGAAGCCACATCTCAAGCATTGGATAGCGAAAAAGCTGTTGAACAAATTCAACGGGCCTTAGCGGATTTTCTGGAAGCGGGGTAAATGAATAGTAAACATGGTGGGCAACAATCTTTACCCACCCTACAAATATTGGCATAATTTATTTTTTGGATAGGCTTTCATGATAACTGATAACTGATAACCCTTTTCGCCATTTTAAAAAACATGGCATCGCCTCTTGCAAGCAAGAGCAAAAAGCCGCTTTGATTGAGACAATTCATAAAATTTATTCGTCAAATCGCCATGGTAGTGGTTTTGAAAAAAGAGCTAGGAATAGCATTAAGATGTTTATTCCTCAAGCTCTTCCAGAAGAGGCGACAATCTTGCTTTTCGATTTTCTGCCATGGTAGCAATGATTGGATATCGAGACGGGCGTATTTTTTATCTCTTATGGCTTGATATTCATTTTTCTGTCTATTCCCATTAAACACGCCATGAATTTTAGTAGACACTTTAGTTTGCTATTCAATTCAAACTAAAATTTGAACGCCAAATGGCTTTGAAGCTCTATAGCAATGACTCATGAAGATTATTGGAGAGAATAAATCTTATGGAATCCATTTACAAACTTCCCCTAGTGTTAGAACCACAACCAGAAGGGGGTTATACAATAACTTGTCCTCTGTTGCCCAATTTAGTCACAGAAGCTGATTCCTTGGAAGAAGTCATGCCTCATGTGGCAGACGCTTTAGCGGCCTTAATTGAAGGCTACGAAGAATTAAAACAACCGTTGCCTACTGTTTTACAGCCTTTGCCTTTTGCTTCAACACTTTGGTCAGAAACTTTGATTCCAGTTAGAACAGCATGAAATATCAAGAAGTCGCTACTAAACTGCACAAACTGGGTTGCCAAGAAATTCCACGTCGTAGCGGTGGCTCTCATCGTAAATGGTACAACCCAAACAATGGTGCTATTGTACCCATACCTGATTGGGGCAATAAAGACTTAAAAATAGGTACACTTCGCAGTATTGTTCGTATATTGGGTTTAGATTGGGAAGCGTTCAAGCGAATTTGATTATTGTCGCTTCCTTCTAAAGGCATTTTGAGTTGAATAGGCGTGCAAAAACTTTTGCGTGAAGCGAAGGCAAGCTTCGCTAAATGCTGGTTTATCATGATTTACACTGATATCGATGATCAACATGATTCCAATAAATGCAATCAGTCCAATTAGCGTTCTATAGATTTTCAGGTATTTCGGCCCAGAGCGGCGTGTTCGCACCAACGTTGAATTTATTTTTATGACGACCTATATAGCATTTTTGCGTGAAATACTTAGTAGGGGCAAGTAAGGGTTATTGATTTTCAGAATAATCATGGTTTAAAGATGTTGCCTATTTTTAGAGGGGAAACATCAATGGTGGGCAAGCGGGCGGTGAAATCTGGGTATGATATTGAGTTCAATGCCGCCCGCTTACCCACCCTACGATCCAACAAAGGAGTGCTTATCATGACTAAATGGGTTTGTCAACTTAAGGGGGTAGCTGCTCAATGGCCGGGCCAACCAAAACCGACTTTAAAAAATATTGATATTCTACCTGCTCTTATTGCTGAAAATACGATGTTACCGCTTATGGGGCCGAGTGGACAAGGTAAAAGTACCTTACTGTATTTGTTGGCGGCCTTAAAGTGGCCGTCTCAAGGTAAAATCACTTGGACTTTTCCTGATGATCAATCTTGTACTTGGGATAAAAAAGGCCCGACTTCTAATCAAGCCGCTTGGTTACGTCGTGAACGTTTTGGTTTTTCTTTTCAAAACAATACCTTATCAAATCACTTAACGGTTGCCGAAAATATCGCCTATCCACGAGTGCTACAAGGTTTTGATTGGAAAACAGCACAGCAAGATGCTAAAGCGGCATTGGAAGGCATGTTAGTGGGTGATGAAAATCTAGCGCGTTTGATGAACAGTTTTCCTTCAGAACTCTCTGGTGGACAGCAACAGCGTGTCGCCTTGGCACAAGCGATTGTTCATAAACCGTGGGTTTTGTTTGCGGATGAACCGACTGGGCAGTTGGATTATCACACCCGTTTACAAGTGATGGCGGTTCTGAGAAATTGGCTTACAGCGAATGAAGCGCAACATCGTTTAATCTGGGTGACGCATCATCATACCGATGATCTGGATATGATGGGTATCGATCAATTCTTGTTTGTGAAAGATGGCAACTGTGAATTACAAACTCGTTTGGACTTGGAAAATTGGAAGGCGAAAGTGAAAACGGAAGTGGAAGCGGAAATGAAAGCATTACAAGGGGAGAAATTGGAAGGCGAAAGTGAAAACGGAAGTGAAAGCGGAAATGAAAGCATTACAAAGGGAGGCATAACATGAGACTTTGGTGGAAACTGGCTTGGATTGAATGGCGGCGCTCCTTTTTATGGAACAAAAGTAGTCAACCCGATTTTTTCTGGCTGACAGTGTTGTTAGCACTCACCCTAAGCTTAGCACTGCTCATTTATGGAAGTCGTGAAGGCTTATTGAATCGTTTTATGGATGTTTCCCTTGGTTATGTGCAAGGGGCCGGGATACCGATTTGGGTGGTGGCTAAAATAGATAATCAAGGCCGCGTCTTGGATAGGGAACTGCTTGACATCATTCAAAATCATGGTTTTGATATCCATCCCTATCGTCTAGTAGAATGGGATAACGTCTCCTTGCTGAAGACAATGGATGGAAAAAGCGATCTCTGGAAAGCAGAACATTTACCTTTTAAAGGTTGGGCCGTTTCAGCGCGTGATCCGTTGTGGAAAGGCCTTAAAACGACGGCTTCGACTGAAACGACGGCATTGCCTTTAGAAGTGATTTTGAGCCAATCATTGTTTCAAGACTATTTTCAATGTACGGCTTATGAAAACGCCTTAAAAAACAAATTACCGCATTTTCAAGCTAGCCAACCCACTTCAAACAAATTATATTGTCTTGCCAATGGACAATTGTGGTTAGAAGTCAACACGAGGCGCGGGCGTGAAGTGTTACCCTTTCGTATTCACTGGGTTAAAGGGCGTATTCCTACTATGGAAGAACTCGCCTTTCTCTTTCCAATCAGTACCTTCTCAGCATTAAAAGAGGCTAAATATTCTCCACAACTCAAATATTATCCCGAAGCACAAGGGGAATCAGTCGAACGCATCAAAACGTTGATACTGTGGCAAGATGAAGAAAATCAGAACTTACGCGATACCTTGGCAAATTGTTTAGTAGCCAAAGACAATACGAATCACAACCAGATCGTACCTCAATACCCCTTACCTTTAGAATGGGTGAAACAATGTGCTGATCGAAACAAGATTCCATTACAAACTGATCCTGAAGAATTACTCAAAGAGCCTTATCTGAGTCCGGCCGAACCTGTAGCAGGGCATCGTTTTCGTTATCATGATGACAAATTAACGCTATTATGCGAAACACAAGATGAGGATTGTGAACCCTGTCAAAACATCGTGCCCGCTTGGAAAAGGTATGTCAAGAAAGGCTGTACCACCTGTAGCCCAACGGAAGCGACTGCCGATATGCGGTGCATGATTGGCGGATATCAGTACGCCTTTATTTATGTTAAAGAACGCCATTTACTGTTTGAACGTTTAGAACAGATTAAAACGGTGACGAGAAGCCCAAAAGAACCACCTGCTTTGAGTATTCATCCCACTTATGAAAACGCGCTGATACGACTGAACTTTATTCATAATATCATGCAATTGTTAAATTCAAGCTATAGCCGATTTTTTCTGCTATTTTTGGTTGTATTGCTGATTGTACAAATCGGCATTGTCATTCAACACCGCCAACATGATTATGGGATATTTCTAGCTAAAGGGATGTCTTGGCAACAACTTCATTTTATGGTGTACATGCAGATCATACTCAGTTTTTTCTTGGCTATCGCCCTAACAATAGTCGCTATCATACAGATGCGAAATGAACTGGGTGATGAATTGAATATCATCACAAAAAAGTATGAAACCAATATTCAGGTGAGCGATTTAGAACTCTTACCTTTGTTATGGGGCGAGTATGGCATAGTCAGTGCTATCGTTTTAGGCATCGCTTTTTTAATCGCGATGGGATTCCTCTTTGTTAAGCAGATACGCTTTGGACAACAAGCGGCTCATTTGTTTTAATGAGTTTTTGTGTAGCCCATCAACATGTGTGCTCTTAATCAATCTGATGTCAATTATTTGATAGAACGCTGATGACGCAGATTTTTTTGGGGATAGAATGCATTCAAGGACTGATTTTCATGCCAAGACTGATTAAGATTAACTGATCCGTGAATATCAGGATAATCAGTCAAATCAGCGTTCTATCTTCACCCAATCACCCCTATTGCACTACTTATTTGAGATCATTTTGTACCTCTATTTGATAGAACGCAGATTGTCATGATTGACGCAGATTTTTTTTGGATAGAATGCTTTCAAGGGCTAATTTTCATGACAACACTGATTAACTGATCAGTGAATATCTATAGAGGAAAGAAGAAATGTTACGCATTAATGTGAAAACTCAAGACATTCTGTTAGAAGGCGATAGCTACAAAAAAATTATGGAAGAATTACGGGATTATGCCTTTGATCCTGAAGAAGAACTTTCAACATACATTGACGGTTTGATAAAACGCTCTCAACTGTTTACTGGCGAAAAGATTAATATGCCCGTTTTCAGTTATGAGAAACTGGTTGAAGAGTTAGTTCGTCTAGGGGTATTTGAAAAAGTATAAGGCTTCCAAAAATACGCACATTTTTTCATGTCAATACCATAATATCATTAAAAATCAAAGATTTACTCTCTGTGGCCCTCTGTGGTACTCTGTGTTCTCTGTGTTGAGAAAAAATCTCTCATTTCATAAAAGGCGGTTCCTGATATCTTGGCATGATTTTAAACGTACTCGGATTGTCAATCTGCGTATCACAATCCGTCAAACTCGCCTCGACAAAACCGCCTGGTAAGACGACTAAAAATTCATCCAGATTCCGTTCTGGGGAATCAATTTCCACTTCACCATCTACGCCTAATTTTGAAGACGCGCTGATCTGACTACAAGGTGATTGAATCAATTGCTGTGCGCTAATATGAATATTGCCCCCGCGCCCTTCATCAGCTTGTGCAATAAATTGTCCGTTATTGATAATGGCAAAGGCTGGATTGCTCAGGCTCAAATTACCACCGTTTCCCACCCCTTCTTGTACGCTGGTTGTGATTCGACTATCGGTTAAATGAATCAAATCGTTTGTTGTGATGTTGATCTCGCCGCCGCCTGCGCTGAAGGCTTCTGTGGTAATCGCACTCTCATTGGATAAATTTATCGAATCGGCAGTAATCATAATGCTGCCCGCATCGCCACCTCTTATTTGTTTGATCCATTGCCCCGATAGATAAAAAAAGTGTTCTGGCTGGCTTTCGCCAGCATTGATGACTTTAACGAAATCGCCTGTTGTGGGAGATAGATTATCTCGCTCGGCTAGATCGGAAACGCTGTAAACAGTGTTGATCGGTATCCAGTTTTGTCCGGTATAAATGACATCGCTTGGTTGCGCCTCTCCAGCATGAGCGATTTTTGCGATGTAACCCGTTTTGGCTAGATTCAGCATGTCTATTTCTGCTAGGTTCGGCAACGTATGGGTATTGTTAAACGGTATCCAAGCGTTGTTTTTATACAAGAAGCGTGAACGGGTATCTGTATCGCTATGCATGACTAAGGCTATCGCGCCTTCAATAAGGGAAGTGTTTTCAGTCAATGTTTGTAGGGCCGCATTGTCACTCACCGTAAAGTGATTGAGTCTCACACCCCAACCTAGAATCGCATTCTTGTCAGAAAAGGGTAAATGGGTGTAAATAAACGTCGCCGCTTTGCCATCACCCATATCCTTGATCTGAAGCATATCGCCTGAACTAAAATAAGGCAGATTCCCCTCTTGATAAAGCTGATTCTGTTGACTCAGCACTTCTGCGTTAAGCGTGTCAAAATCTAATCTGCTCTGATCGTTAATTTTGATCCATTGTGGCAAAACGGCTTCTTTATGGCTGGCTATGGCCCTGATAAAACGGGCGGATTCGCCATGCCCCGTATTGTTCACTTCAACCACATCGCCTTCTACAAAATCATATTGTTCGCTCAATGCTTCTAATGCTGCCATGTCGGCAACGGTATGAATTGGCGTGATTTTGATGAAGTCATTTCTATAGTTTCCAGTCAGAATATAACGCTCCGTTTTGCCGTTACCGTTATCTGTGATATCGACGATATCGCCGAGTACCAATAAACGCTTATCTCGTTCAGCAAAATTGGCAAAATAATAGGTATTCTTGAACTGACTTTCTGAGGTAATGGCAGCCTCGTTATCCATTTGAAGTCGGTTCACGATTATCTTGATATGACTCGCCTTGCCGCCCCCAGCACTGGAAGTGGAGATTTTGCCTTTATCTGTCATAATCAGTTCATTCGCGTAAAGGCTAAGGGTACCGCTTTGCCCTGATTGTTGATGTCTGCCTTCTGAACTGGCATAAATACCACTGGTGGAATGGTTATAATGCGTTGGAGAAAAGCCTTCCAAATACTCTAACTGACTGGAAGCGGGTTCTTTTAAGGGCAGATGTGCCGCATCGCCCATAATCGTGACAGTGCCACGCACTTCAATCTCAATATTGCCCCCTTCAGCATGGTTGTTCGTACTGCTTTTAATCACAGCACCGTCTTTGATGATTAAAGAACTCGCTTCTAGTTTAATCGAACCACCGTCACCGGCATTATCGTTCACACCAATGCTATGGGCATCAATACTGGAACCAAAGCCATCTTCATTTTCGCCGTAAGGATTGACTCCTGAGAGTTCAACGGCCCCTTGAACTTGAATCGTAATCTGGCCACCCTGACGGCTTTGGAAACCTTTGGGCGCAATTGAACTGGCTGAAATACCGCCGCCGTCTTTAATGAACAATTGATTGGCTTTGATCGTAATCAGGCCCCCTTCACCACCCATGATACCGGTTATCTTGGGATTTGAACCAGAAGCGATGAGACTTCTCCAACCGGTAGGATCGGCCCCCATGACGGTAACGGTGCCCGTTGCCTCAATCTGGACATTGCCCGCTTTACCGGCACTAAAGGAAGTGACAAGCAAATAAGCCCCATCGGTGAGTACAACGTCTTGTGCGTCAACTAAAATATCACCTGCATCACCAGTTCCGTCTCGATTGACGGCATAAATTCGGCTACCTCTCTCACTTACATGACTATAACCTTCTAATTTTAAAGCATTTTTAGCCGACAATTTGACCGTGCCACCTTGCCCTTCACCATGACTAGAAACACGCGCAGTCGCGCCTTTTTGAAACAAAATATTATTGGCTTCAATCAAGAGATTACCACCATCGCCCTTACCAAAGTTTCTGATATAGATTCGAGTTAAATCTTGACTACCGTTTCCAGAAAACAGCACATCTTCAGTAGCGCGAAGTATGACATCCCCTCCCCTGCCTTCTCCGTAATTTTCGGTAGAGATAAAAGCGCCATCTTGAAAGGCAATTGTATTCGCTTCAAGCACAATGTGACCCGCATTTCCGGTATCGTCCGTCAATTCTTGCTCAATGCCAGAACGGGCATAAATCGCACTGGCTTGAATCTGATCGGGTAAATCATTATTTTCACCCACAACGGAGATCGAATCGGTTGCCCGCACCCTGATATCGGAACCTTGGCCCGTGCTTTCAGTGCTACCATTCAGAGTTGCTCCGTGTGTCAGCGACACGTTATGAGCGCGTATATCAATGACACCGCCCTTTTTGTCTCCTAAAGTTTTGGCTTCAATCGTGCTGTCATCAGCCCAAAACTGTTCACCGCGAATGAAAAGACTACCACCACCTTCACCACTGGTTTGCAGTAATGATTTTTCGAGAAGGTGTATATCCGCCAATTGTGTAAATGACGAAACATCAATAAAATCATCCTGTAAGCTGAGTTCACCTGGGGAAGCCACGCTGGCTAAATTAATACGTCCATTAGGTGCCGAAAGCATCGGTAAACGGGTGATGCCAATCGATTGTTTACCCTCATCATCAGCTATCACGTTTTTAAAAAAAGAGCCCTTTTTGATTTCAAGAGGGCCGCCTATCAATGACAAAGTGTTGCCAGAAGGTACACTCAAACCTGTTGATAAATGCGCCCGATCTGTTGACGCGATTTCACCACGCCCTTCAACTGAAATAGGCGCGACTTGATGATCAAGAAAGCCAAAGGCTTCGACAGGAGCAACGTTTAATAAACTATTATCGGGCCTGTTAGCATCAAATCGGCCCTCCTTGCCTAAACGAAGATAGTCGGCCGTGCTGGCATGAAAACTCCCTTGCACATCCAATTTCGCATCAGGCCCAAACATCAGGCCAGCGGGATTAATAAAATACATATCAGCGCCCAAGATGCTTGAACGAATTAACCCATCAATTTTTGAGGGATTCCCCCCAGTGACGCGACTGATGATGTTTTGCACCGTGTTTGGCCCTGAAAAGTGGGCACTTTCATGATTTTGCAAGTTAAAGTCTTGAAAACTATGAAAAAGATTGCCCCCGTATTGTTGGCCCAAATCGGCATTGATTTGATAATCAGGGCCGAGTAAATTGAGACGGGCCCCTAATGTGCCATCAGTAGAGACTTGAGCTTGAATAGATAAACTACTCATTGTAATAACAATAAATAAACCCAATATTTTCATGGTATTGGCATCTCATTCATGATTTTTGACAATTATACAGATGTTTAGTACAGCGGATTAACGGAATAAACTTCTTTCCTCAAGGCTACCAATAAACTAATCCGTTTATTCCGTTAATCCGCTGTACTATACTGTCCACCGTTATAATTTACGCTTTTTCTGTTAGTCACCACCACCTGACTTGAGCTTTTAGACAACTGCTTTAGCGTAGCCCACCTTCGGTTCACTTAATAAGATTTTGCGCGCAAAATCTTTGGCGTGAAAAGCTGTTGGCCGTTAGATGTCAATAATAGCTACCTTATGACGGTGCTAAGTATAAAAACATAAGTATAGTACAATAATGACATGTTTAGTACAGCGAATTAGCGAAATAAACTTCTTTCCTCAATGCGAGCAATAAACTAATCCGTTTTTTTCGTTAATCCGCTGTACTATAGTTGCCCAAATCATAGGAGGAAACATGGAATTAGAACAATGGAGTCTCGACGCAATAGAAGCACTTGCACCAGATGCCAGTTCAATCAAAGCGGCGAGCAAATTAAAAATGCCCACTAAATGGCAACAACTTGCCATAAATGAACGTGTTATTTGGGGCCTTTGCAAAGGCAGCGGCCAAAATCCATACAAAACTCAAATCGATCTGCAAGGCCCAGCCTTTAAGTGTTCATGCCCCTCTCGAAAATTTCCTTGCAAACATGCTTTGGCCCTATTTCATTTGGCCGTTGCAGAATCCAAAGAGTTTGCACAAGATTTAGAACAACCAGACTGGGTAACGACTTGGCTGTCTCATCGTGAGGCGGCAATCAGCAGGAAAGAAAACCCAAAACCGGTAGACAAAAAAGCGCAGGAAAAACGCAAAGCCAAACGGGAAGCCAATATACAAGAAGGCCTAATAATTGTAAGTGATTTCATGGAAGACATGATGGCCAAAGGTTTAGCTGATTTTATTGCGAATAAGGGCGAAGCCTGTCATGCCATCGCGGCAAGGATGATCGATGCAGGGGCCCCCGGGATTGCCAATCGACTCAACAAACTGGCGCTTTTAACCTCTCAATCGAATCGAGAAATTAACATTTTACACACCCTCGCCGAATTGAATTTACTGGTAAAAGCCATGCAACGTATCGAAACAATCAACGATCCGAAGTTAGTTGCTGAAATAAAACAACAAATCGGCCTACTGGTGACCAAAGAGGAGATGGCCGAACAACCCGCAATACAGGATAAATGGTTGGTATTAGGGAGTCGTTTAGATGATTCCGAGGAGATTCTCAGTCACAAAGTCTGGCTGATGGGAGAAAATCATAGGCAGTTCGCTTGTATTCTCAATTTTGCCCATTCAAGTCAACGAGGTTCCTTGCCTATTGGCTGGAATGCCCCCATGGTATTGGAAGGTTCGCTTCGATACTATCCTTCTACAATGCCGATACGTGCTAATATTGATGGGGCTAAAATGGTGGGCCACTATCAAACCCTCAATGGTGCTGACACCTTAAATGATGCCTATCAACAAGCCATGACGATGAAGAGAGAAAATCCGTGGATTTCAACAATCCCAGTTTGTCTGAAAGAGATTCAAATGACAGCCTTTAATGAAACACTATTTGTAAGTGATAAACAACAAAACTGTCTTCCTCTCGAAGTGAATGAACGACAAGCCTTGGGTTTACTGGCTCAAACGTCAGGAAAACCCAAATGGATATTTGCTGAATTTGACGGAGACAAACTAATGCCATTAACTTTCGCCAATGAACAAACAATTTTTACCTTGGAGTCAATACAATGATAGATTGGGAGTTAACACTGAAACGGCTTTGAGTTAGGCTTTTAAATGACTTTAGGGAGTTGTAGGGCTCCCTACGTGTTTTTGTTGCCCACCAAATTGATCTGAAAAAATTTAAGTGGAGTTGTAGGGCTCCCTACGTGTTTTTGTTGCCCACCAAATTGATCTGAAAAAGAATGTAAATAGTTATCCCTAACCGTTTTGTTGGTAACATTTAATGAAAGTACCATTCCTCGTAGGGTGGGTAGCGTCTTTTTGCTGCCCACCATCTAACTTTTTACTATCCAACTTTTCGAAAGTCAA
>Ga0164318_10002906_pt1 | contig 16063 bp, 18 predicted proteins | sample GuaBasSedimGuay9_FD_113734 | JGI IMG/M metagenome (GOLD analysis project Ga0164318, IMG submission 113734) | Subseafloor sediment microbial communities from Guaymas Basin, Gulf of California, Mexico - Guay9, Core 4571-4, 0-3 cm | ecosystem: Environmental > Aquatic > Marine > Hydrothermal vents...
CGCTCTCTGAAAGACGGTGCAAAGGCTTACAGCTCGCCCGATAAATTAAGAGAAATCATATCTCGGGCAGGTATAGCCAATTTCCGTATAATTTATGACAAAGCAGGTTTTTGGGCACAAATTAGAAAATAGGTATCGAAATCATTAATCGCATTTCCGATAAGCATAGCATATACGGCTCACTCTGTTCGCCTAAATTTCGGCTTCCCCGAAACTTCGTATATGGTGAGAACGTTATACTCCATTGAGTTAAGGAGAGGGTAATATATCTAGAAAATCAAAACAAGATAAACGTAACAAATCACCTTTGAACAAATAATAGTTTGAAAGTTATTCCTTTCACCTATATCTTACAGCGTATTTAATTCCTTGTTTGATGTCAAGGGGCACCCAAAAGCGGCCACTTGGGGGCGGTTTAAGACCGGCCATCCTCGACCGCTTCTTGGAAGGGGTCCATATGACCAGAATCACTGCCGGAGCTATCGCCTTAAGAACATAACTGATAACTCAACCACACGAAAAAACCTTGAAAAAGAAGACCAAAATTGATATAATACTTCAGGGATTCACTGGCCGCTTTTGAAGTACCCATGCCCGGCCGGTTTTAAAGTGCCCGTTGACACAGCCAGGACAGAGTGCTCAATACTACCAGAGAGGGAAACTTGCGATGCCCATTGAAAAAACCAAGGGCATAGTGCTGAGGAGCCAAAAGTGGATGGAAAGCAGCAGGATTGTGACCATCTGCACCGAAGACTTCGGCAAAATAAAGGCTGTTGCCAAAGGAGCCAGAAGACTTAAGAACAAGTTCGGTGCGAGCCTTGAGCCTATTACTCATGGCTCTTTTGTCTTCTATAGAACCCCCCACGGGCAGCTTCATACCCTGGACGAAGGCTGGGTTATCAGCTGGTTCACGAATCTGAAGTCTGACCTGAAGAAATTCTTCCAAGCAAGCTTTTTCTGTGAACTAACCGATTGGTTGGCGCCTTTGGAACAGCGCACTGGCGATTTCTACCAACTCCTGCTTGAAGCACTCTGTGCCGTTGAGGATGCACCCCCAAACAGCCTTCAGCCTCTCCTGTGGTCATTTCAATTGCAAATTCTCACCATATCAGGTTATCATCTGGAAATGTCAAGATGCAGCTCCTGTGGTTTGGTACCGAAGAAAGGGCCCGTCAGCTTCAGCCTTCCCCTGGGTGGTTTGCTTTGCGAGAATTGCCTCGCTAAGGATGAGAATGCAATGCAAATACATCTGGGCACGGCCAAGCTTTTGTCTGAACTCCAGAGAAGAGACCTAAAAGGTGTGAGAAACCTTGGGGCTCCACACTCATTGACCAGAGAAATCCAGAAGATACTGTCGGTGTCATTGCGGTATCATGCAGGCGATAGTCGGAGGCTGAAAACAGCTGATTTTCTTCCGACGGATTGAAAAGGAGAAGATCGTTCCTTTGACAACGATAGGTGCATTTGAGTGAAGGCGAGAATTGAGTGTTGATCGACTATTGCAATAATTCACTGAGAGTGACGGGCGCCAGTCTATGGTTGGATACGACTCGACGAAAAGGGCTGCCCGAGACCGACATTTTCTACATCTCACACGCCCACGCCGATCACGCAGCAGCGCACAGCAAAATCCTGGCGTCCAGGAACACAGCTAGGTTGTTTCGGCAGCGATGCGATCAAGGGGAGATAATAACTCTCGACTACAACAAACCCACCGTAATCAACGGTGCGCAAGTGACACTGTTTCCTGCTGGACATATTCTCGGCTCTTCTCAGATTCTTATAGAGACAGACAAGAGGGTCGTCTACACCGGCGATTTCAAGATGACCCCGGTGGATACGGCCGAGAAGATAGAGATAAAGCCTTGCGATGTGCTCATAATGGAGTGTACATTCGGCAAACCTGAATATTTCTTCCCGGAGAGGGAAAAGGTGGTTCAGAAGCTGATAGATTTTGTAGAAAATACTTTGAGCCACAGGAGGATCCCGGTTGTATATGCTTATTCCTTGGGTAAAGGCCAGGAGGTGATCAAGATTCTCGGCCAAAGAGGTTATCAACTAAGCGTTCATAAGACGATCTATGAAATGGCCAGGGTGTATGAAGAGCTTGGGGTTCGGCTGGCGAATTACGAGAGATTTGATTCCCATTCGCTCAAGAATAAGGTGGTGATAATGCCGCCTTATGCCCGTAATCTCGGCTGGATAAAGCAGCTCAACCGCAAGAGGACTGTGATCTTGACCGGCTGGGCAGTGGATCCCGAAGCAGCTAAGCTGTGGGGCACCGACCTGCAGCTTCCACTAAGCGACCACGCTGATTTTGTGGAACTGATTGCCTATGTGCTTGTGGCCAAGCCTCAGAAGGTCTACACCCTGCACGGACCCCCAGACTTTGCTAAGCATCTGAGGAGAAAGGGTATCGATGCCGAACATCTCCCAGCTACCCGACAACTTAAGCTCTGGGATGACCTATAGCATTCAGGGGGTGGAGATGATAGGAGAGAAACTCTGTCTGGTTTTACATGTGATTAACCGTGAGGATCAAATTGAGCGAGATGACATGAACGTGACTGTCAGGTAGGTATGGGGTCAGTAGAGGAGAGGCTATTGGGAGATTTTGCCCTCGTCAACTGATAACCTCATTATTGTCAGACTCTTACCCCGGCGAAGATTTTTTCAACAATTTCTGAAAAAAAGGCTTGACAAACTCTGTCAAGTCTTTTATATTGTACTCAACAAGTGTTGAGTATGGAGGAAAGAGATGAGGAAGCTGACTAAAAGGCAAAGAGAGGTATTAGACTTCATTGTTGAGTATGTTGAACAGAGAGGCTATGCCCCTTCAGTGAGGGAAATTGCTGATAAGTTTAAAATGAAGGGTCCAAGGGGAGCGTTTGATCACCTTTCAAGCCTGGAGAAAAAGGGTTATATTTGCAGACAATCCGGGAAAGCCAGGTCTATTGAGGTCATTGGTCAGCCTATTCGCGAGACAGTGCCTGTTCCTCTGGTAGGTAGAGTGGCAGCTGGACAGCCTCTTCTGGCCGTGGAAAATATTGAGGGCACTGTCCCCTTGCCAAGGTCTCTGGTACGAGGAGAAAACAGTTTTTTGCTGCGAATTCAGGGCGACAGTATGATTGAAAGCCACATTCAGGATGGTGATTATGTGCTGGTCAGGCCCCAGGCTGTAGTGGAAAACGGAGAGATAGCTGTAGTGGTGATAGGGGATGAGGCCACGGTAAAAAGATTATACCAGCAGGGGGACTTAATTGAACTCCGTCCAGCAAATCCGAATATGAAGCCGATGAGATTCAAAATGAACCAGGCTGACATTCGGGTGGTGGGTAAAGTGACGGCTGTTTTTCGTCTCTTGGACAGAGATAGTCTTGTTCTCTCCTAACGACGGGGTGAGAGATGTTTACCAGATTAGAGGAGCGGATCAAGGTCTATGCTATATTTGGAGATGGCATGAGGGTCAAGCCTCTGGGGTTTGTCTGGGCTGGAAGGAAGTATCGCATAGAAAAGATCACCTATACCTGGCAAACCAGGAGAGGCAGAGACCTTGTTCAGCATTTTACCGTCACTGACGGAGCCAATATCTGGGAAATATGCTACAATGCCGGTGATATGACCTGGCAGATCACCGGGGTGGAAACAGAGGGCTGAGATGATGGAAAGAACCATCATGCATGTAGATATGAACGCCTTCTTCGCCAGTGTAGAGCAACAGGCTAATCCACATCTTCAAGGCAAGCCAGTGATGGTCTGCGGCGACCCCACTAAAAGGACAACCGTGGCTACGGCTTCATACGAAGCCAGGCCCTTTGGAGTTAAAGCTGGTATGTCTTTGTATGAGGCCCAAAAAAGATGCCCGCAGGGCATCTTCATTCAGGGCAACCCCGATAAATATGTCTATACCTCGATTAAGATCGTCTCCATATTCACTCGGTTTACTCCCCTGGTTGAGGTCTTCTCTATTGATGAAGCTTTTCTTGATCTTACTGGTACTGAGCGACTGTTTGGCAGCCCCATTAGAATAGCCCAAACGATAAAACAAAAGATCAGACGGCAGTTTGGACTCACCTGTTCTATCGGTGTCGGTCCTAACAAACTTATTGCAAAGCTGGCCAGCGGGATGGAGAAGCCTGATGGGCTGGTGGTGATCAAGAAAGAGGATGTCCCTCAGGTGCTGGAGGAGCTTCCTGTGTCTGAACTTACCGGAATCGGAAAAAAGACAGAAGAGGCTCTGGGGAGACTGGGAATAAAGACCTGTGGCCAGTTGGGTAGGTTCCCGGAAGACATTCTGGTCAGGCTCTTTGGCGTCTTCGGCAGAAATCTGCATTTCATGGGATTAGGAATTGACAATAGTCCAGTTTTACCTTATTTTTATCAAGAAAAGACGAAATCAATGGGGCATACTCTCACCTTACAGGAAGACACTAAAGACATAGCAGTGATCAAACGCCATCTGCTTCAGCTTTCAGAGCAAGTTGGTCGGCGGCTCCGAGCTGAAAAGTATCAGGGAAGAACAGTTGCCCTAACTCTACGATACTCCAATTTCTACACTTTTACCAAAAGACGAACAATAGAGAGACATATAGATGATGGTTATGAAATCTACCGGGTAGCTTTGTCCATCCTAGAAACAGTCAATCTCTCTGGCTACGCCGTCAGGCTGGTGGGAGTGAGCGTCTCCAATCTGATAAAAAACATAAGACAGCTTTCTCTCTTAGAAGAGGTCCAAAAAAGGGAGAAACTACTTGGGGCATTGGACCAGATAAACGACAGGTACGGGGAGTTCAAGATTATGAGGGCGACTCTGCTGCAGAGAACAAACCAAGCCGGAGTGGTGTCACCCAGTTGGCGGGCCAGAAATTCAACTGTCCCTTAAAGCCCAAAACAGACAGGAAGGTGAGAAAAGTGTTGAGACTCGGAACCAGCGGTTTTTCATTCAAAGATTGGATAGGTCCTGTCTATCCACCCGGCATAAAACCACCGGAGATGCTCAAATACTACGAGAAGGACTTAGGGTTCGATACCCTGGAGGTGAATTTCACCTACTACTCCCTGCCCTCGGTCCGCAGCTTTGAGGGTATGGCAAGAAAGACCAGCAAGAACTTTGAGTTCGTAGTGAAGGCTAATCGGGGCATGACCCACGATATGATAAACACCGATACCTGGACGCTGGAGGATAACTCTCAGGTATTTGAAAAGTTCAATTTCTCCCTAACTCCCCTGAAGGAAAGCGGCAAACTTGGTTGTGTTCTGGCTCAATTCCCGCCTTTCTTCTATCCCAAAAAAGAGACTATGGACTATATGCTCACCTTCAAAGAAAGAATGGGAGAGGTTCCGGTGGTGGTGGAGTTCAGGAACAAGGCCTGGCTTAAGGAGAGCGTTTTCCAATTTCTTCAGAAGAATGATCTTGGCTACTGCATAGTGGATGAGCCTCAGTTACCAGGCCTTATGCCCTATCAGAGTAGAGCAACCACAGACATCGGCTATTTTCGCTTTCACGGTCGGAACAGGAACTGGTTTAATGTCCCGGCTGCTGAGAGATATAACTACCTGTACAGCGAGGAGGAACTGAGGAGATTTGTGCCCGACATAAAACGCATAGCAAAAGAGACTTCCAAGGCATATATATTCTTCAACAACTGCCACGCCGGCAAGGCGGCCAAGAATGCGGAGATGATGAAAAAACTTCTCGGTCTGGTTACCGAATACACTGGCAAACAGACCGAACTGGGTCTGTAACTCGCAAAAGATAAGAATGTTAGAATTTGATGCCTCCTCCCAGAAAATAAAGAATACATCAGGGCAAAGACGGCAGAGGTGGAGTATCCCTGACGGATGCACTGGTCCTGGTTGAAACAGCAAAGCCCAGGAGTACACAGAGAAGGTCTCAGATATCGAAGAGATTATCAAGCCCTTGATGAGGACAAAGATCGTCCCCTGCGCAGGTGGGCCTTATCTACTCCAATGGCGGGCAATTATCTTGGCTGAAGTTACGGAAATACAGGATAGTCTCAAAGACAAGGAGGTTGCCGATGCTCGCAAGACTACAAAGAAACGCGGTCCGAGACAACGAACTGGTCAAAGACACAGAATACTTAACAAAGAGAGCTTGGGCTGCTTTTTCGCCCTTTTAGCTTAGCTGAAATTGGCCGATGAAATCTGACCCTATTCAACAATTGATAGCCGAGTTGGAGAAGCTGCCGGGCATTGGCAGAAGGACAGCCGAAAGGCTGGCTTTTCATCTAATTAAAGCTGGCGAGGAAGAAATAGTCCCTTTAATCGAGGCTATTGTCGGTATAAAGGACCGCGTGCACCTTTGCCCAATCTGCTACAATCTCACTGATACTGATCCCTGTCGCATTTGTTCGGATTCTCGCCGAGATCGGTCCACCATCTGTGTGGTAGAGGAACCGAAGGACGTATTTGCTATCGAAAAGACCCACCAATACAAGGGATTGTACCATGTTCTGGGCGGTGTCATCTCACCGTCAAGCGGCGTGGGACCCGAGAAACTGAGGATTAAGGAGCTTCTGGCAAGGATAAAGAGCCCGGTTGAAGAGGTTGTCCTGGCCACGAGTGCAGGAGTTGAGGGAGAAGCAACAGCCATCTATCTCACAAAAGTCTTAAGCAACTACGATGTGAAAGTGACACAGCTTGCCAGAGGTCTTCCTGTGGGGGGCGATCTGGACATTGCAGACGAACAGACCATAATCCGTGCCTTCAGAGGTAGACAGGTTGTGACACCGGATGAGCGGAAGCGGCAAGCGACAGGTTCTCAGAAAAGGTGAGTTCTCGCAGGAATTCCCATTCCATCTCTCTTGGACCCAGAGGTCACAAAGACCGTATGAAAGAAGGTGAGCTTGGGACTTTCTTTTTGACAAGGTCTATTGATGATGGTAGAACCCTCACATTTTCCAACCACACCCGGAGGGTCGATCGATCTGTCCACTATCAGGAATTTAATGTATCTTGCTAGATCAATGGGCACGGGGTTGAATGAATCGCTATCTGTCAGGCAACTATATGGAATTGGTCGATTCCCTGAGAACCAGAAATACCAATGACACATCATAAGGCGATAACCTGGAAGTGTATGAGAACGCAATAAATAGAATAGGAAAGTCTTCACCTGATGGTTAACTCCCCACCCTACTTGAATGCTCCATCTGACTACAAGGGTCTGTTAAAACTTTCAGATCTACCTGTTTCATCATGGATGTCATTTTGCAGTCTTGCGAATGGACTAGAGGTTTTACACTATCTGCCTAAGAACAAGTTTCTTAAGTCTCTTTTCTGCTAATAGCCTTCTTGATAATCTTCTCTCGATCCAATTGTTTTGGTCTGTTCGCCTCGTTTGATGAAAGCCTTTGTTATTGCTGCCTCTATCTGTAGAATGCTAACCGGCAGATCCGATTCTCTTCATATTTGGCTTACCGAAGTTGCCTTAGGTTGTGCCTTTGGGAATATGCGGACCATCTGGCCTACCGAAAAGTTGCGCGTTGGCCGCCGTCCCCTTTGAACCTGACACACCTCCTTGCATCAGTCCTGTCCAGTCTTCGGGGAAAGCATCTCAGACCCACACTCGCCTTCTTTAAGTAAAAGCCTTGACAAGGTTGGGCCAATGAGTTAAATTGGGTATGTGAAAACTCGGGAATAACAGGAAAAGATCTAGAGCCAATCGCCACCAATTATATTGGGTTTTCACCGAAGGATAACCCTCGTTAAGGATACGAACAACAGTCGATTGCGAGAGACTGTGATGAATGTTGCCGTGACCAGAGCCCTAACGAGCATAAGAGAGTTGGAAAACGCTTATGTTTTTCCCACAGGCCAGACCAGACGTTTCACTAGTGCAGGTAAGTCGCCTGATTTCTCACTTGGATTGGTGGGAATTGACAATTTCCGCTTTCTTGATCCAGGTACACTATTGCTTCCAATCTGTTTATGGCTGGCGTGGATGTGGCGTGAGTTGAAGAACTGGTGGGGTTTAAACCCACACAGACGGCCGTTGGATATTCTCATTCTTCCCAGTTGGACGAACCTCAGACCGTTGGGCGCCTGGAGAAACCAGATGGACACCAGCCTCCGACTAGCAGAGGAAGTACTTATTCAGGTGCTTAATTTTGTCGTGGCCCCCATAGCTCAGATGGATAGAGCAAGGGATTCCTAATCCCTGTGCCGGGCGTTCGAGTCGCCCTGGGGGCACCAGTTGAGCATGAAACAGCAAAGGTTTTTAGTGATTGTTGGCCCCACCGGGGTGGGCAAAACCCGGGTAGCCCTTGAAATTGCCGAAAAAAGCGGCGCCCAGATACTCTCCGCCGATTCCCGTCAGATTTACCGATATATGGATATCGGTACCGCTAAACCCTCCCCCGAAGAGAGAAGAAGAGTACGACATTACTTTATTGATATTATAAACCCTGACCAGAGATATAGCGCCGGGGACTACGGACAGCAAGCCAGACAGCAGCTCCGGGACCTCTTCCGCCTAGGTAAATTACCCATTGTCGTGGGAGGCTCAGGGCTTTATATCCGAGCACTGCTGGACGGACTCTCCCCTGAATTGCCATCCAATCCAGAGATAAAAAACCAACTCATAGAAGAGCTTAAAGCCTCTGGCAATATTGAGCTTCACCGAAGATTGAGAGAGGTTGACCCTCAGGCAGCCGAAAGAATCCACCCCCACGACTCCCAACGGATTCTCCGGGCCCTGGAGGTCTTTCAGATCACCGGCAGAAAAATATCTGAACTGCAGAAAATCCTGCCCCAGCGGAAGCTGGAGTTCACCCCTGTGGTTATCGGCCTCAATATGGAGAGGAAAAAGCTGTACAGGAAGATCGAGCAACGGGTGGAGAGAATGATAGCAGAAGGACTGGTAGAAGAGGTCGAAAAACTGGTAAAAATGGGATACAGCAAAGATCTAAACTCTCTTAAGACAGTAGGCTATAAGGAGGTCTTCCCTCTGCTGGAGGGGAAGCAAACACTGGAGAAGACGGTGGAGGAGATTAAGAAGAACAGCAGGAGATATGCAAAGCGGCAGCTCACGTGGTTTTGTAGCGATCCCAGGGTACGGTGGATAGACAATTTCAGGGGCGACAGCACTGCCTTGTGGAAACTCCTTTGCGATTCTTAATCTACAGCACAACTAATGGAAAAAGCCAGGATATATCGTGCAGCCTTGCGTCCATATCAAATTAAAATCGACTCACTCGCAAAGAGCAGCAGATCCTGATCCTAACGCACAGACACCGAGGACACAGAGAGTCAATTCTTACATAATACGGTTAAAATATTGTCCTGAACGAGACCTCACTTGCCCGGCAGGTCCATATGTCACCCTCCCACGTCTAACCTTGCGAAATTGGAACCTGTGAATTTTTAGTTGACAAGGCAAACCAAATATCTTATCTTTGTATTCGGTCACAAAGCGGGAGTAGTTCAGTGGTGGAACGCGAGCTTCCCAAGCTCGATGTCGCGGGTTCGAGTCCCGTCTCCCGCTCCAACAGTCAAATATCAATTCAGAGCCACAGTTGCAACTGTGGTTTTTCTTTGTTGGGAGGGAGTTGAAATGCAAGATTTATCCACAGCTTTCACCAATGGCAAACTCGCTCGGTCTCTCTTTGGCACCCTCCACCGGTTCTTTCTACCTCTTCTTCTCTGCGTCATTTTCGACCTTTCCCATGTTGCTTACTGCGAAAACCAGGAGAAACCCACCTGGGTCAACTGGCAAAACTACATGATAGGGGCAACAGGAGCAGGTATGCCCGATACCACTCTGCCCCACCCGGCTCAGAAGCAGTATACAGTTAAGAAAGCCAGAGAAAAAGCGGTGGAGCTACTGCTCGGTGCAGTGGAAAGTTTGAACCTCACCTCCAGTATGACAGTTGAAGACACAATGGCCAGCGACAGTCTGCTCGCCTCTAAAGTAGAAGGGATAGTCAAAAAGGCTGAAGAAGTGGACATCCGGTATATGTCCGACCTCTCCGTAGAGGTCGACATTCAGCTTCCTCTCACTGGGAAGTTGGCTAACCAATTGCTCCCCGCCGGCGGAGGCGGGAAACCAGTTCCAATAGATTCTCTGCACTGCCCTCTATGTGGGCAGCCATGGCCACCAGACAGACCCTTCCCCAAATACCTGTTTTCTCTGGCAGCCTTCAGTAGTCAACAATACACTGGATTGGTGGTTGACGCCCAAGGGTTGGGTGTCCAACCGGCTCTGGCCCCAGCGATATTGAGCGAAGAAGGACACCAGGTCTACGGCATGGGCTTTGTAGACAGAGAAGTTGCTGTCTCCGAAGGCGTTGTAAAATACTCAAAAGATCTGCAACAGGCAATAAAGGACAGGCGGGTTGGCCAGAACCCCCTGGTAGTCAAAGGCCTGAGAGCCACCGGACCCCGGAGAACTGACGTCACTATCCCCAACGCAACAGCTATGATTCTCCACCATAGCGAGAATAACCTCAAATTCCTCCGCCAGGGCAAAGTGATAGTAGTATTGGACAAGGATTAGAAATGGGAAGAATCCGTTTGTCTCCTAAATCGCTGACTATTCCGTTCTTATGCCTCCTGCTGATATTCTCCGGCTGTGCGATCACGCCTGGGAGGAGGTTGCGCCCCCCTGTTGTAGCCCGTAGTTACTACACCCGGGGGATGCGAAAATTGGAGGGGAGGGATTTCGACGGGGCTTTAGCGAATTTCAAAAAGGCCCTCACCGCAGATAAGAATTTCGCCCCGGCATATGTGGGGATGGCTCTGGTGGCATTGGAACAGGGAAAGTGCAAAACTGCTCTCCGACAGATAAAAGAGGCAAAACGGAAGAACAAACGATGTGTCGAGGCTTACATTGCCGAAGGCCGCATTCTCACCAGATGCAGGGACCGTTCTGACTGGCTACCAGGGGCACTGAAGAGCTATGAAATGGCGCTTAAGTTGGCTCCACAGAACGATGCCGCTTACTTCTACCAAGGAGAGACATACAAGGTTGCCTGCCAGTTCTCAAAGGCAGCACAGGCCTACAAACAGGCCGTAGAGAAACAAGGCCGTTTTTCGAGCCGGGCCAAATGCGAGCTGAAAAACCTACAAAAGGTACTACAAGCCGCTCCTCAGACAGAAGTGGCAATGAAGATCGGCCTCAAACACCAGATCACAAGAGCCGATTTGGCTGTGCTCCTCCTGGCTGAATTGAAACTTGAAGAGAGAGTGGCAGTGGGGGATGATGCATTAAAATTGCATTCTACCGCTGTTTCAGACATTGCCGGACACTGGGCCGAAGACTGGATCAAGGTTATCATTGGCCTGGGACTCGTTGGCTTAGAGGCTTTCCCCGACGGCACCTTCAAACCAAATTTGCCGGTCACAAGGGCAAACTTCGCCTTAGTAGCCCAAAGTGTCCTTTACCTGCTCTCCAATAATCCCCATCTGACAACCCAGTACTTCGGAGAAAGTTCCCGCTTCCCTGATGTTAGAAGCAATGACTACATCTACAATGCCATTGCGCTCTGTGTCGACAAAGGCATCATGCAACCTCAACCTGACGGAAATTTTCGCCCTGCAGAATATGTCACCGGGGCTGACGCCCTATTGGGCATCAACAGACTTAAAGATATTCTATTAGATTGAACTGAGACCTGCACCCTGATCCATAAAGGAATGTGACTCTAATCCCCATAACCATCGGAAAAGACCGTATCTTTTTTGAACCCAGACTCTGGGAAAAACCTCCTTTAAAGATTGTTCTATCTCTTGGCCAGGTTCTGCTGAAAAATGGCAATTTCACAGAAGAGCCACCCCATTCTAGCTTTAAATAGATTGCAGGAGGCGTCTGCAGACGCCGATGGAATCGGGCTCTGGAGAGCCCTCCCACAGAAATGGATGTCCGAAATGGTCCCATAGTACCACCACGAGGTCCATTTTTCCGACATAATCTGCACCTGTATCAAATAAGCCAGGGTTCGGTTCATAAGTCTAAGAGTCACATCTTGAGCCTGTATCAAAAATTAATGATTTAAGATAACGGCAAAGAAAGCAACGAGGGCACAACATAGGCAACATTTCCATAAATAGATAATTACCCCTTTCCGCTCCTTGCGACTTCTTTGCGAACTTTGCGGTTGAAAATGCCTTTTGGTACATCGCTTCTTGTCTATCCCGATACGGACAAAATCTTTATAGTGAACAAGACTAAGCGTCTATTCGAAGTTCCTTCAGGGACGATATGTCTCTCTTGTTTTCAATAAGTTTTCCGAATCTGAAATGTGAAGTAAGAAAATGGGTGAATTGACTCACCTATGCCAGGGAAGAAAATAGTTAGAGATGAAGGGAGCGTATTATGCAGAATAGAGGATAGGAAAACGGAGTTACAGACCTTAAGTAGGGTCCGAGACATCAGTCACACAGGCTTAGAACGGACTAATTTCGTTGCCACCTATGCCTTTCTCTGAGAATTCAAGGACCATCAGCAAGGAAGCTTTGCAGATAGGTTCTTCTTCTCCCCTTCCCTATTGAAAGCTCTCCCGGTCATTCCCTCCAGGGTAAGCAGTATTATACTTATTTTTGAACTCTTGCCTCCATCTCTGGAAAGAGCCCTTTCGGATAGCTTCTCTCATCTGTTCCATCAGCTTCATGAAGAAATAGACATTGTGCAGGCTGGCCAGACGCAGGCCCAACATCTCTTCAACCTGAAACAGGTGCCGAATGTAGGCTCGGGTGTAATTCTGGCAGGCGTAGCACTGGCATTCTGGGTCGATTGGCGAAAAATCCTGGGCATATTGGGCATTTCTCAGCACCAGCCTGCCACTCGATGTGAAGACCATACCGTTCCTACCGTTTCGGGTAGGAATGACACAGTCAAACATATCCACGCCCAGGGCCACGCACTCCACCAGGTCTTCAGGATAACCTATGCCCATCAGGTAGCGAGGCCTGTCAGCGGGCAAAAGGGGCAGAACTGCCTCAAGCATCTCATACATTAAAGATTTCGGCTCCCCTACGGAAAGCCCCCCAATGGCATACCCAGGAAAATCCATTGCCAACAATTGGCCGGCATTGTTCTGCCGAAGCTCGGGGTAAACACTACCCTGAACAATTCCAAAAAGGGCTGGATGGCATCCGATAGATTTCTCTTCCCCGAGTTCTCGATGCCTTTTCAGCGATCGCTCTGCCCATCTGATAGTCAACATACTGGCCTCCCGAGCCTCCTCATAGGTACAAGGATAGGCTATACATTGGTCCAAAGGCATTATGATATCCGCTCCTAAGGCATGCTCAATTTCCACCACCCTCTCGGGGGTAAAGACGTGGTAGGACCCATCTATATGGGACTGGAAGGCAGCACCCTGTTCGCTCACTTTGTTTAGCTGGGCCAGACTGAAGATCTGATAACCGCCGCTGTCGGTCAGGATGGGGCGGTCCCAACCGATGAAGCGATGTAATCCCCCCGCTTTCTGAATCACCCCCGGGCCAGGCCGAAGCCAGAGGTGGTAGGTGTTACACAAAAGCAGTCTTACCCCAGCCTCTTCCAGCTCTTTTTGAGAAAGAGTCCTCACCACCCCACGGGTCCCCACTGGCATAAAGGCAGGAGTGGGCACCTGACCGTGAACAGTAGTTAGAAGACCTGCACGGGCCTGACTCTGGGTATCTTGCTTAACAACTTCAAATTCCATAAACTATAACCGAGTTTTGCCCAGGTTACCTTCCCTTGAAAGCAATCTTATGGGTCGGTTAATCGCTCAGTTTCTAGCGTTCTCTCCTCTTGTTCCTCTGGTTCAAGATGACCTGGGCAACTGCCAGGTCTTCCGGAGTGGTGATCTTGATGTTTTGGTAAGAACCCTGAAGCACTGCCACTTTAATGCCCAGCCGTTCAACCAAGGCAGAATCATCCGTGGCGTAGAACCCCTCTTTATTGGCCCTCTGGTACGCTTTCCAGATTAGAGGAAAAGAAAAGGTCTGAGGAGTCTGTGCCAGCCACAGACCGGACCGCTCCAGGGTCCGCTCCACCACCCCGTTGGCAACGTATTTAACTGTATCCGTCACTGGCACGGCTGTGACCACTGCCCTGGCCTTCCTGCACAGATCGATCGAACATGCGATCTGCTCTGCGGTGACAAATGGGCGAGAACCATCGTGAATTACCACAATTTCGGTATCAGCCCTCACTGCTTCAAGCCCCCGAAAGACAGAGTCCTGCCTCTTTTTTCCACCAAAGACAACTTTGTCCACTTTAGGAAAACAGGGCAATATATGCTTGGAGCAAAAGGAGAACGTCTCCTTGGAGACGACCAGAATCACATCCTCCACCGAACTGCATCCTTCAAAGGCCCGAAGAGTATGAGCTAGAATCGGCTGTCCACCCAGTTCAATAAGCTGTTTAGGGCGGTCTGTACCCATTCTGGTTCCACTTCCAGCCGCCGGGATAATCGCCGTTACCTTCATAATGGTCACAAGATTAACATCGCATCCCCGAAGCTGAGAAAGCGATATCTCCTATGAATCGCCTCCCGATAGGCTCTTAGGATAAACTCCCTTCCAGCAAAGGCAGAGACCAGCATCAGCAATGTGGAACGTGGAAGATGGAAGTTGGTTACCAAAGCATCCACAAATTTAAACTCGTATGGCGGGTAGATGAACTTTTCTGTCCATCCGCTGCCTGACTTAAGGATGTGGTAGTGCCGATCTGCCGTTGCCACACTTGATTCCAATGCCCTCACTGTAGTAGTTCCCACCGCGAAAACTCTGCCTCCGTCTCTTCTGACCTGGTTAATCTGTTTGGCAGCTTCTTCGCTGATCTGGTAGTATTCGGGGTGAATCCTGTGCTCCTCAGGGTTCTGCGCTGTTACGGGACGAAAGGTTCCCACTCCAACGTGAAGCAGGATTGGAATAACGTGGACACCCTTGGCCTTAATAATCTCCAGAAGTGAATCAGTGAAATGAAGTCCAGCAGTAGGGGCTGCCACTGCGCCAGGGACGCGGGCGTAGACAGTCTGATACTTCAGTCTGTCCTCCGGCTCTGGTTTTCTGCGGATATAAGGCGGCAGCGGAACCTGCCCAAATCTCTGCAGTTCAGCATCTATGTCTGCCTTCTTGTTGAACCTGATTAGGCGGGCTCCATCGGCTGTGCGTCCCAGGATTTCGCACTTGAGCTCTCCCTGACCAAACAGGATCACGCTACCTACCGGAACTCTTCTGCCAGGTCTGACCAGAGCCTGCCAGGTATCCTTTTCTATACGGCGGGTCAAGAAAACCTCAACCCTGCCGCCAGAGCTCTGTTTATACCCCCAAAGCCGAGCAGGTAACACCTTCGTCTCATTCACCACCAGGCAATCTCCGCACCTCAGGTACCCCACAATCTGCTTGAATTCGCGGTGCTCTATACCACCGTCGCCCCTGTGCAAAACCATCAGACGGGATTGATCCCGTTGCGCTAAGGGACGCTGAGCGATTAGCTCCCGCGGCAGATAGTAATCATAATCGGATAACTTCATATTGCCCAGTATTCGCCAACAACAGGTCTATCTTCGTAAGAATAGGTTCAGGAGAATGGTGAGAACTACACTTAAGACAAGGCAGGTGACAACAGGGAAGTAGAAGCTGAAGTTCCCCTTTCGGACAAAGATGTCACCGGGCAATCTGCCCAGAAAAGGCAGCTTGTCGACAGAGGCAATCAACATCCCGGTTATCACCAAAAGGATTCCCACTATGATTATGAATTTTCCTATAGCGGATAAGCTGAACATCAACTGCCACCTCCAGGGTCTAATTGTTTAGTCTCCATAATCATAACTAAATTCCTCTGCCCTGTCAACCCCTTTCTGAGGCTATTCTGCCTTGGCCAGAGAAATCTAACTTGCCAAACTTGCTGGAAAATCTCGCAAAAGAAAACATAACACAAAAACACGCAGTTGCTTAGGGAGTTATCTGTTAGCTCTCCTTACCATAAAAGTAACCAAAAGAAGCAGGCCTTTCGTAAGCGCGGGTTAGAGGTACAACTGACCCGCTGAGGATATAGCCTCTGGACGCACCACGGGTGGCCTGGTTTTGTCGTCCAGTCAGGGAAAGTCCA
>Ga0164318_10002907_pt1 | contig 16062 bp, 15 predicted proteins | sample GuaBasSedimGuay9_FD_113734 | JGI IMG/M metagenome (GOLD analysis project Ga0164318, IMG submission 113734) | Subseafloor sediment microbial communities from Guaymas Basin, Gulf of California, Mexico - Guay9, Core 4571-4, 0-3 cm | ecosystem: Environmental > Aquatic > Marine > Hydrothermal vents...
GCCTCGTTGAATTCCTCAGGTTCTAATGTCGTGGAGATGTCATCATATTTGTGTGCTCTGAACTCTGGTCTGTACTGTGGCATTATGTTCACAATTGCATATGGAGTGTTTTCCTTTATCCATTCTAACACTGGTTTTGTACAGCATTCTACATGGTTTGGTAGAACAAGATGTCTGATTATCATCTCACCCTGCATGTATGCTATCTTATGGTTTCTCCTGACAACTTTCATATAGTTATCAACTAGGGAGAGACGTTTTGCACACTCATCTCTACCATATTTAAAATCTGTTAGATAAAGATCGATCACACCATTTAACAGTTTCATGGTTTCAACTGAGCAGTACATGTTGGAGTTCCAGATCTGAGGAATGTTCACATCACAAAGTTTTAGCACCCTTAGTATATATGGCAGATTTGGTATGGGGTCACCACCTACCCAGTTCACATTTTTTGCGCCACTCTCAAACCGATGTTTTATCATTTCAGCAAGTCTCTCTGGTTGGATATACATTCCTGCTTTTGGGTTTTGACTGATATCCCAGTTTTGACAAAACACACAATGAAATGGGCAGCCGCTAAAAAACACTGTGTAAGATGGTATAAGCATGTATTCCTCCCCAATATGAAGAAACTCAGATGCAACCCTGCTCTCTCTCACTCCACAGTTTCCTATTTTTTCTCTTCTATCCACTTGACATCTTCTCTCGCAAAAAATGCAACTTTGGAAAATCCTACTAGCAATTTCTATTTTCAAATCAAAAAGAGACAACCTCGGCGGTTTTTCTTCAACCCTCATTTCTTCAACAGCATTATCATGTTTAACCCATAGCTCATCCAAGGTATCATTATACTCAAAATCAACAGGTACATGTTTACAGAGAACATATTTTGCAATATTATTACCCTCTAGAATATCATAATAACGTGGTAGGAACATTCTCATTTTTACTAGAAGATAGTAAAGTCTTAAACTGGTTTTATATGTTTTCTAAATCTATCGTCATACCATCACTGGCAGCAACAACCTTTACACCCAGTTTTTTAGACAATGATTTAGCTAACTCCCATGGTTTCTCCCTTAGCATAGTCATGCCGAAATGCGTGAGCACTGTTAGCCTAGGTTTGTTTTTCCTAATAATCCTTTCTGCATCAGCGAGGCATAAGTGATCAAGGTTTTTCATCGGTTTAAAACGAACCACGTTTATAATCACTATATCACCTGTGTAAAATCTTTCTAAACCGTTGAAATATCTCGTGTCAGAGATCAGAGAGAGGATGTTTTCACCAGTTTTGTTTTTAAAATTCAACCCATAGGTTTCAACACCATGTACATGTTTCACAGGTGTCTCAAAAACAACGTTTCTAACGTGGTAATTTTCTTTTTCATGAAGCACCTTCACATTGCTCACCATGTTTCTAACATACTTCAACACTACAGGGTCATTCCCTTCTAAGGCATCTCTTGGCGCATAAAGCTCACCTTTTCTCTTAAAGCCACCATTGGTCATGGCTTCAACCATAATGTTTACATCATTTGAATGATCTAGGTGGCGATGTGTTAGAATAATTGCATCCAAATCCATTGGGTCAAGCCTGGGTTTACTAGAGTTACATTTTACCAGACAGCCTGGGCCAGGATCTACCAGGATGTTTGTCTCATCTATGTTAACCCATAATCCACCAGATGCTCTCAACTGTTTCATGACTACGAAACGGGCACCAGCTGTTCCGAGAAACTTAATCCATGACATAAAACTATTATAACCTCATAACCAATTAATTGTTAACCCCTCCAGGGGTATTATTATTTTTCCCTCCATGTCACCAACCTCTGTGGTTTTATACTCCAGAAATAGCTTCCCAGTTAGGGCGCACAAGTAGGCGTCAAGTTCATGCCTGTTTTTAACCTCAACCTTTAAGATCCTTGACATTTTAACATAACTTTTATCGTATATACCAAGTATTTTTGCAGTTGCTGTTGGGAAAACCTCAATGATTTTATATCTCATATTCTCAAGTTTTTTAGAAAGAGTATACGCTCTTATAGATAAACATCTCATGCTTTTCATGGTTGGTGGCATAGCACCATATTTTTTGAGCAATTTATCAGCCATTCTCATCTTTGGTATACCATTTTTCATAAGTGGAGCATCTACTGCTACAATGGTTTCAACAGGAGGGTAAAAGAAAATCTCCTTCAATATCTCCTCATCAGAATACAAGGTTTTTAAACACATAACCTCCTTATTTTTTTCAACTAAAACACAAAAACCAGTTGGGTTGCATGTTTTGCCTGCCAGATCTATACCAATGGAAAACATGTCTGATTTTAAAGAAAATATTTTCATCATGTAAAACATTTTTCAATACTAAAATATGTTTGATTTCTTTGAAGAAGTATACAAGCTCACTCGTCAGATACCAAAGGGTAGAATCTCCACATATGGTGCTATAGCAAAAGCCCTTGGAGACCCGGTAGCAGCGAGAGCTGTTGGTGTAGCATTGAACCTAAACCCTAATCCAGATTACACTCCATGTTACAAGATTGTAAACTCAGATGGAACACTTGGAGGATTTGGTTTAGGAATAGAAGAAAAAATAAGGAGACTAAAAAAAGATGGCATCCTAGTCACAGGAGGTAAGATATTAAACTTTGAAAAAATATTGTTCGATGATTTCAAAACGAATTATCCTCTTAAAATATTGAGAAGAGAACAAATCAGGTTAAGTAAAAAAATTTTTTTAGAAGATGCTACGGATGATGTTAAAACTGTGGCAGGTGTTGACATCGCGTATTCAAAGAAAAACAGCAGAGACGCATGTGGAGCCTTTGTAACAATTAACATAGACGATAGTAAGATTATAGAGCAGGGTTTCATCAGGATGAACACTAATTTCCCATACATTCCAACCTATTTGACATATAGAGAGCTTCCGATAATAAAAAAATTGTTTAAACATATGGAGAACAAACCAGATGTTATCATGATAGATGGAAATGGTATACTTCACCCATATGGTATTGGTATAGCCTCCCATGCAGGGTTAACACTGGGTATTCCAGCAATAGGAGTAGCAAAAGGTCTCTTATATGGTATAGAAACCACTGAGAGATTCACCAACAACACCAATAAGATTACCGATGACAATGGAAAAATGATTGGTTTCTCATTAAGGGTGAATGAAAAGGTTAAACCAGTATTTGTATCCCCAGGTTACAAGATATCGTTTGATAAAACATTAGAAGTTGTCAAAAGACTGCAGAAGTATAGGATACCAGAGCCTATTAGGCAAGCTCATATACTAGCAAAGAAACAAATGAAATCAACATTATAAAGGCTCAAAATCTTTTGTTCTAAAAACCCTTATGTTATTCTTTTCTAAAATCTCTTCGAACCAATGTACCTTGGTTTTCTTCATAGATTTTCTATGTATATACGCTCCAACTACATCTGATGTGGCGTTAAAAGCCTTTAAAACCATCTCCTCATCAACATTACCAGCTTCAATTTGGTAACTTGGTATCATGTGCCCAAAAGCAACTTTTCTCCTAAGAGCAAGCTCTGTGAATCTAGGAGCATAATGACCACCACCTATCCCTATAACAATTTTGTTATCCAGGAGAAAATTTTTATTATTAATATATGTTTCTAGAGCTTTTATCAATGATTTAGCAATTATTTCACCAGGTAAAGGGTTTCTCCATTCATCTTCAGTACTTCCAATCTCTACAAACATAGCTGGAACTTCTAGATATGGACCATGATGAGTCACTTCAAAACAGACATCGTGATATAATCTCTTTTCTTCCACGTTTTTATTTAACACCCTTAGTAGATAAGTCATAAGTGTTGGTATAGCTGGTACTAGTGTCTTTGTTTTTCCGCCAAATTTTGCCTCTCCATAATTGCCAAGGGGATGTGTAGTTAATGTTGGCTCGCCAGTTTTGCTTCTATGTCTAGATACAACAATTATTTGCTGAGGTTTGATTTTTAATTGCTCTTCCAATTCTTTATCTAAGTTTTCATGTCTAATATGTCTATCATTTATTGTTGCCAAAAAAATATTATCCAATATTTTATTCTGGTAGATGGGGTTGTTATCAAACTGCTTATCTAATTTGATCCATTTAGATTGTTCAAGTAGATTATTTTTTATATTGGTACTAGCGGGATCCTCATTTGAAGAAATAATAAACAGACTCATTATGAATGATCAAAAATAGATACTAGGATAAAAACTTCTCTTTTTATTCAAAAAATAGAAAGAAGAGGTTATCTAAAGTATCTAGTATGGTGGCCAGAAGATATGACCTGCAACAAGCCAGAATAGTGGCCAAACTGCAACTGTTGCTCCTACTAGGATACCCTATATTATGGGAAGATTTTGTAAAGCCTCGATTTTCCCCCACCACCAAAGTGCTGCTGGTAGTGCAGTGAGAAATGATGCTCCTCCGCTTAATATCGCATATATAACTGTTCCTATGATGGTTCCAATGCCTGGTAGCATCATGGTACCTGCTAACCCACCGAGAACACCATCCCCAGGCAGCTGCGATAAATATTCCAGTCCATATTATGATCAATGCTATAGTGACTCTTATATCACCTGTTGAAAGCGTGTTTTTGAAGAATGCCTGGCTTCCAGGGCTGTTTAAAAGCCTGCTAATTTTTTCCTTGAAAACATACATATATTCTTTTTTCTTCTATATTCCTTATTATGTTTCTGGCATTGTTTTTTCTGAGATATTCGTAGAGATTTTTCATGTTTTCTGAATTCTTTGTCTGCTAGAAGTTTTTTAATTTGATTGATGATCTGCCGATATGTTATCCTCAATGATTTGTGATATGGCAGAGTAAATGATTTTATTTTCTCCATATTTTTTCTTGCTAAAAAGTTTTTCCGGAGATACATGGTAAGATGGTTACTGCTGAGAGCAAAATAGCTATTGTTATTATTGCTTTTACATACATTACCTTTTTATTTACCACATTTTATATATTTTCTCATTAGTATAGATTACAATATATAAATTTTACTATTGGAATATGCCCGCACCGGGATTCGAACCCGGGTAGAAGGCTCCGCAGGCCTTCAGGATATCCAAACTACCTCATGCGGGCTTATAAAATCCAAAAACAAAACTAGTTTTAAAACTATTTCAATATATCCACCATCGCCACTTTTTCAAGAATAAGTTTTTCATATCTATCCTCTCCTACTGTATCAAGCTCGTTTTTGGATATACCAAACCTCTCTAGTATTTTTTTATCACCCTTCAACATGCTATCATTTTTAAACAAGTGAAGCTCTTCCAGCATCTTATCTATATCTTTATCAGATATTTTTCCTCTAGCGTCTTTTATATCTGCAACATCATCTACAATTATAAAAACAAAACTTTTAGAATTTTCTTTTACCCCGATTTTCTCAATTGCATTTTTTATCTGTCTTTCACCAGCTGCATAAAGTAAAATTTCCATAGCTAAAGATTTCATAGAGTTTGTTCCTCTTCTCATTGCCCTAATAGCATGCTGAGCCGCCGAATATAGATGATTAAAACTATATACAAGATTAGCATCAACTACTTGGATAGCAACATTGAGTGATTTACTATACTCTTCTACTTTCCTAATGAAATCATCCCTGTTTTTAATTCTCCCTTTCACTCCAACTACCCTTATCATACTAACCTAAATGCTCCCTTCCACGTTTTGATTCAACCTGTTTTTTAATACTCTCCGCTAGTCTTTTACCAATTGTTTTAACCCTTGCTATTCTCTCGACATCTGCTCTTCTGAGATCTGATATTGTTTTGAAACCAGCGTTGAACAACGCCCTTGCTCTGACACGTCCTATGCCTCTAAGCTGTATCAGGTTAAGTAGTTCTTTTTTACAACCGTTTTCTACTCTCACGATTAACTCTGTTAGTTCTGGTACGCAGTTAAAGTTGTAGATCCTAGCTAATTCCCGCATTGCGTGTAAAAGCCATCTTGCCGTCTCTATTATGTTGTAAAGGTCACCAGGGCCGATATCATATTTTTTAACAATCTCGTTTTCAGGCATCTCGTTGATCCAGTCCTCTAGTAGAAAAGCAGTTTTTGCATAGCTTAGAAACCATTCATACTCTGATTCATAGTAATTTGGTACATCTGTCATTATAGCATTTTGTCTCCTTTCGATTTTTTCTTCAACCCAGTCATCGCTGCTTTTGATGTAGAGAGATCTCATATCTGGCGTGGAGCAAATTGCATGAAGATATGATAATGGCTCTGTTTTTATCCTGTGAGATGCCTCTAAAGCCTCTTTCATTATCAAGGCGGAGAGTGGATCAATGTATAATGAAGATGTTTTACTTCCTAAAAGTGTTGAGATATACCATGTATTTTGTTTTTCTATAAAACCATTCTCTAGCAGAAAACTGATTACTTTGTCTATGTTGTCTTGTAGCATTTCTAAATCTGATTGTTGAGCATAGAAGCAGTTACTCATGAAATCATATATTTCCTCAGTAGAATTTGCAATATTTGTAGAAATAGTAGATAGGAGATGCATTCTCAAGGCTGATTCATTTCCTAGTTTCGAATAAATTGGCTCTGTATCAGAGAGCAAATATCCATATAGGATTTGATCCTTTTGTTTCTCATTATTTATTGTCACTATAGCTTCTCCCATTTTATCATATCGTGGTCTCCCTGCACGACCCGCCTGCTGCTTGTATTCAAGTATGGGAATAGGTTTCATTCCAAAAAGAGGATCATATCTCCACAAGTCTCTAATAATAACCCTTCTAGCTGGGATGTTAACACCAGCAGCTAAGGTAGGGGTAGCAACTATGCATTTTATTATGTGGTCTCTAAATTTTTTCTCCACAATTCTACGTTGGAAACTTGATAAGCCAGCATTGTGAAACGCTGCTCCGTTTTCAACACATTTAGCTAATGTCTCCCCGATTATTGTAGGCTCTGCCTCGCTATGGAGTATCTCATCTGAAATCTTTTTCAACTGTTTTTTCTCTTCTTCGCTAAGTAATTTTTTAACCTCATTTGCTAGTTTTTTTGCTAAAGCTACTGTGGATCTTCTTGTGTTTACAAAAACTAGAACTTGCCCTCCTTCATTTAGTGAGTCTACCACGAGAGCAGGTATCATGCCTTTTTTTGTATCAACCAACAGGATTTTTTTAGTTCCATCTGTGAACTCTACTATGCTGTCATAACATACACCTTCTTTAAGTGGAACTGGTCTCCAATCTGATTTAACCAGTTTAGCATTTAACCATTTAGCAAGTTCATCAGCATTTTTTATCGTAGCAGAGAGAGCCACAACTTGTATGTTTTTATTCATCAGTTTTAACCTTGCAATCACAATCTCTAGAGTTGGCCCTCTCGTTGGATCGTTGATCAAATGTATCTCATCCACAATAAGTACTTTAACCTCTTTTAACCAATGTGCTCCATGTCGAAGAAGCGAATCAGCTTTTTCTGAGGTGCAAACAATTATATCATATTTACCCAGTCTGGGATCTGTTTCATCTAGGTCACCTGTGGATAGTGCTACTTTAAACCCTATTCTTTTGAAGGATTGTAGTTCTTCATATTTTTCTCTAGCCAAGGCTCTTAATGGGACGACATATAAAGCCTTCCCCCCTTCTTTCAAAAGCTTGTTAAGAATAGCTATATATGCTACTAGGCTTTTACCAGCAGCGGTGGGTATAGAAAGTACCAGGTTCTCTCCCTTCAAAGCCCATGGTATAGCCTCAGCCTGTGGGGGATAAAACTCTTCTACCCCCCATTCTCTGAATATAGAATACACTTCTTCGGTAAATGGTAACTCGCTTATGTTCATGTTTGTTATAATGCTTAAATTGATAACTAAAATATAAATTAAACCCCAAAACCTATACCAAAAACTACATAAAAAACCAGGTTATTACTGGAAGTGATACAAATGGGAAGGAGACAAACCCTATTAGAAAAATTCAAGCAACAAATGAAGGCTTATAAAAAGAAGAGAATGATGAAAGACAACACACCATATATGCCAGAGAATGGAGTAGTTTATGTGATGGATACCATGAACCCTGAGAAAAAGATTAAAGTCGAGGTTTTAAAAACCAAAATTAAAAAACACAGAGAGATAATAGAGTCTATAGCATGTCCCATATGCAACAACCCCATGTACTGGGATGATATATGGGAAGCTTTTATATGTGAGAAACATGGTAAAAGAGCCATTTATGAAATAGTTAATGAATAAAAGAAGGAGTGAAAAAACTATGGTAGAGGAAAAAATAGGAGTTGTTGAGCATTTTTTCACAAAAATAGGAGTCGCTGCTATAAGAATAACTGATGGTGAGCTTAAAATAGGGGATACGATTCATATAGTGGGTGCAACAACAGATTTCAAGCAAAAAGTAGAGAGTATGCAAATAAATAAACAACCTGTTGATGTAGCAAAACCTGGTGATGAGATTGGTATAAAGGTGATCGACAGGGTAAGAGAACATGATGTAGTTTACAAAGTTAAAGAGGAGTAGATGAAAAATGAAGGAAATGAGTGAGGTAAGGGAGCTGAAAGTAAATAGATACATGGTCATAGATGATGAACCATGTAAGATAGTAAGCATAACAACTTCTAAGCCAGGTAAACATGGTGAGGCCAAGGCAAGGATAGAGGCTATAGGTGTTTTTGATGGTCAAAAGAGAAGTGTTGTTTACCCGGTGAGACACAAGGTTCCAGTTCCTATAATTGATAAAAGAGTTGGACAGGTTTTATCAATCACAGGTGACACAGTTCAACTTATGGACATGGAGACATATGAGACATTTGAAATGGAGATACCAGAGGAGTTCAAAGATAAACTAGAGCCTGGTAAAGAGGTACAATATATTGTAGCTCTCGGAAGGAAAAAGATAGTGAGAGCATAGCCTTTAAAGGTTGGAAATGTTAAATCAATTTCCTAGTTTTTTTGCAGATGCAAACTCCAACTATAATGCAGCAGAGTTTGTAATATTTGGCATACCATATGATAAAACATCAACTTTTAGACATGGAGCAGCAGAGGCGCCATCTGAGATAAGAAAAGCCAGTTGGAATTTCGAACCCTATCGGTTTGAGACCGGTGTGGATTTCAGAGAGGTTAGAGTACATGATTTCGGTGATTTACCAGTAAAAGATTTATCACCAAAAGATATGGTTAAAGAAGTTGAAATATTTGTGAAAAAGATTAAAAAAGATAGAAAGTTTCCAGTTGCCATTGGTGGTGAACACTCTGTTACCCTAGGAATAGTAAAGGCTCTAGGAGATGAAGATTTTTGTGTTTTATCTTTAGATGCACATCTTGATTATAGAGATGAATACGAGGGTGAGAGATTCAACCATGCATGTGTTATCAAAAGAATCTCTGAGGAAATTGGCATAGAAAAAATAGCAATCCTTGGGTTTAGATCTGCAGATAAAGAGGAATATAGAAATGCTATCAATGATAAGCTATTTTTTAAAGATATTTTTAACCTTAACAAACTAGGGTTAAAAAATGTTTTAAAGGAGCTAAAGAAGTATTTTGGTAAGAGTAAAATATATCTAACACTGGATATTGATGTGTTAGACCCTGCATATGCACCTGGTACTAGTACGCCTCATCCCTTTGGGCTGACAACGTTTCAACTATTAGAAATAATAGATGAGTTTTCAGAAAAATTGATAGGTTTTGACATAGTAGAGGTCTGCCCGCCATATGATAATGGGGAGACCTCTCTGCTTGCTGCTGAGCTGATAAGAACTACAATAACAAAATATTATTATAATGTTTTAAAAATTAAATAATTTGATTAGATTAATATAGTAGTAAAATATTCCCCTACCAAAAAATTTTGAAAGAGATGAAAAAATATGAAATTTGAAAAAAGCTTTGTTGTCTCATTAACATTATTGGTTTTAATAGCCACAGGTGTTACTGCATCCTACCTATATTTTAAATACATCTATAAGGAAGAAAAAATTGTAGGAATCGGTGACTGTATCGAAATAGAATATGTTGGAAGATATGCTTCTAACAATACTGTTTTTGATACAAATAATGAGACAGTTGCCAAGGAAGAAGGGATATATAATAAAAACAAGACATATGAGCCTTTGAAAGTTTACATTAACCCTGATGATAAAAAAATCCCACCAAAGGGTTACGAGGGTTATAGAACTGTCATAGAGGGATTAAAAGAAGGATTAATTGGTATGAGAGAGGGGGAGGAAAAAACCATTGGTCCAATCCCACCTAAAAAGGGATATGGTATGCCAGTTACTGTTAATACAACTTTTAACACAAGTTTGTTCACATTTGGGAGATTTGAACAAGAATTTAAAGTGACAAAGGTTGGTAAAAATTATGTGGTTTTAAGATGGGAAGTAGAACCTGGGATGAAGTTTACAATATTCCCATTTTGGGAAAATGGAACCAGTGTGTTGAAGGTAAACGATACCAGGGTTTGGTTGATAACCACACCCACTCAAACAGAGAACTTGACCATATTTATGGAATGGCCAAATTTGACCAGTGTGGTATATAATGAGACAAATATCACATTTATACAGAACCCAAAGATTGGTACTAATACAACTAATCCTTTTAACTCAGCTGATCAGCATTTCTACAAGATTTTAAACCTAACTGATAAAAAAATAATAGTCTCCTATAAAGATAAAAATGGAACAGAGCACACAACCGAGTGGAATAGAACTGTCTCAATAGCTAGAATAGTGAATCAGACAAGGATATACAATGTGAGCAGCATGTTTTACCCCTATCTAGAAGACGATATCTCTAGGTATGGACTTAGTTTTAACAAACTAGCAGGTGAGACATTGTATTATGATGTTAAGATATTAAAAGTTCATAAGTTGAGCTGATTTTTTATCTCTTTTTCTAGTATTTCTAAAAACTCTTCTTCTTTACCCTTGGGTATGGTTGCGCCTGCAGCAACATTGTGACCCCCACCTACACCATTTAGTGCCTCTGCTGCATTTTGCATAGCAACTGACAAGTTTAAACCCTTATCAGCAAGTTCTCGTCTTGCTCTAGCTGATACTTTAACATCACCGTTTTCAGTGTTTGCGAACCCTATGAGAGGCAGGTTTGTGTTGACCTCGCCAGAGCTTAACATCATCCCTGTTACAATTCCAACTATGGTATCTTTTATTCCTTCACCTGCATGGAAATATTGTAAAAACTTTCTCTCAACTATTCCCTCATCTCTTGCTAGTTGAAGCCCATTTACAAGGTTTTGTCTGTGGTTCCTTAATAGATTACGTGCTTTTTTAAACCATTTATCTCTATCTCCTAGGCAAACGTTTAGTCCAACTTCTGACTCTCCATATCTTGCAGTGGCGTTTAACATGGTGGCGAATTCTTTTGCATCATGAAGCTCTGTTCCCTCATCCTCTTTTGTTAAAATATAAACTTCTCCTAAAACCCTCGCTGCGATTTTATAACCAAAACCTTTTACGAGTAGTAGTTTCATTATTTCAGAAACAATTTTTCTTTTTTCCTCCAATTTTAAGTCTATCCATCTTCTCCAGTTATCACCATCTTTTAATGGGATGTTGTATTCATTTAGAAAAGAAATACAGGCATCTTCTCTACCAGTTAAACCAGGGATCAAGGGGTCAGTAGCAAATTGTAATAACTTGTATACCGGTCTAGTTTCTCTGCCAAAGTATCTTATATCTATTTGTTTTTTTAAGACACCTGCTCTCTCGCCTTCCTCTAATATTTTTCTATTTAAACCCTGTAGTTTACACTGCTTGATATCTTGGAGATCGCCGCAGGCACCAACTATTGCAAGATATGTTAAATCAACGCAATCTTGACATAGCTCTTTTGCTACAAGATATGTCACTCCTGCACCGCTTATCTCTGTTGACCCATCTAAGCCAAATAAATGTGGATTAAGATGAAAAACATAGTCTTTATCTCTGGTGCAGACATGATGATCTGTTATAACTTTATTCACTTTTTCATAATCTGCTACACTGCTTCCTATATCTGTGAACCATACAAGTTCATGTTGTTCTCTTTCAAGTTTATATAATATGTTGTTATCTAATTGTTTAACAAACTGAATAGAAAAAGTCTTATCAATTCTTTCTAAGGTAGAGGCTGCTATGGCACCTGCTGTAACACCATCTGCATCTATATGGGTTACAATATGAATCTCCTGTGCCTTTCTGATTGTTTCAGCTATTTTTTTTGCCCTGTTTCGCAGAGAAGTACATCCCCTTTTAATAATATTTTTTTGTTAAACGTTTTTTTATCTTATGTAATATTTTGCATTTTCAGTAAATGTTGGATTTGAAACCCATCCATTAAAACCTTCTACTTTTATTGTTTCATTGTCTATCATTTCCACTAGTAGAGTAGCCTTGATAGAGGTCTCCCCGTATTCCTCAGTGCCTTGAAGTTTATAAACCACTTTTCCACTTTTTAGAGATACATCTGCTGGATCTGGGGTGTTTCCATATACCTGGTAGAGTATTGCCGGTATGCTAAGGGAGCCGCCGACAGCAACGCGTATAGGTTGAGGATCCCATACATCGTATACAAATGATAGATGTTTAGTCCATTCTGCAAGTGGATCATTCAAATTTATATCCTGCAAAAACCAGTTTCCCACGAGTTTTCCCTGTTGATCGAAATCAGCTTTTCCCCATAAAGGTTTAGCTGTTCTCTTTACATTTCGATCCGGCACCCCTATTTTGTCTATCAGAGAATCTTTTAAACTCTGATTGCAGTATTCAAGAAAATGCGCTGAATGAGCATACCAGCCATATCGCTCTGGGTGGATATATTGCAGGGTTTTAGAGAAATCAATTATCCCCCAATCCAATCCTCTCTGAGCTCCTTTCCTACCACCAGTTTTTCCTATTATATCGCCCTTATGGACAACAATATGAACTGGATTATCTCCCAGTTTTAATTCCCCAGTCTGAGAGAGGATCGACGCATCCAATTCCCAGATGTGGTCTAAGTAACTGTAGAAGGTGTTTGTATGTGCTATCATCACCTTGTAATCATTATAATATTCATCTTCATGTCCACTTCCATCGGGCCATTGCTCTTGTCTATAATATACACTGGTTATAACCCCCTCAGCTGGAGCCCTCACATCATATATTGGTGTATCTGTAAAAGGGTTTTTAAACCAAAACGCTCCATGATCTGTTGGAAATGTATGACCTGATCCTGGGTTCAGATTTCCCAGAGGCTCTATATAACTATACGCGTTATCTGCTAGAGGAGTTATATCAAATACAACAGACCCCTCACCTAGTCCCAGATCTTGGTAACTATTTTTACCAGGTTCATTATGTTTTTGCTCATTCATAAAAGGTTCACATGCATCCACCAGAGACCAGGCACCCTGTGCAATAGCAAACATTGATTTTATATCATCAGGCATGTCTCCTCTGCTATTCATGATAACAATAAACGCCCCATAACTATCATTTTTTAATTTCAAATAGTAAAAATCAACCTCATTTGTCTGCGGGTTTTTTAAAAAATTTTTTTCTATAATATCTTTATCATTTACATTTTGTTATACCAGTCATATATCTCCCCTGGCTCACTTACTGAAACATATGCTTTTCTATCTAAAGATGAGCTTATATTAAAACTACTCCAGAGCTCCTCATCTGGCATGTGTTTAATTTCCTCAGAGTTTGGATAAATCGGTACCTTATAGCCAACTTCTGTATCTTGTTGTTGATGCTCTTCTACAGAGGATTGATTGTTATTATGCACATTTGTTGTACAACCACTTAATGCTAAGATAGATGCTAAAACAAAAATTGCACATATTTTATAACTCTCTACCATGCATCCCAACCTTCTATTCACTAATAATCTAATTCCTATTAAAATATTTTTGCAATATTTCATCTAGAGTCTTATCTGCGAGTTTCTTGTAGACCTTGTTAAACTCGTTTTTTAAATAAACTTTCACTTTTAAAAGGTATATTTCCTTCAATTTCCTAGTCAAATTTATTCTTCTGTAGCTCTTTAGTTTATTCCTATGGAATATATTTGTTTATTCTCTTGGTTTTCTCAGAGTCTGTGTATTGTGAATACAGCTTTTCACCATCTACTATTTTTTTTCTCTAATTTTAAAGGGGAGTTGAGCGGGTATACATTTACCATAGTTGCCTAGATTAGAGTTGAGGAAAGAATTATGAAAAAATAACAATACATAACACCTTTGTTTTTTTCAGATTCTCCTTATACCATGCCTCTTTTATTAATAAAATTTTAATATTTAAATTTCCTATTAAAAATTGAGGGGTAATCTTTTATGTAGTTGTACTTGTTATCTAGATATAATAGTGAGATTATTTTTTGTCTACACCAATCCATTGGCATTTTCTATCTACTTCTGCTTGTATTTTGTCTATTAGATCCTGTCTCTTCTTTGGTTTAAACAGATGTCTAAATCTACCTTGTATTTTCAGATATTCCTCAACAGGTTTCCTATCTGTTAAATATTTTGTAACGACTGGTTTTAATGGTTCCTCGTTTGTTATCTCATATAATATAAACACACCTGTTTCTACTGCTAATCTAGCTAGCTCAACTGTTTGTTCTGTTCCAAATCTCCAACCTGTTGGGCAAGGTGCAAATAAGTGGATAAATGAGGGGCCATCTACGGTCAGTGCTTTTTTAACCTTTTTCTTAAGATCTGCTGGGAAGGCAATGTTTGCAGTTGCAACATATGGTATATCATGCGCCGCAGCTATCATAGCTATTGGTTTTTTCCTGCTCATTTTACCAGGTATCACAGTGCCCGCTGGCGAAGTTGTAGTGTGTGCAAGAAATGGAGTGGCAGATGATCTCTGTATCCCAGTGTTCATATATGCCTCGTTGTCATAACAAACATACAAAACCTTGTGCCCTCTCTCCAGCATCCCGGATAATGCTTGTAAACCAATGTCAAAGGTTCCTCCATCCCCTGCTAAAGCAATTATGTTTGGCATTTTATCTTTTGGTATTTTACCCTTGGCAATAAGTGCTTTGTAGGCTGCCTCAACTCCGCTTGCTGCAGCAGCTGCGTTTTCAAAAGCCACATGAAGCCAAGGGATCTGCCATGCAGTCTGAGGATACGGGGTTGTAGTGACCTCCATACAACCTGTTGCCTCGACAACTATTGTGTTTTTTCCAGCTGCTTCTAGTATTTGTCTTATAGCAATTGCAGGGCCACAGCCAGCACATGCTCTGTGACCTGGTGCGAGTAATGATTCTAAATTGCTCATGGTATCAACTCCTTGTTAACACCTATCCAAACTGGTCTTTCAACCTTTTTACCTTTTATTACATCTTCACATACACTCAGTATTTCTTCCAAGTCTTTGAATGTTATATCTCTGCCACCTAGTCCAAGAATGAAATCCAGAAGGAGGGGTCTATCTTTCTCATTTATTATAGCCCCGGCAAGATCTGCATAAACAGCGCCACCATATCCCATTGATATGTTTCTCTCTAAAATCGCAATTGTTTTTGCATTTTTTATCAAAGGCAGAATTTCTTTAAATGGGAAGGGTCTCAACACGGTTAGTTTAATTGCTCCTACTTTTTTCCCCTCTTTTCTAGCTTTGTCGACAAATTCTTTTGTAGTTCCGCTGGCAGAACCTATTGTAATAAATATTATATCAGCATCTTCAACTTTGTATGGGTTTACCTTCTGATATTTTCTGCCAAATCTTTTTTCAAAATCCTTGAATACTTCATCTATTACTTTCTCTGCGTTTTTCATTGCAAGATGCTGAGTATATCTAATCTCCTGATAGTATTCTGGTACACCAAAGGGACCAAGCGTCCAAGGGTCCTCTGGATCAAGTTTTACATGTCTTGGTTTATAGGGGGGTAAGAATGCATCTATTTCCTCTTGACTTGGAACATCCACGGGTTCAAAAGTATGTGTACAAACAAACGCATCTAAACAGGTCATAGCTGGTAGTAGAACCCTGGGATCCTCTGCCACTTTAAACGAGATAAGCATCAAATCAAAACC
>Ga0164318_10002908_pt1 | contig 16060 bp, 16 predicted proteins | sample GuaBasSedimGuay9_FD_113734 | JGI IMG/M metagenome (GOLD analysis project Ga0164318, IMG submission 113734) | Subseafloor sediment microbial communities from Guaymas Basin, Gulf of California, Mexico - Guay9, Core 4571-4, 0-3 cm | ecosystem: Environmental > Aquatic > Marine > Hydrothermal vents...
ATACCCTCTGGACATGCAATCATCCTTTCTGATGTAAAGATTGTTAAACCGGCATCAGGCATAAGGCCTGAATATTTAATGGATATTATCGGAAAGACAGTTACACAAGATTTAAGACGAAATGATCCTATTGAGTGGAATATGTTAAAATAATAAAATATCTGTTTAAAGTAAGTTGTAAGTTGAAATTTTTGTTTATTACTTAGAAGAATAGATCGATAAGTCTTCGTTCATTCATTGCCTTCTGATGTGCGGTCATATTTTGTTTGCGGATAAGTTCTAGGAATTCTTTTTTGCGTTCTTGATCTGCAATGAGCTTTTTCTTTCGTGTATTTTTTCTTATTTGTTCTTTAGATTTTTTTATTTTCTCTTGCTCCAATTCTTTCTCGTCAGGACGCCTAAAGAGTTCTTCCGTAGTAAACATTTCCCTCCGGATTCCTTTATCAATTTCTTCTCCTAACGAGTTAAAAAATTCTGGTGAAAAATTTACAATCGTATAAATTTCATCTCCAGGTTGATGAACGTTATATTTATTATGTGTAAGTTTATGAATGATATTTGCAAAGTATGATGTAGATTCTTCTATATTTTTTATGTTGATATTTTGCACTTTATTTTCTTTTAAAATTTCATCAGCTTTGAATGTTTTGTCAATGAGCATACCACTTAAAATAGACTTAAAATTTTCTTGCTGCAGTATGAGGCTAATTTCCTCAAGGTTTTTTTCTGCTAAAGGGAAAATATCATATGGATGATTGTCTCCTAATACTTTTAACAATAAATAAAAGTTTCGGAATGTTATAATTTCTTCAACAACATGACTTAAGAGAAGATGATATGGCCGTCTTTTAATCCTTTGGCTTATTGAAAGTGTGTGTTGTCTTTCTGCTTTGATATTATGTTTTGGATCCAAGAAATATGTAATAATTTTGTAAAATATTTTATTTATTTTTTTTCGTTCCTTGTTTGGCAACTCAGATAGCGTTTTAAGGTAGCGGGTGTCAATATCTGGTTTAGATATAATTGATAGGATTTCATTCCTTTTTTTAGCCAGATGTATTTCAATATCAGATAACATTTTATGCTCAGCTTCGCTAGGTTCAGTTTCAATTTTAGTTTCGTTTTCTCTTATATCTACTTTTTTCAATGTATCGTAAATTTGGGACATCCTTTCCTTAATTATTGAAAAATAATCAAGTTCAGGAAGACGCTTTGCTTGAGCACGTGGATTGCCGGATGCAAAAAGTGCTTCAGCCGCTTTTCTTTGGGCTTTTAGAATTATTTCATAAAGGACAATAATAGCTTTTTCGCGTTTTCGGCCTAATGAATCAAAAATTTCAACCATGCGTTGTTTTAAATTTTCGAAATGTTTTAACACAGGCTGAAGATTTTCTTCAAATTGAATATGTCTTTTTTGAACTATATCTTCAATAATCTGGCGGGTTTCTTTTCTTCTGTCTGAGGGGGTTTCAACGACTAATGCATTTGATGCCTTCTGTGCTTGCTTAATATCTCTTTCCTCAAATGAATTTTTAAGTTCGAGTATTTTTTCCTTTGCTCGTTTGACAATATAATCAATAATGGCATTCTTTTCTTTGAGGCTTTCTAAAAGGATTTTTGTTTGTTCTTTTTTCCCCGCATGAAGTTTTCTTTGATGCTCTTTAAATAGTTCTTTTTTTTGAGCTACTTTTTCCTGTGCCCGTTTTACAATGCTGCCAACAATTGATCCTTTTTCTTTAAGATTTTCTAAGAGAAATTCCGTTTGTTCTTTTTTTTCTGTATGGATTTTTTTCTGATTTTTTTCGATCAGTTTTTTTGTTTGGGCAACTTTATCTTGCGTGTGCACAACCACATCTTTAGTAAATTCAGTTTTTTCCTTTAATTTTTTTGAAGATGCTTTTAAGACTTCTTTCCTTTCTTTTTGTAATAGCTCTTTACTTTTTTCTATACCTTTTTTACTTTCAGCTGTTTTCTCGCGTGCCTGTTCTATTATATTTTTTTTGTTTTTATTAGATTCCTGTCTTTTTTCTTCAGGCGTTGGTTCTTTTATCTCGAATGATTTGGCTCGGTATAATCTTTTTTCGTTTAATTTTGTTTCTAGTGTACTTTTCCTTTGAAGTAATGCGATTTGTTTTTTTCTAAGATTTTCATTCGAAAGCTCTCTGTCTGTTCTCATACGAGAGCGGACTTGGGATAATTTTTCCCTGTGATTTTTAAATCGTTGTATATTGGCCCGCCAGGCGTCCTGACGTTCTTGAGCATTTTTTAAAATTTTTTCATTAATTGATTTACTTTTTTTAAGAACAATGTCCTCGAGGGGGGGGATTTTAATTTTATTTTCTGAAGAAATGTCATGTAATATTTTTGTTACATTGATACCGTTAAGGAGAAAAATACCTTCTGTTGGTCTAAATTCGGTTGACATAATAAAGCCTTATACTTATAAATTGTTATAAATAAACAACTTAAGCGAAACTTATATGCAATATAAAATATAGCACTACATTCTATTTACGTCAAGATGATGAGAAAAAAGTATAGTAATTTAAATCCTTATAAAATTATTTATTTATATCTTTTCTAAGAAGCCTATGCATTAAATATGTGTTAAGAAATAAAGAGTTTTCATACTTATCATATTTATCTTTTCAAATAATTGAAAGAGAGAAGCAAAAAAATTGACTCTTTGTTGCAAAGTTGTTATACTCACACAAGTTATGAAGCTAAACATTTCTAAAAAACGTACTATATATTTTAAGGGAAAGAATACCGTTAAAAATGGTTCTTTATGCCTTAATAACAAGAATTCTAATTTGAAATTGTTAAATTTTGAGTATATTAGGCTAAAGGCTTCAAGAAAAATTTTTAAAAAGTTTGAAAATCATGAAACAGTAATAGTGCTTCTCAAAGGAAAATGTTTAATTAGTACTAAGTCAAAAAAATATATTTTGGGTCATAGGAAAGATGTTTTTTCAGCAAAGAGCCATAGTTTATTTATACCTCCTGAGATTCCATTTTTTCTTGATTCTTTAGATTTGGCAACAGAAATCTCAATTATTACCACTCCTGTTAAATACAATAAAAATAAAATAGTAAAAGAGATCGCTGATGGAAAAATAAGAGTACAAAAAGTAGGAAAGGGTATATATGAGAGAAAAGTCCATACTCTAATTGGCCCGGATTTCCGTGAAAAAAGATCCCATTTATTGGTGGGGGAGACATTTAATAAAGGTGGAAAATGGTCTAGTTTTCCGCCTCATAAACATATGAGGAATAATCTGCCTAATGAAACACGATATGAAGAGATTTATTTTTTTAAAGTCAACCCAAGCGATAAATTCGGTTTTATACGTATCTATAATCAAAGGGAGGATAATGTTTATTGCATAAAGGATAATGATTGCGCGATAGTTACTGATGGGTATCATCCTGTATGCGCAGTGCCAGGAAGTACCGTTTATTATTTATGGGCAATGGTAGGGAAAAGTGCTAAAGTTATCAATAATTATGATAATTCTTTTCATAATATATCGATGTAGAGAAATAATGGTATTGAGCCGATAATATATAGAGAATAATTTTATAGGTCTTTTATTATATTGAAGTGTTGTTTTATATTAAAAATATTTTCTGATGGGGTTTACCCCGTTTAGAGAACAAAGTGAAAAAGAAATAGAAGTTGGCGATTGATTTTGTTAGCTGGGCAGCAGGTATTTAATGGAGATTGCAGTAAAAAAATATTCTCTAACGGGGTTTACACTAAGACATTATAGTAGTACAATATTTCACGGAGTATTAAATTATGAGTAAGTTAATGAAGATAGACGACTTACAGCCGGGTATGATAATTGATAAAGATGTAAAGAACCTTCAAGGTGCCATCTTATTAAAACAAAATAGTGTTGTTACCGAAAGGCATGTAAGTATTTTTAAGACATGGGGCATTCAGTCTGTTTTTGTGCGTGAATCTTTAACTGCAGAAGATTTAGACGGAAAAACTCCCGAAGAGGTTGTGGACAAAGAAATTGAAGAATTTCATAAAATATTAGATGATAAATTTTCTGATGTAATAGGTGATGAAATTATGAGTAATATAAAAGGTCTTGCTCTTACTCAGAAAAGTGTGTGGATAAAGCGAAAATATAATGTATAAAGAGGAGATATAAACGATGGCAAATAGAAAAATAATAGTAGTTGATGATGAACCTGATTTTGTTGAGAATGTTAGATCATTTTTTGAACTTCATGAATATGAATGTTTAGTGGCTTTTAATGGGCGTGAAGGTTTGGAGAAGATTGAGAAAGAACGCCCAAGTTTAATCATCCTTGATATTTTAATGCCGAATATGGATGGATATACCATGCTGCGAGAATTGAAAAAAAGAAAAATAAAAATATTATGTATTATTCTAACAGCAAAAGAAAAACTTAAAGATTTGTTCGAATTAGAAAAGGTGGATCGCTTTGTAACAAAACCATTTGAGCTTAAGAAGTTGAAAGAAATTGTTGATGAAATGCTGGAAAATAGTGATGACACCCCATATGAAGAAAAAAAACCGGATAAAACTCCCAAAAAAGAAGGGAAAAAGGTTTTACTCATAGAAGATGAGGCCCGGTTAGCTGACAGTATTAAGAATTTTTTACAAATAAAAAATTATTCTGTTCATGTAGCTTATACTGGTGATGAAGGGCTTAAGGCTGTGAAGACTTTCAAACCTGATATTATTATTTCCGACATACTAATGCCACAAATGGATGGTTATTCAATGATAAAAGAATTACGTAAAGAGGGTTTAGAAGTCCCTATTATTATAACTACCGCAAAAGAAAAGATGAAAGATCTTTTTGAAGTTGAAGGTGTTGACGCATTTATGGCTAAGCCCTTCGGCTTAAATGATCTTGAGCGTAAAATTCAAGAAATTATAGCAAAAAGGTCATAATCTATCTTCTTTTTCTTTCTGTAAATTACATTAACAATTTCAAGAGAGGAAATAGAAAAATGAGTAAAAAGATATTATTAATTGACGATGAACAGAGATTAGTGGCTAATCTGAAGGTATTTTTGGAATTAAATGGTTATGAAGTATTTACAGCATATAATGGTAAAGAGGGCTTTCAAGTTGCTCAGGATAGGATCCCAGATATAATTATTTCAGATATTATGATGCCCGAGATGGATGGATATACTTTGCTTAAAGAATTCAAAATGAATACAAAATTACAAAATATTCCTGTTATTATGCTTACAGCTAAAGATGGATTAAGTGATTTATGCGAAATTGAAGGAGCAGCTGAATTTATTCCAAAACCATTTGATTTAAATAAACTCCTTGATGTTGTTAAGCATCATGTCAAGTAACATTTTAGAAGGTGATTAGAAGGGAAGAATTAAGAGAGGATGAAAAAAAATATTGATATACAAAAAATAATCGGTACGATTGATAAGTTACCAACTTTACCATATATTGTTACCACTCTTAATGATTTAATACGAAATCCTCATACGTCTGCATCTGATATACACAAGATCATCATGAAAGATCAGGCCCTATCGTCCCGTATCTTAAAATTGGTTAATTCTGCATTTTACGGATTCTCCGAACGTATCTCATCTGTTTCTCATGCTATTGTTATTTTAGGCTTCAATACGGTTAAAAATGTTGCTTTAACAGCATCGGTTTTTGACATGTTCCCAAAAGATAAGTCTGCAGATACTCTCTTTGATCGGCAGGCTTATTGGCTTCATTCTCTCGCCTGTGCCGGCACAGCACGTTTGATAGCTACAAAAGTCAAACTCCCCTCAGCCGAAGATATATTTGTTGCTGGCCTGATGCACGATATTGGAAAATTAGTTTTAGACCAATTTGTACATGAAAAATTTGTTGAAATAGTAAAAGTTGTTCACGATAGAAATATCTTAATTAAAGATGCTGAAGAAGAGATTTTAGAAGGTGTCAATCATAGTCAAGTTGGGGCATGGCTTGCAACACGATGGAAATTACCCACGGGGCTCGTTCAAATGATTGGTTTACATCATAGACCTGAGTTGGCTGATCAACTTATGAAACCCGCCGCATGTATTCATTTGGCTGATATTTTAGTAAGAAGTTTGAATATTGGTACAGGAGGGGACAATAAGATGCCAATGATTAATAAAGAAGCGTGGGAATCTTTAGGCTTAAGCTATAAAGATATTGATGAAATAATGGCAGCTATAGAAAAAGAGTTAAAAGAAACAGAAGCATTCCTCACTGAGGTTTAATAAATTTTATGAATACTATTATAACTAGTTTTGTTGAAAGATTGAATACTATTAACAAAACGGATGAAATATTTCAAGCTTTAGCAGATAGTTTCCAGGTTATTGATAAGGAAATTTATTCAGTTTGTCTTAAGGTTGATTCGCGAACATACGAAATTGTACCCGCCCGAGATATAGACAGGATTTTAATAAATAACATCAAGGATGCGCTGGAGCGTGGTATATGTGGTCAAATTTCTGATCCCAATAAAGTTGTTCTTATTTCTGATCATAAAAGGTTTGCTTTCAGAGAAGATGACCGCATGTTATTGCTTCCATTATTTCAGAAACAGGTGCAATATGGAATTGTAGTTGTCGTTTTTCCAGAAAAACTACTTGATACCTTTGAAATGATGAGAGGTGATTTAAACATGATAGGTATTATCGCATCGAAGTTTTTTGATCTTTTATATTCAATAGATACTGAAAAGCATTTAGTTAAGGAACGTACCGATACTGAGAATCGTCTAGCAAATATTGTGGAGAATGTTGTTCATGGACTTATTGCATTAGATAATAATCATATGGTAAGTATTTTTAATAAAAATGCCGAGATTATTTTTAATATTGCATCTTCTGCTGTAATTGGTAAATCCTATCGTGAGGCTTTTTCACAAAAGCTGGTAAGGGTGTTTGATGTTTTAGTAGAGAATACATTGATTGAAGGCTCTATTTTGGATTACGAATTTGAAATGGAGCTGTCTCCTACGTTAAAAATTCCTATAGGGATTAGTACTTCTATACTGCTTGACAGTCAGGGGATTCATCAGGGAATTATATTTTTATGCCGCGATATGTCCCTCACTAAAGAAATTAACCGTTTAAAAGAGTTAGATAAAATGAAATCTGAATTTGTTTCAATGGTATCGCATGAGCTTAAAAATCCTATAGCAGTTATTAAAAGTTCAGTTGAGACGCTATTAGCTGCCAGGAATTTAGGTAAAAAACTTGATGATAATTTCGAAACAAATTCATTGTCAGCTATCAATGATGAAATCAATCGTTTGTCTCAACTTATCAATGACATTCTCAGCTTAGCACGTATCGAGTCAGGGCGTGTTGAAATTAGAAAAGAGCCGGCAAACATCGAGCAGCTTATACATTCTACAATTAATGTGTTTAAAATTAACGAAGAGACACATCCTATTTCTGTTAGTGTTGAAAATATAGACCATAATATTTTGTTAGATTCTGATAAAGTAAGAATTGTACTTATTAATTATATTAGTAATGCTATTAAGTATTCTCCTAATGGTTCACCTATTAATATCTATGCAACTCTGGAAGGCGAAGAGTTTAAAGTTACTGTAAGTGATAATGGCATTGGAATACCTGATGATAAGCTTAGTTCTATTTTTGATAAATTTTCACGTGTGTTAATCCCCGAAACCCAAAGTATAAAGGGAACCGGCTTGGGACTTTCTATTTGTCAGAAAATAATTGAACTTCACCATGGACGTGTTTGGTGCGATAGTAAATTTAAAAAAGGTTCGACTTTTGGGTTTTCTATTCCTATAAGTGATTTTAGCAGAGCAAACTAAAATAATAATAAATAAATATTTTTGGTATTATTTATAAGCGTATGAAGAAGTTATATATACTTTTTATTATAATAGTAATTGTAAGCGGTGGGCTTTCTTGTGCATATAGGTATCAGCCGGTTATACCTGAGGAAAGGATATTATATAAAAATGAAGTTAATAGTATTGCTGTAGTTCCTTTTGTTAATATGGCAGAGGGAAAAGGGGACATACGGAATGCTACGGAAATATTTTCTTCTGAACTTGCACGCTTTCGCGAAGTAAATATTGTTCATCCTACTTCAGTAGCTCAATATTTATATGAGCATAATATAAAGTTAGATAGCAGTAATATTACTGCTGAAGCTCTTAAAATAGGAGCATTTTTTAATGTAGATACTGTTATTGTGGGTACTATTACAGAGTATAATTCATTTTTCCCACCTATTTTTGGATTAAGCCTTTTACTTATCGAAGTAGATACGGGCAAAATCATTGCTTCACGGTCTGAAGTTTATGACAGCAGTTTTAATTATGTGAGGAATGAGTTGAAAACGTATGCATCAGTTAAAAAACTTAAAGACAGTTTATATGAAGAAGATTTAATTCTGCATCGATTTGAATTATACATACGTTTTGTATGCCATCAGATTATTAAGAAGTACTTCTAAAACAGCTTATTTAGCTTATTAATGTTAAAAATAACATTACGAAAAGCTATTATAATCTAAAACCTAAAAGCCCATAATGCGTATTGTATTGTTTGCTTCCCCTGGAATCCTTGGTCCTTTTATACTTGCGACGTTGATTCAATTAAAAGAACAGATTGTATGGTTGGTAATACCAACATCTGAGTATTCTGCTTCACCTGCTGAACTATTATCCTTGGCACAACAAGCAAAAATACCTGTATTAAATCCACAGAATTTAAAAAATAGTGATTTTCTTCTTTCCATTAAAGAGGCCTCTCCAGATTTACTTATCGTTGCTACTTTTGATAAAAAGATACCGCCTGAAGTTATTTCGTTAGCACGATATGAGGCTATTAATATTCATTCTTCATATTTACCAGACTATCGGGGTGCGTGTCCTGAATTTTGGGCTATACGTAACGGGGAGAAAGAAACCGGGGTCAGTATTCATTATATAAGTGATGAATTTGATTCTGGAGATATTATTTTTCAGGAAAAAGTTCCTATCGGCGATGATGATACCGTTGGTATTTTATTATATAGACTTGCGCCTGTTGCAGCTCGTCTGTTAATGAAAGTTAGAGAAGAGTTTGGCAGAGGAAATGTTTTAAGGAGGATTCCTCAAAATAAAAAAAGCATGCGGCATGCCCCTTTAGTTCAGACGTCTGATTTACAGATTAAGTGGAATTCCTCTAGCCAGGATATTTATAATTTAATTCGTGCAGCTAACCCCGTAGGTGGTGCATGGACAACCTTCCGTGGATTTCAAATTAAAATTTGGCAGGCAACTGTTGTCAAAGAAGAGATTACTTCGGATATTTTACCCCCAGATCAAAAGCCTGGTACATTATTTATTGAAGGGTTAAAAAGAAAAGTTTTTGTACGTACTGGAGATGGTTTCATGGAGCTTAAAGCAGTTCAACTTGCCTTATATTATATTTTGGATGCGTGGAGTTTTACGGAAAAGGCCCTTGCAAAAGATGGTGAGGTTTTGGTTTAAATTAATATGTATTTTGTTGTGAAGGGGCGTATTGCGGACCTATAGAATGGGTTTATTTTTTATTTAAATTATCAATCCAACTCTCGACTTCATCTGAATGGTAGCCGTCCTTAGTATTTTCTAAATAACATTTAAATTGTTCAATGGCTTTTTCTTTATTGCCCCATTCGGCATATGTTATTCCTAAGTTATAGTTGATAGTTTCATCATGGGGATTTACTTCAAGCGCTTTTTTAAAATATGAGGTAGCTCTAACCATATCGCCAAGTGCTTTATATGTACAAGCTGTATTATTTAATGCTTCAATATCATTTGGATTAATTGTCATTGTCTTTTTAAACTCCTCAAGCGCTTCTTGGAACATTTCTTTTTCTTTATAAATGCATCCTAGATTATTATGAGCTTCAGTTGAATTTGGATTGAGGGAGAGGACTTTCTTGAGATTATTAATTGCTTTATTGTATTGTTTCTGATATTTATACAACAAAGCAAGGTTGTTGAGAATTTCAGTATCATGTCTATTATATTTTAAGACTTTTTTAAAATGTTGTTCTGCCAGGTCAAATTTTCCTTGGCGAAGATATAAGTACCCAAGATTATTATGTGCCTCTGGTTGGTTCGGATTAAGTTCAAGAGTCTTTTTAAAGTATTGTTCGGCTTTAGTCAATAGTCCGTTTGAAAGTAAAAAACAGCCCAGCAGATTATAAGCAGGATAAAAAGAGGGATTAGCATAAACAATTTCCTCAAGTTTATCTATTGCCGAAGAAAAATTTCCTTTGCTATATAGTTCTTCTGCTTCTTCGAGAAACTGTACGTTTTCCATAAAAATTAAGGTGGGTTTTATATTTTAAATATATAGATTAACATAAAGACCTTTAGTTTGCAATATTTCAGTCAGGGTTGAGAAGTTAAAATACCTGCTTGTCAAGGCCCTTTGCTAGAGTTCCGAAATGACTTGGTGTATATCCAAAAGAATTTTTCCACACTTCGTTACTTTCCATGCATAAGTATATAAAAACATTAGGGCTATGGCCTCTAATCCAATTCACTATCTTTTTATAAATATGTATTCTAAGCGGTTTTATGTATCTCATTTTACCATCAAGACCTTTTATAAATTCATGATATATGAAAAAGGAGGCAGGAAAACGTTTTTCTATTATTAATTTTAAAGAGGGAATAAAACGAAAGCATCCCAAACTGATCCATGCAATTGCTTGAGGATCGATTGTTTTAAATATTAAATCGACCGTTTTTTTATAATCTTTTTCCCATCCGGGATAATGAAATATTGGATCGAAATGAAATCCTATTTTGTAACCGCATTCTTGGCATTGGCGTGCTGCGTTAATACGTGCCTTAAGAGAAGCAGCGCAATTTTCTTCCCTCTTTACAATAGGTTGAGCATTTAGAGACCAAGAAGCGACAATTTTCCCCTTTGGTCTGAAATTAAGAAGATAATCGATGTTTGTTGTTTTAGTTTTTAACTCTAAAATAGCATTCTTTTTTTTAATAAAATAAGGTATAAGCTTTTTACTCATTAATGTAATATGATCAAAGGCCAGAGAGTCAGTAAATTCTCCGGTTCCAATACGCCAGTAGCGTTTTTTGTTCATATCTACTTTGTTATTAAGTTCTTTGAACATGTCATCAATATTTACAAAAAAAGTAATAAGGGGATTATTAAAATAACTTTGTAAAATGCAATAGGTACAATCAAGACTGCAGCCAGCAATTTGATGAAGGATTTGATAGCCGCAGCAAATATAATATTTTGTTCCGGGGCATTTTTTTAAAAATCGTCCTTTATTTATAGTAATAAAGATATCTTTTTTGCCCTGAGAAATTACATTTCCCTTTTTATTATACTCTTTGATAAAATATTTGGTGTCAGTAATGATTACTTGAGGCAGGTTTTTATATTTGGTAAGTATCTTTTTTGTAAGTGTATAATTTTTAGCCTTTATGTCAATGTAAATATTTTGGGGTCTATATTTCATTGTCGCATGAGAGATTTAACTATAATACTTTATATATTATGTTCTATAGGAAATAAGTTATATTATCTTTATTGCACCATTATACAGAAGTAATTGCTATAATCAACTTATTGTATATTGTATGATTGATTCATAGATAAAATAGGAGTAAAATAATAACAAAGAATATTGTAAAAAAATGAGGGAGGATTTTAATGAATAAAAAAAAGATATTAATAATAATAATTTCATTTATATTTTTAGCGCTTATACTTTATTTATTTCAATTTTTTAAAACGTCTGTGACTGAGACCGAGGAAGCGAAAAAAATTGAAGCCCTAGTTAATAGGGCAGTAGCTTTAGTGGAAAACAAAGGAGAAGAAGCTTTTGTCGAGTTTAGAAAAAAGAATAGCGAATGGTTTAATGATAAAACATATGTTTTTGTTTATACTTTAGATGGAAAGGTTGTAGTATACCCTATAAAACCTGCTTTTGAGGGAAGAAATGCACTAGATATGGAGTATTATTCTAATGCAAAGAATATAGCTCAAAAAATAATTAAAAAGGCCCAGGGCGAAGGATCTGGATGGATAGATTATAGATGGATTAAACCAGGCTCTCCAGGTCCCGTTAGAAAGATAAGTTATGTTAAAAAAATTGAAGTAGGTGAAAAGGTTTTTGTTGTTGGTGCTGGCATATATTTAAATTAAATAATTAAAAATAGATTTTAAATCAATAGTGTATTGATAATTTTTTTAAGTTTTCCTTATTTTTGAATATATTATTTAAATTGTTTTGGTATTAATAGAAATTTCTTTCCCTTTTCAATGTTTCCCCTTTTAATACAGCCATTCGAATAAATAGCGCATTTTTTCTTAAGTTCTTTTATTGTTGCCATACGTTGCCTTTTGGAAAGTTTATTTGAATTTATCATTTTAACCATTGCCTGTATGCGAAATCTATCAAGTGATGGAATAGTACGCGACAATTGATCATTATGACCACCTTGCTTGATTATTAATTTTTGTTTAATTAAGCCAACAGGGTATTTGTATGTTATCCTAAGCCACAAGTCATAGTCTTCGCAAGCTGGCAGGGATTCGTCAAACGTTCCCACCTCATCAAATATGGAGCGATAAATCATGACTGATGATGGAGTGATAAGACACAGAGGGAGACACCTTTCATATATCATACCAGCGTATTTTGTATGTTTTTTCAGGGGGTTTACCCTGTGGAATTGTGGCTTTTCCTTACTGCTTTCGGCACTTGCATGCGTTTTATCTAGGGCTGCAACTGAATTAAATTTTTTTGGTTTTCTCATCCATATTTCCTCTGTTTGATGAATAAGGATATCATGATTTGTTTTATTGAACTTGATTTGTCGTTCAAGTTTTTTAGGCAACCAATAATCATCAGAGTCAAGAAAACATATAAAAGTCCCGCGAGATATTTTAATACCAACATTTCGTGATGAGCTTACTCCTTTATTATTTTGGTAATAATATTTTATTTTATTATTTTTGAAATTTTCTATAAGCCTGCGAGTTTTATCAGTTGAACCATCATCGATTATAATAAGCTCAAAGTCCTGATAGGTTTGGTTGAGAACAGATTTGACAGCATCGCTCAAATATTGCTCACGATTATATGTAGGAATAATAACACTAACTTTTGGCATGCAGGGTATTATAAAATGACGGAATAGAAATGTAAATACTCCTTAAAAAGTATTTATCATTTATAAGGAATAATTAATCAGTCGGTATAATACTTTTTATTTTCATATACTCATTTTTGGTACATTTGAACCATATTATTAGGTTGTTTTTTGGAAATATAGGTAGAATTATAATAAAGATCATCTGGTAAGCAAAAGATATAAAAATATTGGCATTTTTGAATAACTATAGTAACATATTATACTTAGGTAAGTTATAAGCTGTTTAATTCTTAAAGGAGGCATATGCAGAACGTTATTTTATTATTTCAATGTGATGATAAAAAAGGAATTGTAGCCGCATTGTCTGATTTTATTTTTAAAAATGACGGAAATATTATTACTGCAGATCAATATAGTTCTGATCCTGAAGGGGGACATTTTTTTATTCGTGTTGAATTTTGTATAGATAAACCCAATTCTGATAAAGAGGCTTTAGAGAAAGCCTTTTATCCAATTGCTCATAAATTTAATGCCGACTGGAAGATGTATTATAAGTATGAAAGTCTTAGGATGGGAATATTCGTATCAGAACTAGATCATTGTTTGGTGGATCTTTTATATTTATGGAAATCGGGTGAGTTGAATGTAAAGATTCCCTTTGTAGCCAGTAATCATACTGGTCATAAGGATATTGTTGAGCTTTATAAAATACCTTTTCATTATATTCCGGCAAATAAACAAGATAGAAAAGAGCAAGAATTATTATCGCTAGTTTCCGGGAATTCTGACTTTTTAGTTTTAGCAAGATATATGCTTTTACTTTCCGGAGATTTTTTGACGAAATATAATAAGGATATTATAAATATCCATCACAGTTTTTTGCCTTCTTTTAAGGGGGCAGATCCATATCGCAGGGCTTTTGAAAAAGGAGTAAAAGTTATTGGCGCGACGGCTCATTTTGTAACAGAAGAACTTGATGAGGGGCCTATCATTAGTCAGATTGTTGAGCCTGTTTCACACAGAGAAAGTGTCGATGATCTTATAAGGAAAGGTAAAAATTTGGAGAAGAGAGCGTTGTCGCAGGCAATACACAATTATATTGATTACCGTATAATAAAATATAAGAACAAAACGATTGTGTTTTAATGAAGCCATAACTTACGGAAAGCAGTGACGTAAGTTATAAGGCTGAATTAATCCCCCCTGGTATGTTTCCGTAGGAAACAAGGGGGGATAACGCAAGAGGGAATAGATATTATGAATTATAGGAATCTTTCAATACAGAAATATATGAACGAACTATCTTCTGCTAAACCTATTCCTGGCGGTGGGAGTGCTGCTGCACTTGTTGGTGCCATAGGTATATCGTTAAGTTTAATGGTTGCTAATATTACTCTTAAAAAAGTGGGGAATAGAGGACAGAAAAAGCTAAAAATATATATAAAAAAGCTGAAGCAATTTAAAAAACAGATTAGCCATTTAATTGATAAAGATCCTAAAGTCTACAAAAGAGTGATTAATAGTTATAATCTTTCTAGGGAAAACCCACAACGTATGGTGCGTATAGAAAATGCCCTTGTGGCATCTTATAATGTGATGAAACAATTATGTGTAGATCTATGTACTGTCCATGACATAAATTCTGATATTTTTTCTATTAGCCGAGGGGCAATTTTAAATGATGTATGTGTAAGCGAAGCATTTATCAAGGCGGCTCTGAGTTCTGCAATTTCCACAGCAAGTTTAAATGCAGAATATGTTAAAAATAAACGGATAAAAAAAAGATTATTGGATGAGTTACAAAGAATAGATAATAAAAGAAAGAAGAGAAGATTAAAATGAAAGAGGCAATATTATTAGAGGGAAAAAAAATTGCTGAGAAATTACTCACCGAGATAGAAGCGGAAGTAAAACAGTTAATGGCACCTTCAATTGAGGGAACTGATTATTTGCGACCAACCATCGTAGCTGTTTCTGTTGGAAATAACAAGGCATCCGAGGTGTATCTTAAAAGTCAAAAGAAAATTGCAGATAAAGTTGGTATTAATCATATAATTAAAAATTTAAATGAAAATATTTCTGAAGAGGAATTAATTAAGATTATTAAGGTATTAAATAAAGATACATCAGTTCATGGTATTATCGTCCCAATACCTTTACCAAAACATATTAAGATAAGCAATGTTTTAGATTCAATTAGTAAAGAAAAAGATGTTGAAGGTGTGCATCCATACAATCTAGGGCGGCTTGTCCTTAAGAAAAATATATTTGTTCCATGTACTGCTCAGGCGGTTATGGAGCTAATTGATTCTTCAGGTATTAATCTTTATGGCGCCGAGGTGGTAATAGTAGGGGCAGGGAAGGTTGTGGGACGTCCACTTTCTCTTTTATTAATGGAGAAGATGGCAACAACTACAATATGTAATATTGCTACATTTGAGAAAAAACATTTATTGGAGCACGTAGGTCGCGCTGAAGTCTTAATTGTGGCTGTGGGCAAGGCGGGTGTAATAAAAGGGGATTGGATAAAAGAAGGGAGTATAGTAATTGATGTTGGTATAAATAGAGTAGGTGATAAGATTGTTGGTGATGTAGAATTTGAAGTGGCTAGGAAAAGGGCTTCATATATAACGCAAGTTCCCGGTGGGGTAGGGCCAATGACTGTGGCAATTTTAATGAAAAATGTTTTAACGGCATTCAAAAGGCAGAAAGATTTATAAAGGATGAAGGTCAAAGAGTTATTTAGCAGAGAGAAAAAATTTTTTTCATTTGAATTTTTTCCTCCTAAAACACAGAAGGGTAGAGAAAATTTATTCAGGGCTTTTGAAGAATTAAGGGAAATATCTCCTGATTTTGTTTCTGTAACTTACGGTGCTCTTGGTACAACACAAGAAAAAAGTCTTGA
>Ga0164318_10002909_pt1 | contig 16059 bp, 11 predicted proteins | sample GuaBasSedimGuay9_FD_113734 | JGI IMG/M metagenome (GOLD analysis project Ga0164318, IMG submission 113734) | Subseafloor sediment microbial communities from Guaymas Basin, Gulf of California, Mexico - Guay9, Core 4571-4, 0-3 cm | ecosystem: Environmental > Aquatic > Marine > Hydrothermal vents...
CACAAATATCATCAATTAATACTTGTAGTTTTTGTTCCAGGGTTTTTTTCTTTTCTACCAATTGTTTAAGATTTTCTAATTCACTTTGAGCAATTTTAAGTCGATTTTCCAGCGATTCTAAATCTTTTTTGGCAGCTTGTTCCCGATTCAAAGCATGGAAATATTCTAATTCCTCTTTTTTGATTTGTTCTTCACGATTTCCTTTTAAACCTGCAATTATCGATTTTAAACTTAAATTTTTTAACTTTTCTACATCTTCATATTCTTTTTTTGTCATTTGAATTGAATCTTGATATAAATTTCGTGCTTTAGTAAGTTGGGCTTTTAGAATTTGGCAATATTTATTATGCTCATTGTAGGAAGATTCAATATTTTGAAGTAAATCTAAATTTTGTGAGATTTCTTGATATTGCTGAATTTCATTTCCAGTTATATTCAAGGTTTGGCTAATTTCTGGATAAACGGGTTGATCCCATTTTCTCTTTTGTATTTTTAAATTAGCTCCGCAATAAGCACAATAGATATCATCTTTAGAAACTTTTGCCCCGCAGACTTCACAAATCTTTTTTTTTTCCATAATACTCCCTAATTGAAGAATATATTTAAAATATCATAACTCTTTTAATATCCTTGCTATTCTTGCTATCCTTACTATCCTTATGATTCATAATATTAAGTTATATTTCCGCTTCTTTTTGAAAAATGCGAATGCCAAATAATCCTAATCCAATTATTATGAAGAACATAATGTAAGGCTTTACACTGGTAATTTTTAGTTGATACGCACAATAAAAAATCATCCCCAGAGCCCCAATAATACTTCCTAATGATAAAGTTAAGATAAATGCATCTAATATTCTCTTTCGAACAATTATCCGCCTTCTATATTGATATGAACTCATATGCATCCTCAGTTTTTTAATAATGTTCTCCTATAGTTTCACCAAATTGGTTAAGATCTTTGAAAAATTTAATCACCCGTCTTTGATTAGATAGTAGAAAACGAATTCGTTCAATTTCTTCTACATCAGTCTTATTTATCCCTTGTAACATTAATTTAAATAGAGTTTCACCTTCATAAAGACGGGTTTTTGCCAGATTCAAATAATCCCCTTGAAGGGGAATAATTTGGAGGCGCGTTTTGTTTTTCTGTTGATTATAAAAATATAACCCAGATAATAACACCACAATCCCGAAAACCCCAATTATATCAATAAAATGAGGATACGGAGGATGAGGAATTCGATATTGAATAATATGGGGATTCACGGGGCCTAAAACTACACTTAAAGGTAAATACGTTAGTTCACTAGCTCCTGCAGGATGATCGATAATTATCAAAATATAATATGTTCCAAGATCATCCACCCATTTGGTATCAAAATAGGTAGCATAATGACCCGGTTCGGTGGAAAATAGTGGAAGAAGAGGTGTTTTGATATTATACAAGCTGGCATTAACTAAATCTCCCTTATCATTAAAGTAAACGCTTGTAAAAAGAAAACCTGAAGAAAATAATTGTGAATTTTGCAATTGATCATAGTTTGAGAATGAAATATCTATATAAGCTTGAGAAGATACTGGTATTATTGAGGAACTTATCTCTATACCCATTTGATAGTAATTTGAGAGCCCCCATTGAAGAATTTGCCTCGTAAATTGTAAGTTATCATCCCTTTGTAAATAAGAAGGTTTGAAAATATCGTTATCTCCTATGGCAAGGACTTTTCCATGGCCATAATTAGCTAATCCAATTAAACCATGTTCTCCGTCAAACATTGTTTTATAACCTAGGATTTGAGCTGAAGGTTTTGAAGCAAAAACCTCCAAAGGATCCTTTAATGCAATGGAATGGGATGAAATTTGGGCTGATTGAAATAAAGAAGTGGATTTGTCTTTAGCAGAAAATTCTAAATGGCATAGTCCATCGTTGTTTTCCAATTTACTGTAGGAAGCATAAGGATAAAAGGTATTATTTGCAAATTTAAGCCCAAATTCATCCAATAATTGATTCAGCGAGGGGAGATTGGTGTGTTGAAAATCTTCACTCCAAACGAATAAAGTTCCACCAGCTTGGACCCATTCATAGATATCGTCCATTTCTTCTTGAGTAAAGGCCTGTTCTGGATCATTTAGAACTAAAACATCAAAAAATTGTAATAGATCATGATTAATGGTTGAAGTGGAAAGAATTTCGTTTTCAAATTTATAATTGCCAATAGAATTACCTAAAAAACTAGTTTCGGGAAAAAGATCTTGAGTATCAAAAAAATAATCCGAAGAATCATTGGTATTATTGTTAGAATGGTTCGAATTGTTAGAATCCACTCCATCTGGGTTACTAAGAGAATACTGCGAGAAATCAAAGAAGGAAGAAATATTTAATTCTAAAAATGGAAGAATGGTTGAAACTAATGCGCCTTTCCCATAAAGTGTACTTGGATTCGCCCAAAGGGAACGTAAATCATGAAAATTACCCCAAGTGGTATCCAAACGTTCAGTTAAATCTATGAATGAAGATAAATCAAAATCATCTGATAATAGATCATTAAAGGAACCAAAAGATTCCACAGCGCTGAAATTTGAAGTGTTTATAGTACCATAACTGGTTAAAGATTCTAAACTTGTAATCTTTTCGGAAGGAAAGAAATTCAAATGAGTTGCATCAAACCAGACCCTACCTCGAGTAGAAACCAAATGAATAACCACTGGAATTGAATAGAATGGAATTCTCTGGCTTAAAAGCCGAAAAGTTATATTAAATTGAAGTTCCCCAGGGGGAATGAAGGGGTTGCCAAATAAAAGCAATGAAATAGAAGAATAAGGGTGAAGATCCAAAATCCGACTTGTTGAAGTTAAGGATGAAGAAGTTTGATTTGGAGAAAAATGAAGAAATTGGAGCACTTTTGAGCCTAAGCCATCAGTAGACACTTCTACGTTATTAATATCTCGAAAAGCGAGAATGGAGAGATTATAAATACCATAATCCAAAGGAGTAAAGACATTCATGGGTGCACAATCAAGTTTGTATGGAGAAACCATGAAAGTGTCGATTTTTCGAGATTCCAATATAGATGAATCTATAACAAAGATATTTCTAAATAATAGATTCGAAAGATAATTTACATCCATATTATCGGTTATTTGACGATATTCAGTTATTTCAGGATTTTGTTGTAATAAATATTCTAAATCGGTAATCGATGGATTGGAAATAAATTCATCAAGATCTCCAATGATCCATCCTATTTGATATATCCCAGGAGCAAGTGGAATCCAAGATGCCGTATAAGCTTTCAGTTGAAAAGGTTTTAAATTTGGAACAGAAAAGATTCGCGAAAACATTTCTACTTCCCCAGAACTTAGTGTTCGATTGGCATAAAAAACTAATTGAGTGTTGGGAGGAGTCTTGGTTCCCATATTAAGAATTTTAACTTGAGATTTATAAGGAACATCTGGTTCATGGATTCGGGCAAAATTTGAGGAAAGTATTAGAAGATCTGTAATATTGTATTTGGTGGTATTTGATTGAAGCAAAAATGCATTCTGACGCACTTTATTGCGACATTCTTGCAATGTGGAAGCTTCAGAAACAGATAAAGCACCATTAAATTCCAATGTACCTCCATAAGTTAAATTGTCAAGAAAATATTGCTGGGCAAAACTCGGATCGCAATGAGAGTTTGAACTATTGAAGGAAGAATAATTGGCAGATTCCGAGAGAGAAAAATTCCATGTGGTAGGCGAAAAAGGATGCTGGGAGATATTTACCAAAAGGTTAAAACTATCTCCAAGTGAAAAAGCAGAAAGATTGTGAGAATAAGAAGTAAAACCCATGGCATTATAATTGGGATCTCCAGTATCAAGAGATGAATTATCGAGATCTTCCACCCAAATCATCTGCGTTGATGGATCAAACTGCACAGCATCATCTTGGATAAAATCAGATATATCTCCATTATCTCCACCATCTCCAAAATTTATCCCTCCATCTTTTTTATAGTTGAAAGAGCCTAAAATACCTGTTTCATTAGCAAACAAATCAGCCTTCATGAAAGATATCAGCGAAATATTGTCTAAATTCTGGTGATCAGACCGATCATTAATAAAATGAAAAGATATTTTATAGGCATTCAAGCGATGATTCAAAGAAAGTGTAGTAAAATTAAGAGAAGTATAATAAGACTCGTGGGTTAATGGACTGGTAAAATTGAATGTGGAGATCTCATCACTAAATTCTCCTAAATAAGCCCACGATTCGATTTCACAAGCCACATAAAGCCCATCATATTCAAGCACACTAACATAACGCCGGTATCCATCAGGATATACAATTGAATTCACCATTTCATGCAATTCTTTCACTACATTAAACTCGGAAAACCAATGAAATTCACGAGAATCGGAATTTGAACTTATTTCATAAGTAATTCCAAATTGATTAAGGGGAAAGTGGAATGCCAAGTTCTGAACATCTAAAGGATCACTTTCGTTAAGGTCACTAACCAATAATGCTGTGCTCATTAATTGAGAACTCACCATCACCGCAGAATCATAATTTTCTAAGTTAGAATAGTTTAAATCAATGCTATATTGAGATACATTATTAAGATCTTTATTAGTTACAATTCCTGAATAAAAAAGAGGAACGGAGGAACTCTTTAATTTTTGGGTTTGTTCTCCGAATATATCTCTCATCCATTGAAATGAAGCCCATAGATCGATTAAACCACTGCCTTCTATATTAATATCAGATGATTGAGAAATAGTGTGAGCTCCACGTTGAAGTGCTTGCTGAATCATTACCGGAGTAGCCAATGGAAAAGCTTCAAGTAATAACGCAATCCCTCCAGCACAGACTGCAGCGGCAGCACCCGTTCCTGAAGCACGTGTATAATTTGATTCGGGAGAAAGGGGATTTCCAAATTGCGATTTTGGAATCGAGTCGGAAATCATAAAAAGCTCTTGTTGTAAGCCATTCATTTGAGAAGAAAGTGCAAGAGACATCTCAGGTGATAATTGACTGATGAAATTTATGGCTAAATTTACACTTTCGTTAGTTAAATATCGAGCACGAGGACCAATAAGATTTACTCCAGGGGCGATGATATCCGGTCCCACATGAAAATCGTAGGAAGGTCCACGACTGGAGTGGCTCCACACAGTTTGAGTGGTAGAATCATAAGCACCAACAGAGAGTGCATGATTTGCTTGAGCAGGTGTATTGATGCTCATATAAGATGGCCCATCGTCTCCAACAGGCGCAACTACAATAACACCTCGATCAACTGCAGCATTTACCATTTGAGATACAGGATCCAAATAAAATCCTGGAATGGTTGATACAAATAGTATGACATCCGCGCCATGCTCAATCGACCATTCTATTCCAGATATCATAAAAGACCAGTATGTAATGCCTAAAGAATCAAAAATCTTAACATTTAAGTAATTGGCTCCAGGTGCCACTCCTATATAATTTGAGTTGATTCTGCCAGTTCCACAAGCAATTCCTGCATGAAATGTACCTCTTCCAGTCAAATCTGTATAGTATAAAGGCTCATCAGGAACCATGGAAACTCCTCCTAAAAACTTGGGATCTGAAGTCGACGAATTGTCATCTAAATCATCTAAATCTCCGCCACCAGATCCGGAGATATCCACTCCTGAATCTAAAATTGCAATAACTATCCCTTTTCCGGTGATATCCTCTTTCCATAATTGTTGGGCATGAATTTCCTCTGTAAAATTTACAAATGAATTTTCATTAGAATAAAGAAGGGGTTCTCGGATATTTTGTGGAATTTTATCAGCTTCTTTTTCAGATTTAGGAAGAACAATTGGAGTATCCCACCAAATTGATTGAATATGTGGAAGTGAGCATAAATTGTTTATATATTGAAGGGACGTTTCGAATTTACATCCATTAATCAAAGAATATTTATTTTTTATAGTTCCCAATCGAGAGAGATCTGAATAATCATGAATTTTATAGTTAAAAAACAAAAGAACATCAAGCCTATCACTATAAGTTGATGAATCATGCATTAATTCTTCGATTCTTGGATCCACATACACTTTATTTGGCGTTGCAGAAGTTTTAAATTTGGAGAATGAATTTCGATTGAAATTTGGATTCGTTTCTGACGATTCGTTTTGATTTGGAAGAACATTAAAAAGCACAAAGGTGGGAATAAGAAGGACACTAAAAATTAAAGCAATTCTAATTCTTTTTCGAAATTTCAGCAACAATTCTATCCCTCCGATTCTTTTTCTAAATTTTCATCAGATTGGTGATTTTTTGGCGATTTCTTTGCTTTCTTTTCTTTCAGAGACTCGCGGATTTCATCCACATTTTCCAAAGGCACTTGGATTTTATCCATATCTACATCTACAACCAAGGATTGCCCTTTCGATAGATGCACAATTCCCGCTTCGGTATTGTAACGATTTTGTTTGGTAATTTCTAAGACTTCGTCTTTTGTACGATGTCCTAAACTTCCTTCCCCTTTTTGCTGGTGAATAATACTCACATATGTGAAATAATCAACCATATCTACTGATACTTTATATGTTATGCTGTGTAATGGAATTTTCGCAGTTTTCAATGCATGCATTACGCGTTCACCCAAAATTTTTGAAGGTACATCGCTCAACAATCTAATTCGTTCTCCTCGTTGAATAGCGAAGTCAACCCCGTGAACTTGTTTTAGTACTTCAACCGCTTCAATATTAACTGTTTCAAGGGTAATTTCTAAGGCTAGTCCCTTTCCAGGTAAAGAATTCTTCAATCCACGGGGAGAATTATAATCATAAAACCCGATTCCCCGTAAAAAGATGCATGCTTTATCACAATATTCTATTTCATCTAAGTAATGGGAAATTACAACCAATGATATTCCGTAATCCTTATTTATCATATCTAAATAATCCCAAAGTTCATATCTCGCCAAAGGATCTAATCCACTTGTCGGTTCATCTAAGAAAATTAAATAAGGATTATGTACCATTGCAATTGCTATGCTAGCTCTCCGTTTTTGGCCTCCTGAGAGAGAAGATACGGGTTGGTTGGCAACATGCCCGATTCCTAAATCCATTAGGATTTTTTTCCCGCGTTGGATCAACATTTCATCAGGAACTCCATATTGTCTTCCGAATGCTACAATGTTTTCCAAACAATTGAAGTTTTGATACATTCGGGAGAGATCTTGAGGGACATAACCAATAAAGGGAGCGATGCTTTTTGTATCATGTGCATCAATTCCAAAAACAGAAATTTCTCCATCATACTCCACTTCCCCTAATATTGCTTTAACAGTGGTACTTTTTCCTGCTCCCGATTCGCCGATAATGCCCAAAATTTCACCTTTCTCCAAATTAAATGAAACATTATCCAAAATTTTTCTTCCAGAAAATGAAACGGAAAGATTTTTAGTTGTTAGCACTTGTCGAGTGAGTGAAAGTTCCTCCCCAGTCTCGAATAATAAATAAGTGGGATGAACTTTATTGATACCTTGCTGGCCGACTTGAATAATCCAATCCCGAGTGAGCCATTCCTTTGTTTCATCATTTAGAGGATCAGTAGGGTCAAATGCATCCCAAAGAGATATATAAATATCTTTTCCAACAACAGATTTGACCGTTCCGGTAATAACACAAGGGATCTGCTTATCTTTGGAAACTAGAACACCTTCAATAAATGCATTTACTTCATATTTTTTAATCAAAGATGTGAGAAAATGAAGGCTGTGATCAAATTCTCGATTTCGGAAAAATATTTGATGTTGCAAGTCTTTTTTGAATGAATTTTCCAGAACAAATACATTTGGAGTAATTGTTTCAGGTAATTCTGAAATATCTAATTGGGCAAATGCAAAAGCTTGAAATGGTTGAATCGGCTGTTGATTGGTGATTTCGATAATTCTACGCCCGATCAAAATATCATCTTTTCCAATATCACCTTCATTTAACAAAATATATATAGTATTGGGAAAAACTTGCCCATCATATCGCTTCAGTATAACGCCTCGCCCTTTAAAAAATTGTTCGGTTTGATTATACATTCCTGTAATCTCACAGTTGATAAGGAACATTTTACGAGCTTTAAGCCATTCGATCAACTCTTGGAATTGATTTCTCCCAAATATACTTTGTTCTATGATTTCTTCTTCATTTTCTTTCTGAATTTCTGACATTTTTCATCCTGAAATTTTTTTTTTTACTAAAAAGAAATTACAACATTGTTTTCTGAATTCGGAATACAATATAACCTATTAAATAAATGACAACCGATTCTATAGCCATGCTTAAAATATTCATACGTATTGACCAAAATGATTGCCCACGTAATACTATTTGTAGAATTAATTGATATCCATTGTATAAAGGCAAAGTCATTAATATAAATGGATTCTCTATAAACAGAATAGCTACTATTTGAAATATAAAAATGAATATAAAATATTGATATGCCGCCAATGCTGTTTTAGAAATTGCTGAAATCGCCACTCCTACCAAAATAGAATTGATCACCATTAATAAAAGAACGATGAAATAAGTAATGTAAGTAGTCATGATTTGCAATTCGACTAAGGCGCTTGTTATGAGAAAAATGATAATTACGCCCATTTGAATAATAATATTGGCTGAAACTTTTGCTGCCATCATTTCGCCTTTATTTGTGGGTGTTAATACCATACGATCTTTCGGAATATCCGAAACAATGCACTGACTTGAGGTTAGTGATCCAATTCCAAAAATAACCAGAGGAATAATATATGGGGCTGCGGCGAAAAATATTTGGTTTTTTTCAGGAACATTGACTAATTCTTTATCAACTTTGAAAACGCCAGTAAAATCATTATCTTGTTTAAATTCTTGGATAATTGAATCTACAATCTTCTGTGTTGCTTGTAAATTAGCAGTATTAATCGAATCGATAACTACTGGAACAATCACTGGAAGATGAATAGAAAGATTGAATTCAAACATATTAGGTATTATGATAAATGCGCTGATTTCCCCCTCGCCTATTAAATATTCCAATTCTGTCTGATTGGTGGTTTCAAATAAAGTGCACATGCCGCGTATTTGGGCCTCTTGAAATTGAGCAACAAAATCCGAGGAAAGATCCCTATCGAGAAACCCTTCACTGTTATCATAATCGATTAAGCCAATAACAGGTGTTTCGTTTTTGAAGAGTTCATTGACTTGGGTGCTGCTCCCTGAATCAGAGGTAGCTATTAACTGCCCAGAAGAACCAATTGTTAAAACAAGCACCACAATTAGAGGTATGAAGTAAGTTATCACCATAGCCCCTTTATCATTAATTAAAACTCGGATTTCTTTGATAATCAATGCGCCATACCGCTTCAGGGGATTAATAAGATGAAAATCTTTCCATTGATTCCATGAATTTTTGGAAGTTGATTTGGTAAATAGGCGAAATTTCATGTTTAGATGAACTCCTTTTTGATATATTTTATATAAACTATAGAAGCCACATAAAAGAACAACCCAGTAATTGTCATAAAAAGGATTGGTTCCCAAACTATGGATAATCCCTTTCCACGGTAAGCAAGAAATTCGTAAATTTTGCGCGTCTGTTCAATCGGTATGAATGTAAGGAAAAATATATTGCGAACATAATATACATTGATATACATTAGGAAAAAGAGCAGAAGAAATAATTGAGATGCTTGTAATCGACTTTTCGTAACAACTGAAATGAAAATACCCATAGAAATACCCGCCACCGAATTAAGCAATAAAATCAAGAAAAGATCAAACCACAAGCAATGCATAGTTACTTTGAAAATGGATAACAAAGCCATGGTAAGGAGAACTTGGATAATTCCAATGAAGGAATAGGCGATTAATTTTCCAGTAACTACCTCACCGCGTTTGAGAGAAGTGTTCAAAAGTCGTCGTAGAGGAATATCACCCACAATGGATTGAGAAGAAATAAGTTGCATGGTGATGAAAAGCATTAAGGGAACGAAATTTGGGGCACCCATATCTAATATATTGAGATCCAGGTTTTCAGGGCGAGTTTCGGGAAAATAGATGATATCACGCTCAAATAACATATTTTTCATTTGAATTTCGCTGGTACCAGCTAAAACAACCATGTCTGAAACGAGCATTTTCATAAAATCAATAGAATCATAATAAACAATAATGGGAGTTGTTCCATTGGTTTTGATATTATCTTCAAATCCTTCGGGTAATATAATATATGCATCTAGAAATTGAGTAGTTAATGTTTTTTGGGCAAGTTCCTCGGAAACCAATCCATAAGTCTCCTTTTCTCCAAAATTAGGTTGAATGGGGGCAAGTTCACCAGAAGTGAAAAAACTAACACTAATTTTTTGACCTATTGCCAATGACAGATTCAAGGATTTCATGGTTTCAATAAACTGCTCAGAAGTTTCTGAATTATCATAATCAATTATCCAGATAGTCGTATTTGTCGCTTCTAGATTGGGTTGCGAAGTCCCTAAAATCGTGATGAGCAAAAAAGGAATGAAAAACAAGATAAAAATCGCAGTTTTATCTGATAGCAAGCTCTTAATTTCTTTTCGTACCATGTTAGTTATTCTTAATGCACGAGAACGAGCATCAGAAAAAATCTCTTCAGTCAAATAAAATCATACTCCTGTAATGTGTTTTCCTTTTATTCTAAAATAATCCAAAAAAACAGAATGATCTAAGCTGAAATGTGAAATCTCCAAGCCAATTTGCTCCAATTGTTTAATTATGTTTGGATATTCTTCTATTGAATCTGAAAAAATTTTGATCTGGTTTCGACCAGTATTTAGTACATACTCTACTCCAGAAATATTTTGAACTTGTTTTAAATTTTTGCGGAAATTATAGTTCTGGAAATGAACTGTAAGATTTTTTCCCTTACTCGGTAAAGATTCTATCAATTCCTTTGGTTTACCGAAACCTGCCAACTCTCCATAATTTAGTATCGCAACTTTCGTGCAGTAATCCGCAATTTCTAAATCATGCGAAACGATAATCATGGTGGTATTAAATTCTTTGTTGATTTTCAAGAGAAAGTTTAAAACACCAATTCTTAAGTGAGGATCCAGCCCCGTAGTAGGCTCATCGAGAAACAAGACCCGAGGGGTATTTATCAAGCCGACCGCAATTGAGACCCTTTTTCGTTCACCTCCTGAAAGATATTTGACGGGTTTCTTTAAAAGCTCTTCGTTTTCAAATCCAAGAATTTGAAGAATTTCCCGAGCGCGCTTAAGAATCTGCTTCTTTGGAATGCAGTAATTTCTTCCGAAAAATAAGCAATTATCTAAGGCAGAAAATTCTTCATAAAGTGAAAGATATTCTAGTTGAGGAACATAACCTATTTTTTGAATTAACTTGAGATTGTCTCTAACCGCCCGACAACCTGCGGTTACAGCAAATCCATGAGTCAACTGCGGTGGTTTAATTTGCCCAGTCATCACACGCATACATGTGCTTTTTCCAGCGCCACTTCCTCCAATGAGTCCTAAAATTTCCCCCGGTTTTAAGTAGAGAGTTATATCATGAAGGATGGATTTACCTTTTCGGTAGGCTACACTAGCATTAGCCAAAAAAACATCGTATTTTTGCCCGATTTCGCGATAATCCTTTATAGTATAGAGAGATATTCTGTTGTGGGGGTTATTTTCACCATCAGAATTTTCAAAATTCATTTCTGGGGAAGTAATGGCCATAGTAATTTCAAGAGGTGTTATTTTCTTTCGATTATCATTTAGTTAGAACGAGTAAAAAATAAAATTTTGGAAATGTTGTAAATTATGGATGAACTGTAATTATTTCTCCGTTGAGCATATTTAGAAATAATTTTTTAGTATTTTTCTCTATATTTTCTGAAGATGCAGAAGAACCGGATAATTCCAACGAATTTTTTCTAAAAAACAAAGTCAGGAGTAGAATAATTGCATTTTTTACGACAATATTAATTATTTCTTGATTTAAAGACGAATCTTGAAGCATTCGCATCAATTTAATGATTTCTCGCTCTTCAAAGCCAGAATTAAATTGTTTTAACTCGAAAGCTTGTAAGATTTCACAATAAATCTCTTCTTCCAAACTAAACTCCATGTTCTCCCCCGCAGTTTTGTTAACCTATAATACCGAGAATAACCTTATAAAATTTATAGAAAAATCTTCCGCTGAGTGATTTTTTTATGACAATATAATAAAGATCCATAGAATAATTCCAACTACCAGTGGAATTAAAAAATTATCAGACACAATCGTCGTGAAGCGATCTATCATAAAGAATGCTATACCACAGATTAATGAAATCATAAAAATCCATCCAATAGATGAATTTACAGAAATTGAAGGAAGAAATATCAATATTCCCAAAAAAGTTAAAATAAAGGTGGATACAAACCCTGCAATATATCCAATTTTAGTTTTTCCTCGAATATCGCGCACCTTTCCGTATTTCTTTCCAAAAATACTTGCCAAAGCATCACTTACAGAACCATTAAGTGCAATGATGATAAAAATTAGTTGAGATGCCAACAAAAAAGGAAACCAAGAAATAATCATCAAAGGTGCCGAAGTGAAAGTATAAAACTCGTGATTTCTAATAGATGATTCCAACCATCGAGTTGCAAAGCGTCCTAAATCAGAGAAACTTTGCAACCGGAAGAGATCAGCCAGATTTAACATCCAAAGTAAATGCAAGCAGATAGCAAACCACCAATATTTGACAAACAAATCTGAAGTAATCCCTAATTGAGAAAAGACAGGGAGTTGGATAAATAACGGCCCGCAATAATAAATTAGGATTAAACCGGCAGAAATTCCAAAATGCATGAGTTTCCGGGTAAAATTATGTGCCTTCTCATCTTTGGAGGCATGAATTTCCTTTACAAGATTGACCCATTCTGAATATAACAACATACGGTGCTTCTTACGGTTATTCTGACGCGCGACTTTGATATAAATTACCCAACATAATTGGTGGATAGAAAGAGAATTCCACAAATTAAAATAAATAAAACGCCATAAATCTTCTCCCAAAGATCGAGGAAAAATAAAGGGAAGATATATCACTAAACCCAAATAGGTGGCCGCTAAAAGAATTTCGTTAATAAAGAATTCTGGGTGATGTATCTTCTCGGGATGATTTCGCGAACTTAGAGAATAATACAGGTTTAAGCCGAAAAAAGCCAATATATAGATTTCAACCACTATAAAGAAATAATTTGGACAAATTTCACAAAACCAAGCACATAGTCCAAGGATATATATTACAATCCAAGCTATAAAGTAATATTTGCGAAATGGGGGAAAGGAAATCATAGAAGTTTGCAATTATATAACATTATAGCTCTCATAAAAGTATATTGTATTGCTGTGAATTTTTAATAGCATATATGTGGGAAATCTTATTGCAAAATATTTGCAGTTTTTTCTTTCGCTCGGTTTCCTTTTCGAATTCTATTTCACAAGAAATATACTTCAAAATTCTCGCTCCAAAAGATTTTAGATAATCTTCCAAAATATCGTAATCGGTATTATCCTTTGAATAAAGCTCATGGATTAAACTTTGAATTCCAATACCTTCTTCACCCAGGATTCCAACAGCTTCAATTACGGCTTTTTTTATTTCTGGAGAATCATTAAAACGATGAATTAAGGGCAATAGATAAGGAATCGCACGAGGTGAACCATAAATTCCTAAAGTACGAATTACTTGTTCTACAATACCTATTGAAGGATGAGACAAATTTTTGATCAAAAACGGCAAGCAATCTTCTGTACCGTACATACCTAACCAGAAAGTGGCGAAATTGAGGTAATTAGAATCAGCGTTTTTATAATTTTGAATCATTTTTTGAACGATAATGGACTTGATAGTAAGTGGCATTTCATCAATTATATTTCCTGGATCAAATAACTGCAATCCAAAAGAAGGAAAATTTTGATTGTAAAAATTTACAGCCTGATTTCGAATATTCGGATTAGGATGAACTAATAAAAGCCCCAACTTTAAAATTAGTTCAAAAGATGGAGGTTGATTTTGATGTTGTTCTATCTTATTTTCTTCCCCTGCATAAAAATCATCACTTACATCCAAAGAAGAAAGAAATTGAATGATTTTTTGCCGAAATTCGGGATTTTGATCCCATAATTGTTCAATATGGGTTGAAAGCATAATATCACAACAAGTAACTAGTGCAAACTTAACTATTTATTTCTAATTCTTATTTTTTTGAGAATTCTTACAGTAATATAATATTATTTCTAAATCTTTTTCATTCATTTAGAAATTCTTAAATTTCGATACCATTTCACCATCTCTATTTAGATATATTTTTATTTTTGCATAAGCTTTTGATGGAGTGCTGATGTGGGATGAAATACCGGTTATACACCACATAGGAGTTTTAGAAAAAACTGTAAAATTAGGATAGATTTTGCGCAGAAATTCTAAATCTTCTGCAGTAATTTCTTGAAAGTAAAATTGTGATTCAGGATCAATCCTATAAATCTTATTTACATCGGGATCTTCTTGTATATGGAGAATGATTTGATCAGTATTCATAAATTATTATCACCTTAAAATGCCCAAATACTCTTATACTCACGTGATTTACATTAATAGTAAATTGAGATTATTGATAAATATGAGTGATAAACTTGAGTAATAATACAATGAATTCAACAAATAGCCAAAGACTTGATGGCCGAAAAATGGATGAAATCCGACCGCTCAAAATTACCAGAAATTACCTAAAATGGCCTGAAGGTAGTGTTTTGATCGAACAGGGTGATACAAAAATAATTGTTACAGCCTCGATAGAAGAGAATGTTCCACGTTTTTTGAAAGATTCTGGAAAAGGATGGATCACTTCTGAATATGATCTCTTGCCAAGAGCAACAAATACCCGCAGAAATCGGGATCGTAAACGAACAATCTCGGGGAGAAGCCACGAAATTCAGAGATTAATTGGTCGAGCGATGCGGGCAGCGTTTGATTTTGAACATTTAGGCGAAATTACCGTAAAAGTGGATGCAGATGTAATACAAGCCGATGGTGGAACCCGATGTGCTTCTATAACTGGAGGGTTTGTAGCCGTATATGATGCCTTACAAAAAGCTATTGAAATGGAATTCATTCAAGATATGCCTGCATTCAAGGTAATTGCGGCAATTTCGGTAGGAATTGTTAACAAACAAGTTTTATTAGATTTATTTTATGAAGAAGATAGTCAAGCTGATGTGGATATGAATATAGTGATGGATGAAGAAATGAACTTGGTGGAAATCCAAGGCACCGCCGAAGGAAGAACTTTCAACCGAGAAGAATTAAAGCAATTATTAGATTTAGCGGAAAAAGGCATTAAAGATGAAATAACCTATATAAAAAATATGTTAAGATTAAGCTAAATATCCTTAGCAATTAATTCTTTATCGCTATATCCCCTAACACTGAGTTTATGCAATAGTATTGGTTAATCAAACGATTACTATGACTTAGCCATATCATAAAAAAATGCATAAAAAAAATTTCACCTTACTGCACAAAAGGATCTAAATTGATTTCAAAACCAGCAGTGGGATATTCTAATTCAAAATTTTGAATAACTTGAGGGTGAATTTCTCCAATCATCCCGATTTTCTTTTTCTTATAATATATTGCACCGATCCGTCCTGGCGTAAAGGATTCATTTTCTTCTGGTCGTATAGTAATCGAATCGAAAATTCCATAAGTTCGGGTGAAATGATCGAAAATACTCCGAATTTCTGAAAAGTCACTTGAATCCGAATGAACGATGCAAGCCAAGTGCAGTTCTCGGCGAGATAAAGTTTCTTGAGACTTATCTGGAATGATAACATCCCCCACTTCAAAAATACGAAAGGGTTTTTCTTCAGAACGATTATATTGTATATTTTTTAATAAACTGGTCAGAAGAGAACGTCGAACTGTATTATACTCTGCTGAAACGGGATTCAATAGAAGTATTTGTTCTTTTTTCTTGATATTTAACCGTAGTTTTTGATTATCGCCATTTGAAATTAAAA
>Ga0164318_10002911_pt1 | contig 16053 bp, 18 predicted proteins | sample GuaBasSedimGuay9_FD_113734 | JGI IMG/M metagenome (GOLD analysis project Ga0164318, IMG submission 113734) | Subseafloor sediment microbial communities from Guaymas Basin, Gulf of California, Mexico - Guay9, Core 4571-4, 0-3 cm | ecosystem: Environmental > Aquatic > Marine > Hydrothermal vents...
TGCACCTGAATATAGCTCTTGTCTGATCGCATTATGTCTATCGACAGCATCTCTAATATCAGGTGCTAAGCTATCATCATCTTCATCTGGTACAGGCTCATCATCTAGTCGTACACATCTTACATTGGCTCCACCACTGAAGCCAATAGAATCACCTATCTCACCACCATACTGAGCTGCACCCTCTTTGGTTCGTACATATCCATCAGATACCACCTCCGCAGTACATCTACTAAATCTCTGGGCAGGAGTATCGCCCTGTGCGTTCATATTGGAATGAAAATCCTTTGACTCATCTAGTGTAGGCAACCTCCAGTCGCTATATCCACCAAAACTCAAATGATTACAAAATTCAATAGCCTCAGCCCTCTCTGAATGACTCAATAGAGCATTTTGCCACATTAAATGAGTAGAATGATTTGTAAATATAGTATCATTCTGGCTAGACACATAGAGACTATTTTCTGGCTCCTCATCTTCATTTCCCAATCCAAATCTATTAAGAGCATCTATCTTACTCTGCTCAGTTCCATCTATCTCACCCATGATAGATCTAGCATCATCTATATTGGACAACCCCTTATCGGCAAAGGCCAAGCCTACTTCAGTTTTGTTCTCCAGTATAGCTTTGTCATCACCTTGAGCCCCATTCATAACGGCTAGTATAAATAAAGATGGGGCAATAGTTCCATCTACTAATCGCTCTTTCCAATAGGTATAACCGCTATTATTGGCTTCTCTTTTGAAAAGATTATTATAGATAGCAACAATAAAAGTATCTATATCTGAAACATCTCCATACAATTGATATGTCTCATCTTGATCAAAAAAACTTTGAGCTATCTCTTCTAAATTAAATCCTGAGATATCAACCCAATGATCGAGCCCTTGCGAGTCAGGTGCCCTGTCAAATGTAGCTATGTATAGTTTAGTTACATTTTCTCTAGTGGGCGCTGTAGCATTGAGCCCAACCACCATAAGTACCAATAAGACCAAAAATCTAATCTGCATATCATCTCCTTTAGGGTAAGGAATCTACCAACAATTCCTAATCGTACAAACTTATAAAAACTGCACTATAAATATAATATACAAGAATTATGCTTATAATTTTATTAAACCTTAAGACCCCTTGGTCACTATTAAGTATATGGAATACTAGACTACAAAATGTTTTTATGTTATACTTCAAATATGAGAAAGTTTGAGGGTGGTATTAGATGATTTTTAGTGCTAGGGTTGCCTTCAACTATTTTATAAAAAAAGGAGCTGTTATGAAAAAGTTTGTTTGGTTTTTATCTGTTGTGACATTTATGTTTTGGATGCCATCGTTTGTATTTGGGCAGGGTGATGTGTTGCAAATGCAACAGACAAATATCGAAGGCATAATCGCCGAAGTGATAGAGTGTAAACGCAAAAAAGGGATTTTGAGTATAAAGGTAAAATTTACAAACCAGAGTGACGATGAAGTATCACTCTATCTAGGTACAGGCTCTTCTTATAAGGAATTTTATCTAACATCAGAAAATAAAAAGTATTTTATTTTGGAAGATGCAGAGGGGGAAGCATTGGCTCCTGCCAATATAAATACTCGTCTCAAAAAAGGAAAAAGTCATTATTGGTGGGCAAAATTTCCGGCACCTCCGGCTGAAGTAAAAGAGATCAATATTATTATTCCTAAAGTATTTCCGTTTGAAGATGTTGAAATAACGGATAAATAATGTATAAAGTTCTATTTTCATTGTGTTTGATTTTTTCAAATATAAGTGCCAAAGATAAATATTTAGATGCCGAATCTTTGGAGTTGGAAAATATCGCCCAGAATGCTCTTCAAAACAGTAAGATAATTAATATCCAAGATGGAAAAATTATTGATATAGATGGAAAAGTTATTGATATAGTAGGGGTGTCGCTAGGAATTGAAAAAGTTTTAAAAGATTTAAATGCCAAAGTCACTAAAACAGAGATAAAGATAGAGATGTCGGGGGATGTTCTTTTCGATTTCGATAAAGCAACGATCAGAAAAAAGGCAGAACCGACGCTTAAAAATGTGATTGAAGTTATACAAAAATATAGTGCAAAAAATGTTTTAATTGAGGGACATACGGATTCAAAGGGTTCCAATGCATATAATTTAAAACTTTCAAAAAAGCGTTCCAACTCTGTCAAAAACTGGCTTGTAACAAATAGCACGATCAGTCCAAATATGATACTAGCAAAAGGCTGGGGCGAAACAAGACCAATAGCTAAAAACAGAAATAAAGATGGCAGTGATAAGCCGAAAGGAAGAGAAAAAAATAGAAGAGTTGAGATTACAGTTAAGATAAAGTAATAAAACCGAGTAAGGTTAGCCTTACTTCTCGTCTTCTTTGTCCACTTCCTTTTCGATCTCTTCCTCGTCTTCAAATCTCCCTATTAGCTTGGCTCCAACGAATGCAACCACAAGCACGATCAGGAACATTGAGATATTGTAAAGTAGCTGAGAAACTTCTATCTTCATCGAATGGACTCCTGAAAATTTTATTATAAAATTTAGAGTATCAAGTAAAATATTACAATGAGATTAAATTATGATGATTTTAGGTGAAGTAGAATTGTATGTTTCTCATGGGCTTGCTTCACTGAGCAGATACAAAAAAATTAAAATCTGTAGGTTTAGGGTAGTTACAAGCCAACACCAATAACGGTCGACTTGAACTACAAGTGCACCTTTAGCAAGATACAACTTGAATGTCAGGACTATAACTACTCTCGTAATAATTAGAATTACCAGCAATAGGTGCACTTGTTAGTTCCAATGATTTGTTAGGATACACACTCGATAAGTCTTCAATTATTTTTTTTGCTAAGTAATATGCAAGGTTAGGTGGTACGGCATTGCCAACCATCTTATATCCAGCAGTCACATTTTTATAATAGAATTTATGACTATCGGGGAATGTTTGTATTCTAGCACATTCTCTAACACTAAGTCTTCTATACAGATGTTCACTATGTGGAACAAATATTCTTTTATTTTGCTCTACAAATTGCATCTTAGGTGCTTGTGGATGTAGTGGTGCATGTCTTCCACCTGCTTGTATTGTAAATGATGGTTCATCCCAACCTCTAACCCTATTTCTGGACATAAACATAGATGAAAAACCACCAGTCATAAATTCATGATTTTCTACTTTACATTTATCACCATTTGTATAGTTTTTTTCTTTAGCAGGAAGTACATTATCTTTTAAATCAGAAATAACATCTTTCAAAAATCGTTTTTTTTCAAACTCTTTTGGAAATTTAAAAGTGATATTCAGGTCATTTCTAAATCCAATAAAAAATATTCTTTTTCTATCTTGAGGCACTTTATAATCATGAGCATTCATGAGTTTAAACGATAAGGTATATCCACTGTCAATAAAGTGATTTTTTATATTCTCTAGTGCATCTTTGTGTCTTGGGGCTAACATACCTGAAACATTTTCAGCTAAAAAGAATAGAGGTTTTTTATCTCTTAAAACTCTTATAAATTCAAAAAACAGTTGCCCTCTATGGTCTTCTATTCCTCTTGATTTCCCTGCTTCACTCCAGCTTTGGCATGGAGGTCCACCAATGAGTCCTAAAGTTTCAGGAATTTCATCTGATGGTATTTTTGATATACTTCTTCTGTCTAAAATGGTATTAGGGAAGTTTTTTTCAAATGTTTCCCAAATTTCTTTATCATATTCATTCGCCCAAATAGTTTTAAAACCTGCTTTTTCAAAACCTAAGTCTAATCCACCAGCACCTGAGAATAGAGATATTATATTCATAATTATACCTTGAAAATTAACAGTTTTGAATCTATTAATTGAATAGGATTATTCGGATTTTTTATTCTTATATCTTGAGCCACTGCATTACTATTTTCGATATTTTCAATAGCTTCTTTATCTTCACTTGGCAAAGATTCATATTTTTCTTTTTTCATTAAACATATTAATTGAAAATCTCTTGTATCATCATAAGTATAAATATAACTAAAAGTTTTATTAGGATTATCAATATGCCACATTCCTCTAATTCTTAGATCAGTAATACCTAATGGGTCAACTTTTTTAACTTTTCCTAACTCTTTAGTATCTGTAAACTCTACATCAGGTATTGCTGTAATACCACTTGAAATAGTTGTTTTTATTCTTTCATAAGTCTCTTTATCAGCACAAAAGCAATCACCATAAACTAGCCATAAAGATTTTAAAGTAGATTGATTGGTATATCCAACAGCATAGAGCATATCTTTTATACTCCATTCTTCACACTCTTTACAAGCTTTAGTTATCATTGGACTATTTGCATAAAGTTTTGCTTTCGGATATGAACTATTTAATGCTATCGCACTATTTTTTGATTCTAGTTTTTTAATTTCTATAGCATCACTGTTTCTTAACATTAAATCAGGTGGATTATTTTTATTACCTTGGTAAGAATATATTTCTGCTAATTGTTCTAATTTTATGTGCTCATCAGTTTCATTTATAGTATTTGCAAAAATATCTTTAATATAAGTTTCTAAACCTTCACCCATATTATTGGCTCTGTTATTACCTTGCGTTACAGTTGTTATGTTAATTTGATAATTATTTACTATAGTTATAAATGCTTGCAAAATATTTGCCATGTAGTATTCCTTAAACACTTTGTATAATTCTATCTAAAATGACTTACCACTTAAAGTTAATATGAAATATACAACAACTTTCTTCAAATTTTAAAAAATATGTCAAAATGCAACACAATTTTATATATTCTAAATTTGCATACAAAATCCCTCTTTAGTATATCAACTATTATATCTAAAATATACCAATATTTAAAAATCTATATTTGAACTTTATTTTTGCCTAGTTCCCATCGCTCCAGCACAATGCCAATGAAATAAGCACGGTAGGGGTCATGTGTTGCAAAATCAACTCACGAAGTGGGTTGATTTTCAACACTTGACCTCGGTTGAGTCGTTGCTATGTTTTAGCCGAGGTGATTCATGATGCATTCGTTACACTTCACGCATCACAAATCACCAGACCCCTAATAGTCCCCTAAATTCCTTATTTCATTAGCATTGTCGCTCCAGCCGTGGGAATTCATACTTATGCTGTTAATTAGATGCCTAGAGTGTCTAGTTTGTGAGTGTAACTCTCATATGCGTATCCCACCGAGGACGGATGGGAACGAGCTAAAAAATTCTGCTGTTGAATTTCTTATATTTAGATTTTTATTCATATTTTAATCCTTTGTTATCCTTATTGGCTCCGCTGATTTATTATAAGTTTTTTTTGTCAATCATATTTTTTACATCTTCAATACTGTATGCAGGTATTTTACTATGTAACATAGCATGGCAATTTGGACAAACTGGTTTTAAATCTTGGATCGGATTTATCTGATATTCATCTTGTATTTCTGATAATGGTATTTCATGGTGAACATGAATAAATCCTTTTCCATTTTTCCCATATACTTTTTCAAAATCAAACTTGCATATATAGCACTTCGCTTCATAATGTTCTATACATTGTCGTCTTGCTTTTTGATTTCGTTCGTAGGCATTAACGGTTACTTGTTTTTTAGAACCTTCAATGAAATTCTTATCATCAATATCATCTGGATAAATTTCAATAAAATTCTCTTTTACAACTCTATCTATCTCTTGCTGCACTTCATTTGTAGTATATGTTGTTCTAGTTCCAACAATTCCTGTTTTTAGTGTCAAATCAGAATTTATTATTTTAATATTTTCAATTTTATGACCATGTATAAATTTTTCATCTCTTTCTGGAATTGTTTTTATGATACCTCTGTATATAGCTTTTGCTACAATATAATTGTTGTAAGAAAAATATATAGTGTCATTTTCCTTTAGTCTATCTCCCATTTTTTTTGTATGAAAAAAATGATTGTCATCTTCTAAGGGCAAAATATTTTTAAAAAAGTCTTTAGTTTTTTTAATGTCTTCAAAACCAACGACATTTTGACTCAACCTAAATAATAAGTTCATAATTTTCCTTTCATTTCACACTTTAACTTATAACTATTTATTCAACCCCATATTAGCGTAAATATCTTTAAATGAGTAATTGTATGGACTAAGCATAGCAATATCTCAGCCGAGGTCTCTGTTGAAAATCCACCCACTTCGTGAGTTGATTTTACAACATATGACCCCTACTGTGCTTATTTCATTGGCATTGCCGAGGATGGTAGCGAGCCTAGATAGACTCCAGTTTCTGATCTTCCAAGCGATAGCTTTCATCACAACGACTTGCCACCTCTTCATCATGCGTAACAAGAAGAAGTCCTGCATCTTGCTCCTGAATATAGTTTAGCAATACGCCCGTCACGAGGCTTGCTGTCTCTTTGTCCAAGTTGCCCGTTGGCTCATCAGCAAAAATAATTTTTGGCTTTTTACTCAAAACTCTGGCGATCGAGACGCGTTGTTGTTGTCCTCCAGAGAGTTCGGAGATCTTTTGATCCATTAAGGTATCGATCTCTAGCTGTCGCAAAAGCTCTTCATCTATTGTCTCACCTGAAAGCATCGTTGCAACTTCGATATTTTCTAGGGCACTCATCCCCTTGAAGAGATAATGAAATTGAAAAACGATCCCTAATTCATGTCGTCTGAGATCCTCGATATCCACATTTTTATCTGTGTAAATATCTTGATCAAAAAGTAGCACTTGACCCTTTGATGGCTTGAGAAAAGTGGAACAATGATGCAACAAAGTGGACTTTCCACTACCACTGCGTCCAACTATGGCTGCACTATGTGAAGACTTGAGTATCAAATCAACATGCGAATAGAGTTCGATATCAAAACTATGAGAAATATCTTTGGCGTGGAGTAGAATGGTTGACATTAGTAGGGCTCCCTGATGAGAAGTATCACATCGGGAGATTGTAGCATGCTAGGGATTATGTTCCCATTTGTTTTGCAACTTCTGCTGCAAAATCTTCTTCTTCTATCTCAATACCTTCACCCACTTCGAGTCTCACGAAGCGTGTGATATCAGCTGTACCGCCTGCTGCTTTTGCTTTATCGGCAATATACTCAGCAACGGTCTTACTATCATCCATGACAAAATTCTGATCCAAAAGACACTGCTCTTGATCGAGTGTAGTATTGTCTGAAATAAATCGTGCTAATTTACCTGGCAAAATTCTATCCCAGATCTTTTCCGGCTTGCCTTCAGTCTTGAGCTCTTCTTTGAGCATATCTTCTGCTTTTTGCAAAACTTCTTCAGTGAGTTGTTTCATAGAAACATAGAGAGGAATGTTTTTGAGTGTTTTGCCCAATCTACCGAGCTCTTCGTTCTCTTTTTCGATCGATGCAATGCGACCTTCAGTCTCTTTTTCTACAAAATCCATCTCAAAATCTTGACAGCTCAAAGTACTAGGCTTCATTGCAGCAGCATGCATTGCTACATTTCTCACCACTTCTGTCATTGCTTCAGCTGTTTTGACAGAGTCACATTTGGCTTCGATGATCACCGCAACTTGACCATTGGCATGAACATAGCCATTGACAGCGGTCATCTCGTCACCCTTGATCAATGCAGAGCGTCTGACGACAAGCTTTTCACCGATCGTAGCAACCTGCAGTGAAAGATATTCAGCAAAAGGCTGACCGTTGATCTCTGATGCATTGATCGCTTCAGCATCTACCAACTCATTGGCAAAGGCATGATCGACTACTTCGTTTATGACTGCCTTGAACTTGTCATTTTGCGCGACAAAGTCAGTCTGTGAATTGATTTCGACGATCACAGCCTCATTGCCTTCGACTTTTACGCCGACAGCACCTTCAGCTGCTACTTTATTTGCTTTCTTGGCTGCTGCACCAAGACCTTTGTTGCGGAGCCAATCTACGGCTTTGTCCATATCGCCTTTGGCTTCAGTCAATGCTTTTTTGCAGTCCATCATCCCTGCATTAGTCATCTCTCTGAGTTTTTTGATATCTTTTGGTCCAAAGTTTGCCATATTTATGCTTCCTTTATCTTTGCTTCTTCGATAGCTTTTTCAACTTCTACCACATCAGCAACTTCGACTGCTTTGACCTCTTCGGCTACTACTTCTTTGACTTCTGCTACCTCTTCAGCTGCTACTTCTCCAACCTCTTCAACTGATTGACCTTCAGCCTCAGCCAATGCTGCTTTACCTTCGATGATCGCTTCTGCCATCTCTCTACAGATCAAATTGATCGATCTGATCGCATCATCATTTCCAGGAATAGGATAATCAATCACATCTGGATCACAGTTAGTATCGAGTGGTGCAATGACCTTCATTCCGAGTCTTCTCGCTTCTTTCACTGCGATATGCTCTTTGACAGCATCAACGACGAACATCATATCCGGCATTTTCTTCATATATCTATATCCCTCAAGATACGAATTCAATTTCTCTTTTTTTCTTCTGAGCATCAATGCTTCTTTTTTGGTCAAGAGTTCTATCTGCCCATTCTCTTCCATCTGCTCAATGATTTCGAGTTTTCTGATTGATTTTTTCATTGTTGGGTAGTTTGTCAACATACCACCGAGCCATCGAGTAGAAACATAAGGCATTCCACATCTTTCTGCATGCTCTTTGACTGCTGAACGGGCTTGCTTTTTAGTTCCGACAAAGAGGATTGTTTGACCTTCTGCTGCTGCGTCTCTCACTACATTATAAGTATATTTAAAATATCTCAAAGTCTTCTGGAGATCGATAATATAGATATTTTTTCTCTCACCAAATATGAATTTCTTCATTTTCGGATTCCATCTTCTTGTCTGATGCCCGAAGTGTACACCACATTCGAGTAAGTCTTTCATTGTTACCATTTTTGCTCCTTGGTAAAGTAAATAAATTTGTGGTCGAATTGAATCGCCTTAGGTTTAACCCTCTGTAGCCTTGAACACACAATGTGCAACCTTTCAAGGAATAACTACATGAGTATTTCCAAATCCAAATATTGAATAAGGATCGAGATTATAGCTGAATAATGTTTAGGAAATGATGAAAGTTGCTTTCAGAGGAAGCCGTTGGAGTGCATTCTTTTTAGAAAAATAGACATGCCAGATAGTAAAACTTAAGTGAAATTCATTTAAGTTTTGTTACAATAATATACAAACTATATAATGGAGTCATTATGCAAACTTTAGCTGTGGAAGTTCAAGATAACTATCTTCAAGATTTCATGAACTATGTTAATAATCATAGTAAAAATATCACTATCTCTAAAGATAAAAATTTAGAACTTGACCCTTATTTTTATGAGAGACGAGAAGAGTTGCATCAAATTAGGAATGACATAAAAAATGGTGATATTGCAATGCTATCACATGATAAACTTTGGGGAAATATTAAAAATCACTTAAAAACTATTGAAATAAAATGAAAATTATCTACAATCCAATTTTTGGAAATGAATTGCTACAGATAGTTAACCGTATTGCAAAAGATAAGCCTAATGCGAGTGTAAAGTTTGCACTAGAATTGGAAGAGTCTATCCTCAATATTCCAATTTTTCCATTCAAGTATAAACCATCATCTTATTTTGATGATAAAAATGTCAGAGATATAACCTACAAAAATATACAATAGTCTATGAAGTAAATTTAGATAAGAATACAATTGAAATATTGAAAATATTCAACCAAAACAAACCTTCAAAGCCCTTCCAACACAATAAAATATAGGAACGCGACAAATTATATAACGGCAATTTATTGGAAAATTAGATAGTTTTGAGGTTGTTTTAGTTAGAATATCATCCATACAAAAAGAGCTTTTTAGTTTATAGACTTTATATTTTTATTGTTAAGGATTTATAGGCTATTTAGGGCTTTTTCTTATCTGCCTTAGATATGATATTATCACTTTTTTGAGGATTAGCAATGCATCATTTGATAGAACTACTGACAAACCCTTGGATAATGACACCTCTCTTTATCCTCTTTTTTGGTGAATATATTCCTTTTAGTGGGTGGATCTGGCGCGAGATCGGTCTGAAGCTCAAAGCCTTTGGCGAATGGCTTTTGAGTAGTTATGAAAACAGACTTTTTGACAACAAAGAGGAGTGGGTAGAAGAGAAAAAAGTTCATCTGAAACTCAACAATATTTTTGCTAGAATACTCTTCTTTACTCTCTCCTCTGTCGTCGTAATTTTTCTGGAAATCTTCTGGGAACTTGGGTTTAAAGGCATTACAAGGACGATAGAGAGATCAAGACTGGCACAATGGTCAGAAGTCCAGATCAAAAAGATGCCAAACTGGGCAGTTCTGACACTTTTTGGAGCACCTTTCATCTTCATGGAACTTATAGGTATCTTTTCGTTGGCGGCTTTCGTCTCTGGTCATTTTTGGATAGGGCTCGGGCTCTATCTCTTCAAGGTGCTTTTCTTTATTCCGGTTCACTTCGTACTCCATGTAGGTGAAGCACAGCTGATGGCGATTCCATGGTTCAAAAGACGCTATGAAATTATTATAGCCATACTCAACTGGTTCAAACGATCACAAACTTATGTCAAAGTACATAACTTATCTGAGACAGTCAAGGCACATATACTCGCTGTCAAAAATCGTTTTTCCCAAACTGTCATTCTTCTCAAAAAAGCATTTGAACATGATGATATACTCTCACCAGAATGCGAAGCCGTGAGACAAGAGATACGCGCTTCTCCCCCTATGAGCAAAGAGAGACAAATACTTCATGAGAAATTCTTCAACTGTGTTGATTCACATCTACAAGACAAAACAGAAGAAGAAAAACCTTCCAACGATACCCAAAATATATCACAACAAAAGGAAAACTATGGAAAAAGTAAAAATCAGCAGTAGTAAAAATTGGATAATGATCGTTGTCAACCTTGTCTTGGCACTTATATCTATCTATCTCTTCGAGATTTGGTTCAAAAAAGTTATCGCCCTAGATAACACTTTTCAAATGCTTGCCAATATCGCCGTTGTCATCCTGACAGCACTCACCTACTTTATAGCAAAGACTTACTATATCAAAGGGGTAATGAATACTGCCAAAAAGATATTTGTCTTATTGATTTTGGCAGCTACGACTCTAGGAATGATGCTCATGTCGGTCAAAGTGCCAGCTGATATTGTTTATCCTTTTAGTGGCATTATCTTGGTCAGTATCGCTTTTTATATGCTCTCCTTGACTGCGGGTACACTCAATACTGTTGGCATGATAGGTCTCGCCCTTCTTTTTGCTACCCCGATTGCTTTTCTGAAATGGTTCGACAAGATTGACTGGAGTATGGTCGGTGAATTGGGTCAATTTGCTCTCTTCGTCATCCTCTTTCTCGGTGGCACTTGGTCACAGATACGAGCTGCTATTCACGGCATCAGAGGTGTCAATGCAGATGGCAGTGGCTTCGGTGATGATGGGGATGGAGATGGAGATACTGGAAGCGAATAGAAACAATAGTCCAATGAAGCTGGAGCAGCCAAAACACCGATCTCTCAATATAAGTGCAAGAGTATACAGATATCAATTTGGACTCATTATCCTTATATCTTTTGTCTTTGTCGCACTCTTGATCCACTACTTTGGGTGGTGGGAAGTGATCGGGATACTCTTTTTGAAATTTGGCCTAGGTGCCAAAGTTGCTGGTGCCAAAAGCTTCGCACAAGCCATAGTCAAAGCAGGCGGAAAAAAAGCGATTGCCCTTGCTACAGCTGGCATGCTGACAAAACGACACATCATCGATATCTTCTCCAAGTTCTTTGCTGAGCACTCGATCAAGAGGTACAAAAGAAATCTTACACTTGTTATGAAAAGAATATTTGAAGAGATCAAACACTCAAGCCCTGTAAAAAAACTCCGCGCCCTTGGTAGTATGCTTCTCTCTGTTCCCATCTTCTACTTTTTTTGGACCAAGGTCTTGGGTACCGCTATACAAAAATTTGTCTATGCTTTAGTACTTCCTCTATTTACACTGCTATGGAATTTCATTATGAGCAGTTTAAATTTTTTGAGTTTTATTTTTCAAATTTTAATGCTCAACCTCTTTTTAGATACGCTTGCCAATTATAGATGGGGCAAAAAGATCATCACCTTCATCAACAGTACCATTCATATATTGGGCAAGATACTAGGTCTACTCAATAAGCTTCTTGAGCAGATAGGACTCAACCCTAAAAAATGGATTATCAAGCTTTCAAACTACTTCAACAGGTGGCTTGAGTCTATCCTAGACAAAGGGCTCAATATGGTTGAGAAGCTACGAAAAAAGAGAGAAAGATATACCAATATAGCAAAAGCTCTTTCGGACAAACGATACCGCTATGCTCAATCAAAAAAAGACAAACAGATCTCATATTGGAACTATACAAGAGAACTATTTAATGAAAAAGTACTCAAAAAAAGAGACTGGAAAAAGAATCGCAAAGCAAGGGCGAAACGATGGGAGCAGAGACTTTAGTCCAATGCCAATGAATTAAGCACGGTAGGGGTCATGTGTTGCAAAATCAACTCACGAAGTGGGTGGATTTTCAATACTTGACCTCAGTTTCATCGTTGCCATGTTTAGGAGCAGGGACTTTAGTCCCGTTTTATGGGACTGAAGTCCCTGCTCCAAGTATCTATTTTTTGGTATTATTAAATCAGTATGCCTTAACTTGCTACCCCTTTTGCAATACTTCTAACTCTGCTTTTACCTTACTGACATGCTCTTTGACTCTCACTTTTTCCCATTTGGCAGCAACCTTGCCGTCAGGATCGATGAGAAAAGTGCTTCTCACAACACCCATATACTCTTTGCCCATAAATTTTTTGAGCTGCCACACGCCAAAGGTTTTACAGAGTTCCTTCTCTTCATCTGCTAGCAGAGTGATCTTCAGATCCTTCTTTTCAATAAAATTTCTATGCTTTTTAGGACTATCTGGACTTACTCCGAGGATAATAGCACTCATCCCTTCAAAATCTGGCATTGCTACAGTAAAATCACAGGCTTCAGTGGTGCATCCTGGTGTATTGTCTTTGGGATAAAAATAGAGTACAATCCATCTCCCCTTTATATCTCTGAGGCATATCTCCTCTTCATCCTGATTTGGCAAACAAAAATCTGGTACATAATCACCGATATTCAACATAGTTACTCCTTATATTTTTTTGGGTAGTATATCAGAATGAATGAAAAAAATAGCCAAAACCCAACAAAACAGAGCAAAGAAGCACTCCTCGCAGATATTGAGCAATTGATGCAATATGACAAAAACGACAAAGCAACGATCAATCCCTCTCTGTTAACTTACCTAGATATAGATACACTCATCTCCACTAAAAAATCTCTTCTCAAGCGTACAGGAACACTAAGTGAAGAGGATAAAGAGTGGTTGCATCAGTTTATGAAGTATAATATTTAGGAGCAGGAACTTCAGTCCCGTTTTATGGGACTGAAGTCCAATGCCAATGAATTAAGCACGGTAGGGGTCATGTGTTGCAAAATCAACTCACGAAGTGGGTGGATTTTCAACACTTGACCTCGGTTGAGTCGTTGCCATGTTTTAGCCGAGGTCAGGTGATTTATGATGCATTCACTATGCTTCACGCATCACAAATCACCAGACCCCTAATATTCCTTATTTCATTGGCATTGGACTAAAGTCCCTGCTCCAAGTATCTATATTTTACTATTATTAAATCGGTATCCCTAAGCCTTCTTTTTTTCACAACATATTTTTATCCCTTGCTTGCATCCAAAATCCAAGGCGTTCTCTTCATCTAGCATACATCCTTTCTCAAGAGCTTGTAACGCTTTTCTTTGTCCTTATGCTCAGCATTTTTATCATCAAGATAAAACTTCCCCAAAAAGAAGCAAGAGGTGGCATGCTCCCTGTCGTGACACGATTTCTCCCAATATGCTATGGCTTTAGCAATGTCACGGCTGTTCTGAAAATAGTAACCTCCTGCATTGTAGCACGCATGTTGCCTTGACATATTACCTTGAATACAAGCCTTTTCATTGCGCTTATGCCATTCAAGATTAGCAGACCTCGTAGCCTCGTTTTGATGCATAATGCCAAGTCTTTCGCAGGCTTTGGCATTCTTTTTTCTGCAAGATATCTCTAGTGCATAATAGATCTTCTTTTGTATGTGAGTATCTTCCTTTTGTTTCAATACCTTTTCGAGATCATAACACGCTACCTCATCACCTAGGAGACATGCCTTGTATGAAGCATACTCAAAACGCTCTTCATCATAAGGGAACTTTTTGAAGTACATATTGTTCGCATATCTGATACATGCACGATCATACATGCCGCCCACACATATATCAAAAAAACCTGCTCCCGTCTGTTTGGACTTTCGAGGAGCATAAGGATCCCTCCTTATATTTGTAACAGCCAAATTAAAACATCCCAATGGGTCACCATGACTACATGCCCATGATAACAATAGATATTTTTTGGCAGAACTGCGCTTCACTGCAAAGCCTTTATCGTAGTAAATAGCCAAAAGTGTACACCCAGCAGAGTCTCCATTTTGGCATGATTTTCGGGCAAGCATCAATCCTTTTGGATATTCCCCACTCTTTGTGTAGGCTCTACCCAATAAAAACTGCACATGAGCATCATCTGAATTTTCTGCCATACTTTTGGTGCATGCCTCTATGGCATTGTCAATGTCACGCTTGCTTTTTAACCCGTTTCCTTTGACGCCTAAGGCATCTATTGTAGTAGGTTCAGCCAAATGCAGGCAAGCATCTACGACTTTTATCTGTTCGATATAGTGGTTTTGTGCCGACAATATCACTGTCAACAAGAGAAAACAGAGAATTTTCACTCTATTATCATTTTTGATTTTCATATCTCTTCTTCTCTTCACAACATGTCTCAATGCCTTGATCGCATCCCAAATACAGAGAGCGAACATTGCCTATCTTGCAAGCCCTCTGTAGAGGTCTAACCGCCTTATCTCTATCTTGATACTCTCTCTCTTCTGTGTAGAGATAAAACTTAGCCAAATCATAACACGCAAAGGTATTCATCCCAATATAGCAAGCTTTCTCAATATACTTAATGCCTAGAGGGATATCTTTCACCACACCTTCCAATCCTGCGATCCGGTGCAGTCCTGCATACCAACATGAGAAACGCTCAGCCCCACTATTGCACCCCTGCTCATAATAAGTTATAGCGATGAGATTGTTCACTTTGGTCTTTCCGCTTTCACTATAAATACTTCCAAGCTTTTCACATGCTTTAGCGTTGCCACTATGACACGATGCATTCATACTATAGTATCGCTTTTGCTTGCGTAGTGGATCTTTATTCTCTTTCAATAGCTTGTCAAGTTCGCTACATGCATTGTCGTGACCACTGATACAAGCTTGGTAGTTTGTGTATTCATGGATCTCTTTGTCATACTTGATTGTTTTGAAATACATGTGGTTTGCGTAGACTGTACACGCATAGGGATAGAGTCCTCCCATGCACGCTTCTATGAGATACTCCTCTTTGCTTTTTGACTCTTTTGGTATAAAGTCCCGCTTGTTCTCTATCTGCATTGCCAAGTTATGGCATGCTTGAGAATCCCCCTGATAGCAACTCCACAACCACAAGAGATAAGACCTCTTTGCATTATATGATATATGCAGACCCCTAGCATAATATCCACCCAAAAGTGTACAGCCTCCTATATCTCCATCTTTACATGCATTTTGTGCTAGCCCAAAACCTTCGCTGTATCGTTCTGCCTTACTGTACGCTCTAGCAAGTAAAAACTTAATATGAGAATCATCAGGGTTAGCCTTCATACTCTTTTCACATGCACGGACTGCCTTGGATGCTTCGATATCTTCATACAAAGCCCCTTTGATTCCCAGACTCACTACCGTCATGGGCTCTACGATATGAGTGCAGCAATCCACTACCAGAATTTGATCAATATAAGAATTTCCTGCTAGTAAAGAGGATAAAAAGAGAAGATTAAACCAATAATAAAAATATTTCATATTTCCCTGTAATCATATAAACTTTGTGCAAGTGTAACATAAAAATATGTTCAATTCAGCTATAATGTTTAGATGCA
>Ga0164318_10002912_pt1 | contig 16052 bp, 13 predicted proteins | sample GuaBasSedimGuay9_FD_113734 | JGI IMG/M metagenome (GOLD analysis project Ga0164318, IMG submission 113734) | Subseafloor sediment microbial communities from Guaymas Basin, Gulf of California, Mexico - Guay9, Core 4571-4, 0-3 cm | ecosystem: Environmental > Aquatic > Marine > Hydrothermal vents...
TCCTCCATCCATACAGCAAGTGATAATCTGTTTCCCCAGAGGGTCGAGGTCTGGTTCCATGAATTTGGGAAGTTCACGCCGGAAGAAATCATAGAGAATTTTGGCTCCGGCATCATAACCATCATTTTCTACTTCAGGTTGTGTATTAACTTCAAGAAGCCATTGTGGAATGATCGTTCCTTCAATTTGCATACCATGCATAGCATAACCCAACAGAGGACAACGAGCAGGGGTAATCTGCTCGGGTCGAAACCGTGCACTGCCTCGGCGAGCCAGGTACTCTCGGGCAATCCACTGAGGCATAAAACCCACCCACCATGCTCCTATGTGCTGATTTGGTGAGAGAGTGTACCGAGTGCCTGGGGCGTTTCTAATTTGTCTGAGCAGTAGGTTCGCCTGAACTACGCGGCGTCCGGTAGCAAACGGCCAATATGACCCAACCCCTTCGCTCATCATGCCAATGGTTCCGACAATGCTGGGATTGGAATGCCCTCGAGGCGCGACCAGGCGCCAAAGCCAGGCAAGACTCGGCGGCAAGATGTGAAGGTAACCCAGAATACCATAAGTAGCTTTCTCTCTTGTACATGGAGGCGTACGCACACCGAAGCTTCGGATGTCTACCACAACGGCGCCATTAACGACACCTGGCACAAGGCGTCTCGGCATAATAACCCTGGGATTAGGGCATGGTTGCCCTGGCCTGTCCTGGGTGTGTTCCCACAAAAGACATGTTGCCCCTGGAATTCCATCCAAGTTAAGAAAGATTAGCGGTTCTTTTGGATGTACACACAATTTTTCTAAGTAGGGGTCCGTGCCGTAATGGTCAATGTGATTGACTCGCAGAAACCAGGCATTTTCGGCATCGGTGATCACTAACTTATGATGTTTTTTTTGTAAACTGGGATGGCAAAGAGCCATATCGTCTGTAACCGGGTGGAGTGCACAGGCCTGATTTAGTGTCAGGCGGCGTTCTTCGCCGGTCAGTATATTGCGGCCAAGTAGCAGCCGGCCATCCTCCATACGGTGCACGTGTTCAAGCATCTCACTCTTGCCGCTCCCGCTGGCACCCTCATGCATAATATTTACCACATTGTCGTAAGGCGTAACCACCTGAACCGTCGAGCCATGGAGGGTGAGCCAGCCCTCTTTTTCCCCGATGTTGAGTAGCGCTCCGTAAACCCCTTTTTTCGCGCTCGGTCCAGGATAGAGGTTGTAGGAAAATATCTCGTGCATGTTACCCAGGCGATTGTGTACCACCACCTGTTTCCCATCAAAATGGGTATGTCTGAATGGCGGAGCCAGGTAGATGACTGTTTTCGGTGCGAAATCGGGCGGTACCTCAGAGGCAGGAATCATCCCCTGAATGTCTCCCAGACCAGCGGCGAAAAAGCCGGCATTATCAGGTGCGACCAGAAGCCCATAATAGCCAGTTGTTTCTTGGCCTGGTGTAAACGGCATTACAATTAGATTTTGCTTTTTTAGCCACTTAAATGTCTCTGTCCGCAATGCCTCAAAAGATGTACCAAATCTATCCCTAAACCTTGGTTTATCTGTTGGGCCTTCATCAGCAACCACCATACAATCCGGGTCACGCCGACGCATATATTCAGTTGTGTAATTCACAGCCGCTCCGTTTTTGCAGCGAGCAACAGTAGCCTCTACTATCCGACCGTGCCCGGGCACATCATAAGCCACCTCGAACAGGTGAGTGTCCTCTCCGCCCATTGCCATAGAGATCAGCTCGAAACGACTGCCGGGGATTACGTACCCGGCGCAGTTGACGAGCAAATCTTTGACTTCTGATGGTAACCGCCAGGTGGTACAATCAGTATTCTGCATTTTTATCTCCCCCTCCAAAATAAAAAGCCAACATCCTCTGTGCCCTCCTTCAAGAGAACCAGAAAACTTTGATGTTGGCTTACTCTGCAACAACCCCGAGAATTCGTGGTTCTTGCCTAGTCTTCCAATAGCGTTTATTAATTTATTTTACACCAAAAAGGAAATTTAGTCAACTATTTTTTTCGGGTTTTCTCCGGTTCTGAATTTATCTTCCAAGTTTTGGTCTAATGTGAAGATAATAATTCTCTCACCTGTCTTTGTGCTTATATCTGTATGTAGGCTTTTTACCTGGCAAGTGGTGATATCTGAAATCATATTTTCCAGCAAAATCCTTGCGCCTTCTAATAATTGGACGCGTGTTCTTTTTATCAATTCTGCCCCTTCAGCGCTCTTGGCTAATTGTTCCTCGGCAGGGGTAAAAACCCCTCTGAGGCGAACGAGGACCATGTCCCTTATAATGTAGGTTTTGGTCTCCGTAGGACCCCTGCCCATATAATCTTTTTCAAACTTGATTATCGCCTCACTGATTTGAGCTTCGATCTGTCCTTTTGTCCTATCTTTCATAAAACTTCCTACCTGGGGCAGGTTGAGCATTAACCTGAAATTGTCTATACATATATGGGTTCTAAGCGACCGGTAACATTGCGAATGACGACACCCTATTTGCACACAGCAAAGAGGAGATTCATCTCTCTTCTTTGCTGTACAATGAAGGCTTTTGCGCTTTAGCTATTTCTATCGGGTTAGAATTTAACCTTGGGTACTTCTTTGGCGGCTTCAGGTATTTGGTAAAGCGGTGCCCTTTCGAAATTGAACAGTCCGGCAATGAAGTTGGTGGGAAACCTACGGATATACTGGTTATATTCCTTTACTGCCTCATTGTAGCGTCTTCTGGCCACCGCTATTCGGTTTTCGGTGCCAGCCAGTTCGTCCTGTAGCCGGATGAAATTGGTGTTAGCTTTAAGATCGGGATACCGTTCCACCACTACCAGCAGTCTGCCTAAGGCACTGGTCAGTTCATTATTAGCTCTTATCTTGGCTTCTACTGTTTGGGCACCAGCCACCTTCGCCCTGGCCTCTGTCACCCGAATAAAGACCTCCTTCTCGTGGCCGGCATAGCCCTTTACCGTCTCGACCAGGTTGGGTATGAGGTCATAACGGCGCTGCAGTTGGACATCCACCTGCGACCAGGCGGTCTTAACCGACTCGTCCAGGCCTACCATCCTATTATACCCACCCACAAATGCCAACAGGAAGACGGCAATGATAGCCAGAATGATGAGTAGTTTTGTGCCGCCTCTCATCTATTTTCCTCCTTTTCATCAATGACCATCTGGTCTACTGTTTGTGAGAGTTTGTCAATTTCCTCCACATATTTGTCGAACAGATATTCTGCCTCTGCCCCAGAGGCCTTCTTCTCCTTACGGGCGATCTGCAGCAAGGTTTCAAAAAGGCGAAAATCTAACTGAAAGCTCTGACAGAGTTGCTTGACCAGATCTGCTCTCTTCTGTGGGGCCTCGGTGCCAGAGATATAGAGCAGAGCCCTGAAGATAGGAGCAAAGGCGGCTATAGAGCTGGACAGCAGTGCCGGCAGATTCTTCACCTTGCCTCTGCTTGCCAGGAATGCATGGCGCAAGTGAAGCAGCTTCCCCTTAAGCTCCCTTTCACACTGCAGCCGCAGATTGGCCTTGGAGAACTTCAGACCAGAGAGCACATCCTTTCCCCAAACCAGCTTGTAAGCTGAGCTCATCTCTAAGAACTCAATAGGGAAGGTATCCAGAGAAGCCTGGATATACTGTTCGGTGAGAAACAAGGGAATAGCCACATTTCTCTTGTACCACTTCTGGAGCCGTTTCTGGCATTTAGCCAATTCTGAAGGGGAATTGTCTTTGAGGAGAATCAGGAAGTTCAAGTCTGATTTCTTCGGTCTGTATTCTCCTCTGGCGCCGCTTCCGAAAAGGATGACCGAGATCAGACTGTCGCCGTAAACTGCTTTTAGGTCGCCGGTGAATTCTTGAAATATCTCTTCTGGTCGTTTTGGTATCTTTGCCATCTGGTCACCTCCAGCTGATTAGAATCCTCGGCCGGCGCCGCCTCCGCCGCTCAGTCCGCCCCCGAAGCCGCCGAATCCTCCCCCAAAGCCGCCACCGAAGCCCCCGTATCCTCTGCCGCCGATCATACCTCCAAGGAATAGCAAAGGCAGCAGTCTCCAGCCTCCACCACCTAAAATCAGTAACAGCAAAATAATAGGGATGAGGGATCCCAGGCGACCACCCTCACGCGCAGGTTGGCGGGACGATTTCAGTCTGGGCATCCCTGTCAAAGTCACTCCTGCGTCCTTTGCGATCACGCTGGCTACCGCAGCGGTGGCGCCAAGCAGACCCTGGCCGTAGTCACCTTGGCGCAGGAAAGGGACAGCATAGTTGTCCAGAATAGCCCCTACCCGCCCGTCAGGCAGGATACCCTCAAGCCCGTACCCTACTTCAATCCGCACCTTCCTCTCCTTCACCGTGACGAAGATCAAAATCCCGTTATCCTTGCCCTTCTGGCCTATCCCCCAGGCCTCGTAGAGGCGATTGGCATATTCGGTGTACTCTTCATCCCCGATGGTAGGCATAGTTACCACCGCGATTTCGGCACCAGTTTTCTGGTTCAGTTCAGCGATGAGTGCCTCTATCCTGGTCCGATATTCAGGGGAGATAACTTGCGCAAAATCGTTGACCCAACCCACCGGCTTGGGAAATTCCTGCCCAAGGGCCAGAGTGCTAAGGCTCAGAAGCAACAAACAGCTCAAGACTACAACGGCCAAATGCTTCAATCAACTCCCCCTTGTTGATTGGGTTCTCTATCGATCATTTTTCCGCATAAAGCATTTACTTAAACATAGAGACAATCGAAGGAATTGTCAAGGAAAACTTTTTATACGAAAAAGGACCCTATTGTGAAGGCCCCATTCTTCTCTGTAACCTTATCTGTAACGCGCTGACGACGCGGAGTTCCTGCCTCTTGCTCCACAGGCCGCAGCGTGGAGCAACTCCGCAGGCCGCATTGTTCTGGCTCCTCAGCCTAGAAGGCGTCGGAAACATTTGCTATCCTCTCAGTCTGTCCTGCAGGATCTGGTTAGCCAATTTGGGATTGGCCTTACCCTGGGTTTTCTTCATAACCTGGCCCACGAAAAAGCCCAGAAGCTGCTTCTTCCCGGCCAGGTATTGCTCCCTCTGGTCCGGGTTTTCTGCCAGAACTTCGTCGATTACCTCTCCGAGCTTCCCTCTGTCGGTGAGCTGCACCAGCCCTTTTTCCTTCACGATCTTCCCGGCTCGCCTGCCCGTTTGGACCATCTCCGCGAACACATCCCTGGCGATTTTGGTGCTGAGTGTACCGTTGGAGACGAGCTGGAGCAGTTCTGCCAGAGATTCTGGGGTCACACTGAGCTCCTGAGGGGTGATCTTCTTCTCATTCAGGACCCGGTTTACCTCTCCCATCACCCAGTTGCTGGCCATCTTAGGGGAAGCACCGGACTTGACGCACTCTTCATAATAGTCTGCCAACCCTCTGCTGGCGGTCAGCACCTCAGCATCATACTCAGGTAGATTGTATTGTTGAACGAAACGCCGTCTCCTTGCCGTGGGCAGCTCAGGCATATCTGCCTTAAGTTTCTCAAGCCACTGCTTATCCACTTCAATGGGGACAAGGTCAGGTTCTGGGAAATATCGGTAGTCGTGGGACTCCTCCTTGCTGCGCATCGGGGCAATGATCTCCCTCTTGGCATCCCAGGTCATTGTCTGCTGGATGACCTTCCCTCCCCGTTCCAACAGTCCCACCTGGCGCTTTATCTCCGTCTCCAGAGCCCGCTGTAGGTTGTGAAGGGAGTTCATATTTTTTATCTCTGTCCTTGTTCCCAACTGCGGAGCCCCCTTGGGACGTACAGAGATATTGGTGTCAATCCTGATGTTTCCCTTCTCCATGTTGCCTTCGCAGATCCCAAGATAAACCAGAATCTGCTTCAGTTTGCTCAGGAATTGATAGGCCTCCTCAGGTGAATTTATGTCGGGTTCGGTGACAATCTCTATGAGGGGCACCCCACAGCGGTTGACATCGAACAGGGACTGGCCTTCTGGCACATACTCCTCCTCGTGCACTAACTTTCCGGCATCCTCCTCCATATGGATGCGCCTAAGCCTTATCCTCTTAGTGTGGCTATCGACCTCGATTTCGATACTGCCGCCTGTAGCCAGAGGTGGTTCGCTTTCCGACTGGTATTGCGATATCTGATAACCCTTGGGAAGATCAGGGTAAAAATAGTTCTTGCGCAGGAATCGACTTCGAGGCTGAATTTCTGACCCTACAGCTAAGGCCAGCTTCAAGGCATATTCTACTGCTTTGTGGTTCAGCACCGGCAACACTCCGGGCATCCCCAGACAGATAGGGCACCCATGGGTATTTGGCTGGTCTCCAAATTCGGTGCTACACCCGCAGAAGATCTTACTCTTTGTCGAAAGCTGGGCATGTATTTCCAGCCCGATCATAGTTTCGTATTCCATCTACATTTCCTTTTTTGTCTTCTCTTCTGTGCTAGGCCAATTGACATTTTGTTCTACTGCATATGCCACCCTCAGGATGGTCTCTTCGTCGAAATGTCTGCCCAGGATTTGAATCCCGATAGGCAAGCCATGGGAAGAGAGCCCGCAGGGCACAGAGATGCCAGGGATGCCTGCCAGGTTAGCAGATATGGTGTAAATATCCGAAAGATACATCTGCAGGGGGTCGTCGATCTTCTCTCCAATCTTGAAGGCTGCCGTAGGGGAGGTGGGAGTGACAAGCACATCTGCCCTCTGGAGGGCCTGTTGGAAGTCCTCCATAATCAGGGTGCGCACCTTCTGTGCTTTCAGATAGTATGCGTCGTAGTAGCCTGCGCTGAGGGCATAGGTGCCCAGCATGATTCTCCTTTTCACCTCGGCACCAAACCCCTGACTGCGGGTACGTCGGTACATCTGGTCTAAATTGGGCGGATTTTTTACCCGGAAGCCATAACGGACTCCATCATAGCGGGCCAGGTTTGCTGAGGCCTCAGCGGTGGCCAAAAGATAGTAAGTGGGGATTGCATACTCCGTGTGAGGCAGTGTGACTTCCTCTACCTCAGCACCTTGGTCCTGTAGGCGTTCCACTGCAGAGAGCAGCGCCGACTTCACCTCCTGTTCTAATCCCTCAGCAAAGTATTCTCTGGGAAGCCCTATTGTAAGGCCCTTGATTCCCTTCCGTAAGGCAGACAAATACTGGGGCACTGGCACATCAGCGGAGGTGGAGTCACAGGGGTCGTGTCCAGCTATGACTTGCAACAGCAAAGCACAATCCCTGACATTTCTGGCCATAGGGCCGATCTGGTCTAAGGATGAGGCATAGGCCACCAGGCCGAAGCGGGAGACCCTTCCGTAAGTGGGTTTGAGTCCGACCACCCCGCAGAAGCTTGCCGGCTGTCGGATCGAACCTCCTGTGTCTGAACCCAAGGCTAGGAGTGCCTCACCAGCGGCCAGCGCTGCCGCTGACCCTCCACTTGATCCCCCGGGGACACGCTCTGGGTCGTGAGGGTTCTTGGTCACCCCGAAATAAGATGTCTCGGTAGAAGAGCCCATAGCGAACTCGTCCATATTTGTCTTGCCGACCAGGACAGCATCGGCCGCCTTAAGGCGCTCGATCACCGTGGCATCATAGGGCGGCACAAAGTTCTCCAGGATTTTAGACCCGCAGGTAGTCCTCACTCCCTTGGTGCAGATATTATCTTTTACCGCCACCGGTATTCCCGCCAGCTTGCCCACCTTCTGGCCTCTGGCAATCTTCCTATCGATCTGTCGGGCTTTTTCGAGGGCCTCCGACCTCAGAACCAAAAGGTAAGCGTTTATCTGCTGGTCGTTCTTTTCAATCTGCCCAAGCAGAGTTTCGATTACCTGAGTGGAAGTGATTTCACCTTTGGAGATCTTTGCCAACAGTTCGTATGCCGGCAGTTGAGTTGCACCTGATGTCTGTCCCTCTGGATAGGAAAAACTCAATATAACCTCCTTCTCTGTTTTCAACTGAGCAACATTTTGGGTGACGTTTGGGTATATCCAATTCTTGTCGTAGCGCAGCAGAGGCAAATATAGGCGGCAGGCCCGTAGTGAAGCCCAAGCGCCACATACCTGGGTCTTATGTGAAATTCCCCAGCAGTCTCCGGCGGTTTAGTTGTCTTATCATTTAGCTTAACATCTTAAACCTCCAACCTTAACGCGGGTAGCTCATAGCTGCTTTGCTGAAGAATCGATATGAACAAAAGATCTGGTTTGTCACCCTTGGTCTGCCTGCGGACAGTCAGACCGGGAGAGACTCACTTACTCGGCCAGAGCGCCCAAGCGCCATATCCAGAGTGTGCTTGGAGCCACTGGTCCCGGGCTAATCTAAATCACTCAACTTTCAAAAATATCGCAATTCGAGAGATAGGGGACAAGAATTCCTTGTCTTAGCCAGCCATATCTCTTTTCCCCCTTGCCAGAAAATCGACCAAAATAAGCCCATTTTTCGGCGGTGTAGCGCAGAGGTAGGATCTAACTTGAGCGGCCATAAGCCTCCGAAGAAGCAGGGGCTGGCCTTGGTTCTTTTGGCCGCTGACGGAAAGGGCAATTGTCGGCTACCTTCAGGATCAGCCATAGGTGCGGATATTGATGCTTGCGGCTATCGTGTAGGAAAAAGCTGATAAATTGGGCTCGCGGCAAACGGTCTGTTGACGGGGGCTTTAGAAATTTGGCCAGGAGGCCCCATTGGAGCTCCGCAAGGTTCTGCTCCCCCATGCTACTGTTTCCGCTGGGCTAAAGATACTTTTCCAGAGCTTTTCTGAAGGTTGGTATATCAGATAACCCCGGCTTTCAGCAGGTCAATCCAGCGGATTACTCCAATTGGCTTACTGCTTGCATCCACCACTACTAACTGGGTTATGATGTGTTTCTCCATAACGGGCACGGCCTCCGCTGCCAATTCCTCTTTTCCGATAGTGAAGGGTGGGCTTCTCTTCTCTCCCCTGGGACTTGCATCCAGGGCCTCTCTGGCGTTCATCGAAAGGGGGTCTGAAACCCGTTCCAACAGTCGTCTCAGGTCTCCGTCAGTGAGCACCCCCACCAGTACGCCCTTTGAATCCACCACACAGGTCATCCCTAATTGTTTGGAGGTCATCTCCACCAGCACATCCCTCATACTGGTAGACTCGCTCACTACTGGCAGCTCCCCGTTTTTGTGCATCAGATCCTCCACCCGGCAGATAAGCTTTCTGCCCAGGGAGCCTCCTGGATGCAGCACAGCGAATTGTCGGGGACCGAAATTGCGCTTTTTCAACAGGGCGACCGCTAAGGCGTCGCCTAAGACCATAGTTACTGTGGTACTGGTAGTAGGAGTCAGATCATACGGGCAGGCCTCTTTTTCCACAGTTGTATCCAGCACTACATCACTTTTTTGCGCCAGCCAGGAGCGGGGATTGCCAGTCATAGCGATGAGGGGAATATCCAGCCTTTTTAGAAGGGGCACCAAAAGCTGCAGTTCCTCTGACTGTCCGCTTTTGGATATGGCAATAGCCACGTCGTCCCGTTGCAGTATGCCGGAATCGCCGTGGAGGGCCTCGGTGGAATGTAGGTAAAAAGCGGGCGTCCCGGTGCTGGTCAGTGTGGCAGCGATCTTTCTGCCCACAATGCCCGATTTGCCCATTCCCACCACTACCACTCGCCCCTTACAGCCGTAGATCAGGTCAACCGCCCTCTGAAATGACCTGTCTATGCGGTCTTTCAGTGTGGCCACTGCTGCTGCTTCAATCTCTATTACCCTTTTTGCCTCTTCAATGCTCATAGTCCTGGCTTGCCTCCAGAGAGCGGCGCGTTTTGTCGAGCCTCTTTAGCGCCCGCAGAAGTTGTTCCAGCTTCTCTAAAGGTAGCATACAGGAGGCGTCGCTTAAGGCTCTGGCAGGAGAAGGGTGAGTTTCGATGAACACTCCATCCACTCCCACTGCTGTGGCTGCTCTGGCCAGTGGAGGGATAAACTCGGGCTGTCCGCCTGAATGGCCCCCCCCTCCACCGGGCAACTGCACGCTGTGAGTGGCGTCGAACACTACCGGATAGCCCAGCCTTTTCATAATCACCAAAGACCGCATATCCACGACCAGGTTGTGGTAGCCGAAACAGGTGCCACGTTCGGTGAGCACTATCTGGTCGTTGCCAGTGGAACGAATCTTTTCGGCTATTGGACCCATATCTTCCGGAGCAAGAAACTGCCCCTTCTTTATGTTAACTGGCTTGCCCGTTCTGCCCACCGCTATTGCCAGATCTGTCTGGCGGCAAAGAAAAGCCGGGATTTGCAGCAAATCAGCAACCTGAGCGGCCTTTTCTACCTCTGAGACCGAATGCACATCCGTCAGTATCGGAACATTAAACTGAGATTTCACCTGGTTCAATATCCGCAGACCTTCGTCAATGCCCAGACCTGAGAAGGATTTGATGCTCATTCGGTTTGCCTTAGCGTAAGAGGACTTGAAGATGAAGGGCATCTGTAACCTGGCAGTGATTTGCTTTATTTGCTTTGCCGTCTCCAGGGTCAGTTCTTCGGATTCGACCACACAGGGGCCAGCGATCAGCACCAGAGGGGCTCCTCCACCGATGAGAGTATCACCCACTTTAACCGTTGTGCTCATCGACTCTCTCCCCTTTCATCGCCGCCTCTACAAATCCCAGGAACAGAGGGGCGGGTTTCTCCAGGGTTGACTTGAACTCCGGGTGGGCCTGAGTGGCCACGAAGAGTTTGTGCTCGGGCAGTTCAACAAACTCCATAAGTCTGGTGCCATCCGCCCTCAGATGATAGCCGGAGAAGACCAGGCCGTTTTCCTCAAGGATATCTATAAATTGAGGCGACACCTCGTACCTGTGACGATGGCGTTCCAGGATGGCTCTCTCTCCCACCGGAAGAATGCCCAGCCGAAAAGACTGACTGGGGTCTTTCTGTAGTTGCTCAATCCTCTTTCGGTCTTCTTCTAAACGGCGTGACTTTGTATACAGTTTCAACACTATGCTGCCCTTTTTTAAGGTGGCTGCATAAGCACCCAATCTCATCGTTCCACCATAATGGTGCTTCTGCATCAAGTCCCTCTGGCTGGGGAGGATGTCAATCACCGGATACTGAGTATGTGGATCGATCTCGGTGGAATGTGCCTCCGGCATACTACAGACGTTGCGGGCAAACTCAACCACTGCAAGCTGCATTCCGAAACAGAGACCCAGAAACGGGATATTGTTCTCTCTGGCAAATCTTATCGCCTTGATCTTTCCCTCAGTTCCACTGGTACCAAATCCTCCAGGGACGATAATCCCATCGTAGTTCAAGAGCTCTTCTACCTCTTTGTTATCTTCCTCTAAGCGTTTAGCATCTATCCAATTGATCTTCACCGCGGCATCAAGGTGGGCCCCGGCGTGTTCCAGCGCCTGGTTAATGGAGATGTAAGAGTCTGAGAGGTTGTAATCACCGATATCTATATATTTGCAGACCATTGCAATCCGCAACATCCTCTTTGGATTCTCAATCCTTCCTACTAGCTTCTCCCACCTCTGCCAGCTGGGCTGCTTCTTGGGCTTGAGTCCGAATTTATTGAGAATTTTTCTCCCCAACCCCTCCTTTTCGAAGTTAAGGGGAATGGAGTAGAGGGTGGAGATATCCGGGGCTGAGATGATGCAGTCTGCGTCTATGTTGGCGTAGGTTTCAATCTTCTTCTTTCGCACCTCATCGAGGGGTTCCCTGGCCCGGCAGAGGATGAAATCGGGGAAGATGCCGCTTTCGCTTAAGAGCCTGATTGCCTGCTGGGTTGGCTTAGTCTTCATCTCATGGATGTGGGTAGGGATAGGCAGGTAAGTGATAAGCACATAGATCACATTCTCCTCTCCTGTCTCCCGCTCCAGACCTTTGACTGCAAAGAGAAAAGGGATATTCTCATAATCACCGATGACGCCACCGATCTCCACCAGGGCAAAGTCGAACCCTTCGGCTGCCTGTCTGACCCTTCTTTTGATCTCGTCGGTGATATGGGGAATGGGCTGAACCGTTTGGCCCAGGTACTCTCCCCTTCTCTCCCGATCGATGACCTCCTTGTAGATCTGCCCGGTAGTGATATTGTTCATCCGGGAGATGTTCATTCCCAGAAATCTCTCGTAATTGCCCAGATCCTGGTCGATCTCGCCGCCGTCGTCGGTGACCCACACCTCTCCGTGCTCAGTGGGCCGGAGGGTACCGGCGTCGTAATTAATGTAGGGGTCGATCTTGATGGCAGTGGTGTTGTACCCGTATTGCTGGAGAATTTTGGCTATGGAGGCGGTGGCCAGCCCTTTGCCCACTCCGCTGATAACACCTCCGGCAATAATTATGTATCTGGGTTTTCGGATGTTCATAGCCTGCCCTTCTCCATTAACTTTCTCACCTTTTGCAAATCCTCCTGGGTATCCACTCCAATTGACCGGCAGTCGGTCAGCACCACAGCTATTCGGAAACCGTTTTCCAATACCCGAAGTTGCTCCAGCTTTTCCAACTTCTCCAGCGGGGTTTGCTCCATCTGGGCCAACCTCTGGAGAAAGTCCGGCCGGTAAACATAGAGACCTATGTGTTGGAGAAAGTAAAAGTCTTGTGATTTAGCAGAACCTCTGTCTCGTACGAAAGGAACAGGAGAGCGCGAAAAATAGAGGGCAAATCCCCTCAGGTCCACTACTACCTTAACTACATTGGGGTCGTTCAATTCCTCAATGGAAGTACTCTTTCTTGCTATGGTGCTCATAGGGACATTTCTGTTTTCTATGAGAGGTCCGATAGCCTGGTCGATCATCTTCGGGTCGATCAGAGGTTCGTCGCCCTGGACATTAACCACAAGGTTGGCTTTGAGCATCCTGGCGGCTTCGGCCACTCGGTCGGTGCCGGTTCTGTGGGCAGGGGAGGTGAGTATAGCTTTACCGCCGAATCGATCTACCGCCTCTACAATCCTGCGGTCGTCGGTAGCCACCCAGACCTCTGAGACCCTCTGTGCCCTCTCTGTTCTCTCGTAGACATGCTGAATTAGGGGTTTCCCCCCAATTTCTAACAGAGGCTTACCGGGCAGTCTGGTGGAGCCGTAACGGGAGGGTATGATAGCGACGACCTTCAAAGAAGCTTTCACCCTTAATATTACCTCAAAGGTGAGGCATAAAGACAGCCTTTGGTAGAGTGAAGTGCTCAACCAGTCGACCGGTCACTCGGTCAACCAGTCCCTAAGAAACCGAGATTACCGATTAAGTAATTGACCGGTAGACCAATTGACTTATTCTATTACCTTTGGGACTTTAAAGTAACCCATCCACTGGTCAGGAGCATTTGCCAGTGCCTCCTGCTGGCTCAGCGATGGGGCGACCTTGTCCTCTCGGAAGATATTCTTCAAAGGCAGCACATGGGAGGTGGGCGGAACATCGGTTGTGTCAAGCTCTTTCAACTTGGCGAAGTAGTCCAGAATCCGGTTCAATTGGGCGATAAGTCTCTTTTTCTCTTCAGCAGAGAATTCCAATTTCGCCAGTGCGACCACATTTTCCACATCCTCTTCGGTAACAGGCATAGAGCACCCCCATTGTTTTCTGTTACAGTGAGGTTTCAGAACCCTGGAAGTAGTCAAACATAGAGGTCCGGACATCTTCTAATGCCTCTAATGTATCTACAAGGTTTAGCTTGAAATTCAATCTCTCAGCCAGCAATTCCAACTGCATGAAGACCTCTTCTCTCCTGACCCAGACTTCCTCAGGTATGAGGCCTACAGTCTCGACCGCTTTCAAGAACTGGTCTAAAAAACCCACGGGGAAGCTGCTGGGCTCGGCCATGTAGCTATTTAAGACGAGGTATGAATGGTGGTCTACCCACAGCCAGATGTGGGGATAATAGGGCCTGCTCCTAGGGCTATCCTTCACGCCCATAGGGGAAGGTATGAGGCCTACCTCCCAGATACCCCCTCGGGAGAGCTGTTTCTTTCGCACCTTTTCCAGACGGATTTCATCTACCACATCGAGTTTAATCTTCATAGGCTTGGGTTTTAACCACTGCCCCTTCCACTTAAGTTCCCTCCCCTGCTTGTAGGGCACCTTCACCCAGAGGCAGTGTGGCTTAGGGGAGATGAGCATATCTGGGTCCTGCTTAAACTGAAGACAGACCTCTATCGCTTGCTGCAATGCCAGAGCCAAGAATCCGGCCTCCTTTGCAGTCAAGTACCAGGGGTGGTAACCCGGGCAGTAACTTCGGAAGAGAGGCCATTGATTGTGCCCCCGAAATCTCAGCCCCAGCTTTTTTATTATCTGAATATCTCTTTGTTCCAGGAATCTCCGGTCTTCAAAGCTGGCCATCAGACATCTTTGTCTGTTCAACACCTCCTCGGGGGATGGGCGGGTTTCTGCCATTTGTATATCCAGATAGCCCTTCAGGCCTTCTGTTCCCAGATAGACCGCCAGGCCGAACACCTCTCCGAGGTTGCCTAATACACAGCAGTAGCCAATTTCAGCGGTTAGAGGGTCCTGCACGCCAAAGAGGTCAGAATCGGTCATCCACTTCCAGCTTTCAATCTCTTTAAATTGCAGTGCCGCGGCGTATAACCGCTCCCACTCTCGAAGCGAAGGTGTTCTTTTGCTCATTTCACTGTCTCCTTGTCGATATTCTCCCCTCCCGTTTCGGTCTGTCCGGGTCATGCTGAATGGGGAAGGATGTTGTTCTCCACGAAGCTGTAGTATCCTGCCTTGCTTACAATGATATGGTCTATGACGCGGATCTCTACTGGCTCTACTGCTTTGAGTACAGCCCTGGTGAGCTGCTTGTCCTCCCAGGAGGGAGTGGTGTGGCCACTTGGGTGGTTGTGCACCAGGATCAAACCGGCAGCGTGGTGAGCCAGCGCCCCCTCCAGAACCCGACGGGGATAGACCACAGAGCTGTCAACCGTGCCCTCATGGATCACCTCGTAGTCGAGGGCCTCATTTTTCACATTAAGATAGATGACCATAAACACCTCATTAGGCAGCCCTGCCAGCTTCATGCGGGCGAAATTGGCCACCGCCTCAGGTGAATTCAGCAAATCTCGATGTCTCAGCCTTTCGCCCAGATAGGCCCCACAGATCTCCTTTACTAAACGGATGAGGACAGCCGAATTGGGTCCCAGCTCGGGCACCTCCTGCAGCTCTTTCAGGTCGGCATCCAGAACCGCACCCAGGCTGCCCAATCGCCTGATCAACTGTTTGGCAATGGGCTTCACATCCCGGCGGGGAATGGCGTAGGTGAGCAGAAGCTCAAGAATTTCGTAGTCCTGAAACCCTTCTGTTCCTGCCTGTTGAAAACGCTTCCGTAGGCGCTCCCTGTGACCTAAATAGTGAGGCTTATCCTCCATATCCAGAGCCTTTCGCTTCACCCGTTCTAAAGTGCGCCTGCCAATAATTTTACTGAAGTTTGACAAATCCCGAGAGAATTCCAAAGGGGTGTTACACTGAGCTTGCCGGAGTATCTGGGGTAGAGAGTCTTCGCTACGCTCAGAAAGAGGGGAAACGATGTTTACCAAGCTTAGGCCTTAATCAATCCCTTCGGGAAGCGTCTACTTCCACATAAACCCAAGTGCATTCCATTTCGCACAGGGTCAATATCTTCCGAAATCCGGTCAAATCTTCATCAAATCACAAGAAATATACTTCATTATTCCGGTGTTGTCAACAGCTATCTACCCTGTTGTTCTCTCTATAAATCTAAAAAGCCACCAGAGAATCTGCACCCCGGTGGCTTTCAAAGGTAGTTATCCCACTTGAAACCCAAACTGCCTTTCCCTTTTTTCAGTAAGCGTTTCTCCATAGTTGTAGTGTGTCCTAAACAGTAGCGAAGGTCTTTAGATCTCAATAGGTGACCCGTTCGTAAAAAGTTGCATTTCTCCCCCCCCTGTGGAGAAGGGATAAAGGGGAGGGGGACACCCTCACTCTTACCCTCTCCCTCAAGGGAGAGGGAATACTCTGGACTTTTTACGAGAGGGTCATAAATGTTTTTTCAGTCCTCAGGATATACATTGAGGGCTTTTATCCATTCTCTCAATTTCGCGATCCTGTCTTGGGGATTATCGGGTAGTGTGAATGGGTTTCTGCCCCGGGCATCGACTATGACACCTACCACTCCACCTTCCACGGAAGTCTTAA
>Ga0164318_10002915_pt1 | contig 16050 bp, 12 predicted proteins | sample GuaBasSedimGuay9_FD_113734 | JGI IMG/M metagenome (GOLD analysis project Ga0164318, IMG submission 113734) | Subseafloor sediment microbial communities from Guaymas Basin, Gulf of California, Mexico - Guay9, Core 4571-4, 0-3 cm | ecosystem: Environmental > Aquatic > Marine > Hydrothermal vents...
AGCATAGCAAAATTTTTCATTTCAAGTTTTGGTCCTGTGTGATATATTATTTTGAGGAAACATATACGGGATATGCGGTTTTGCCCAGAGGCCCAGGAACGGGACCTGATCATATGCTAACGCCCGGGGTTAGCAGGCTATTCAGGAACAAGACCGCTTTAAGCAGTGTCCATCCATAAGGGAAAGGGGGTAAAAAATGACCATTAAGATCATTATCACGAGAAAGGTTTCAAAGGATAAAGAGGCGAATCTCCTTCCACTGTTGATACAGCTTCGAGCACTTGCCACCGCACAACCTGGATATATCTCCGGCGAAACATTGAGAAACATACAAGACCCCGAGGAATATCTGGTTATCAGCACCTGGCAGTCAAAGGAGAATTGGGATAAGTGGGTTTCTAGCCCGCAGCGAGCTGAGATACAAGATAAAATAGACTCGTTGCTGGGCCAGAAGACCACCTATGATACCTATCTTTACGGGTAAATCTTTACACGGTAAAAAGACCTTCCCTGCCCGCGCTTTGCGCAATTTATTGGGCAGGGAGTTTCATGGCTCCCAAAATTCACCTACCCCTGCCTCTCCCTCAGCACGGAATAGATTACCCCGTATAAGGATTTCCCCATCCCTTGATGTGCTTTCCTCTCTGCTCCCGAAAAGAAGCAGGGCGATACGCATCACAGGACATGGTTTCCCTGGTTTGATCACCTTCTATTCCACATTGAGCTGACATTTGTCCCGCTTCAGCGGGATTGCAGTTTGACATTGAATGGAAATCCTGCAAGAACATTTCCGTTCTTCATTTATCAGAGCCCAGGCTTACTCAAAAAAATACGAACGATTGAACATGGTACCTTATCCAAACGAAGATCTTTCCAGGGTGCTGCATTGCATCAAGGCACAAATGCCGGCCGTTGAAGTCACGGGCCTTCCTGAATCTGCAATTCCCTACTACTTTTCTCAACTTCTTCCCGAGCTTAGAAGACCGTGCGTGATCCTCTTTCCCGAAGCAAAGGCGGCGGAAAAATGTTTACGGTCCCTGGACTTTTTCCTCGCCTCCGGAAACATGCAGCAAAACAGCCGTTCGATCCGGATCCGAAATTTTCCCGCCTATGATCTCTCACCTCTCACCGGGCTCAGCCCCCACAGGGAAGTGGTTTCCCAGCGCATCGAATCACTCTATGCCTTGTCCAATGAAGATAATGCCGTCGTGGTAAGCTCCCTTGAAGCGGCTCTCCATGGAATCCTCCCCAAGGATGCCTTTGTCAGGGCCGTTGAATACCTGGAAGTGGGGGAAGAGACAGAACGGGATAAAATCATCGGAAAACTGGAAGCTGCCGGATATCAGCGCACATCCCTCGTGGAGGAAAAGGCGGACTACTCCGTGAGGGGAAATGTCATAGACCTGTTTCCACCGCTCCATGAACTCCCCGTCCGCATGGAATTCTGGGGTGACCGGCTGGAGTCCATCCGTCACTTCGACCCGCTCAGTCAGAGATCGAAAGAGTCTTTCAGTGAGCTGGTGGTACTGCCGGCAAACGAAATCATCATGGACGAAACAGCCATTCAACAGGCACGATCCATGGGCCGACTCCCCAAAGGCATGGGGGAGGGCATGTCATTTCCCGGCCAGGAAGCGTGGCTGAACCATTTTTATCCCCATCTGCACACCCTGTTTCACTATGCCCCTCCGGATGCTGTTTTCATCTCTGTGGACCATCACCGATGGGAGCGCGCCATCAAAAAAATTACCACCTGGTTCGAAAATGAGATTGAAACAAACAGGCATCACGCGGCGGAGAAGGGAGAACCTTTTCCGGATACGGAAGGGCTCCTTCTTCCCGAACACAAATTCATTGATCACTTTGAGACCCGTCAACGGATCTATTTTGCTGAACTGGATCTCGGCAGGAAAGACACGGGCTCTGAAAAAATCCGGATACCGGGGACCTTCAGTCATGACACCCCCCTGCATCTTCAACTTGAAGGCAGGGGAAAAATTTCCCTGGCCCCGCTTGCCGAAAGGATTTCTGAATGGATTGAGCAAGGGGGCCGGGTCGTTCTCACCTGCCGCACGTCCCAGCAGGCCCAACGGTTAAGGGAAATCCTGGAAAATTACGGACTGCATCTCACGGCCCTTGTTTCGAACTGGGAGGCGGTCCCATCCGCTCCGGGGCTCAGCATCTGCATCGGCAGGCTGCCGCACGGATTTGTCTGGCCGGAGATAGCGCTCTATGTAATCACTGAAGACGAAATATTCGGAGCAAAACGTTCCCGCTCAAAGGCAAAGAGACCTGCTTCCGACAAGGGCATAGGCTGGTCGGGTTTCAGCCAGCTCAAAGATGGGGACCTCGTGGTCCATGAAGAACACGGGATTGGCCGGTACGGCGGCCTCTGCAAAATGGAGGTGGCAGAAAAAACCAATGATTTTGTCCGGGTGGAATATGCGAACCAGGACAGGCTTTACATACCGGCAGACCGTGTGGGCGTCCTGCAGAAATACATCGGCTCAGGTGACGGCCATGTAAAGCTGGACCGACTCGGTGGAAATTCCTGGAATCTGGCCAAGCAGAAGGCAAAAAAATCTGTCAGGCACATAGCCAAACAGCTCATAGAAATATATGCCCTCAGAAAATACCGCAAGGGATTTGCCTTTTCTCCCCCTGATCCTCTTTACAGGGAATTCGAGGCAGCGTTTGAACATGAGGAAACGCCTGATCAAAGCCGCGCTATCGACCAGGTCATTGATGATATGACTTCTGACCAGCCCATGGACCGCCTGGTTTGCGGTGATGTGGGTTTTGGAAAGACGGAAATAGCGGTGCGGGCCGCTTTCAAGGCTGTTTCAGACGGAAAACAGGTTGGGGTGCTTGTCCCTACCACCGTTCTTGCTGAACAGCACTTCGAAACCTTCAGGAAGAGAATGATACAGTATGGAGCCCGGGTAGAGGTTCTCAGCCGATTTAAAACCAGGAAAGAACAGGCTGAGATTCTTGGGAAGCTCAGGTCGGGAAAGGTTGACATTGTCATCGGTACGCATCGTTTACTCCAGAAAGACGTGCAATTCAATGACCTTGGCCTCCTGATCATCGACGAAGAGCAACGGTTCGGCGTAAAGCAGAAAGAAATCCTCAAGAGATTCAGAGCCATGGTGGACGTACTAGCCATTACCGCTACGCCCATACCCAGGACGCTGCAGATGTCCCTGATGGGAGTCAGAGACCTCAGTATTATTGAAACGCCGCCCGAGGAGAGACTTGCCATACAGACGTATCTCGCACCTTACGACGAGGCAACAATTGCCCGAGCGGTCTTGCGGGAGCTGGAACGGGACGGGCAGGTCTTTTTTGTGCACAACCGGGTTCAGACCATTGACCGGGTGGCTGCCGCACTCCGGGAAATCATCCCCCGGGCGCGAATCGCCGTTGCACACGGCCAGATGAAGGGAAGAGAACTTGAAGAGACCATGCTTTCCTTTCTGCACAAAGAGATCGATGTCCTGGTTTGCTCCACCATTATCGAATCCGGTCTCGACATCCCTTCAGCCAATACCATTATCATCAATGAGGTAGACCGTCTAGGCCTGGCGCAGATCTATCAATTGCGGGGCAGAGTGGGCAGGGCAAAGGAGAAGGCGTATGCATACCTTCTCCTTTCCGAAGGCTCCCAGCTCAGCCGGGATGCCGAAAAAAGGCTCAAGGCGCTCATGGATTTCAGCCAGCTCGGGGCAGGAATTCACCTGGCCATGCACGATCTCAAGATCAGGGGGGGAGGAAATATCCTTGGGTATGCCCAGGCCGGGCACATCTCCGCCCTTGGATATGAACTCTACGTGAGACTTATTGAACGGGAAATCGCTGAGCTGAAAGGTGAGCAGCCGGAGGAGGACATGGACCCTGAAATTAACGTGAACGTGTCCGCATTCCTCCCCAGCGACTACGTGGTGGATACCGATGTTCGGCTCAACCTGTACCGGAGGCTTTCCATCCTCAGGGACCAGTCACAGCTTGAGGAAATGAGAGAGGAAATCGAAGATCGATTCGGGCATCCCCCCCAAGAGGTCAAGAATCTGCTCTCCCTCATGTCACTGCGAATCATCCTGAAGCTGACCCGTATTTCGAGGCTCGATGTGGGCTCACACGCCATGACCCTGACCTTCGCTCCCACAGCCCTCATGGAAGCAGAAGCATGGGTGGGACTTGCCGAAAAAAAACCCGGCAAATTCCAGTTCCTCAACAACAACACCGTAAAGATCTTCATGGGGAATATCCATCTTCCCAATGATCTTTCCAGGATAGCATCCACCATAGAGAGCCTCCCCGTCCCGAACGATGATTCGCGCTGAAAATTATGCTTGCAATTTGTCCAACACCTGCTACTTTTTATAATTTTAAAAAATTTTCATGAAAACTCCTAACCCGCATTTCTCACGGGCCTTCGTAGCGAGGTGGTGGAGAGGGCGATGGATACAAGGCGCGCGAAGAAAAATGGATGAAGGCGTACTGGCAGCACGTCAAAGCCATTTTCCAAGCGCAACGCACTAGCCATGAAGCTATCCACCACCATAGCAGATTGACCGTGAGAAATGCGGGCTAACAGCCTCGAGTAGAAAAATGGGCTTTTTTTTCAGGATAATCCGGCCGTCTTCACCCGCAACAAAAAAACATTCCCCAATCCGTTTGTTTTCGTTCCGGTTTGATAGATGGCGGGCAGCATTGGCCGTCCTTCTATTGGCGGCAGCCTTTCAACAAGGGTGTGACAGGGCGGAGAACCCGCAGTCAAAGACCGTCATAACCGTCGGCACAACCAACATCCAGTTGGACGAGGCAAGAAGGGATTTCCAGGATCTTCTCTCGGACATTCCGGAAACTGCAAGAAACCAGGAATCCATTAAGAAGCAATTGTTGAATCGGCTCATAGATCATTACCTCATCCTGGAATACGGAAAGGAGCACCATATCTCCGTTTCAGACGCTGCCCTTGCTGCGGCAGTAAACCGCATCCGCAGCGACTTTACCGAGCAGGGATTCAAAGAGGCCATGTTGCGGAACTATATTGATTTTGATCAATGGAAGGAGCAGTTGAGAAAGAAGCTCCTTGAAAAAAAAATCATCGAACAAGTGACGGCCGGAATGGTGCTCCCGGATCATGCCGCTATCCTCCACTATTACGAAACCCATACCGATGCCTTTACTACCAAGAGGCAGGTCAAGTTCAGACAGATCGTGACCAGTGATTTGCGGACTGCGAAAAATCTTCAGAACCGCTTGCGCAAAGGAGAGGATTTTGAAACCGTGGCCCGGCAAGGCTCAAGGGCTCCTGAAGCAAAAAACGGCGGATTGGTGGGATGGGTGGAGAAAGGGCAGCTTGAAAAGGCCATGGACCGGGCGCTCTTTTCCCTGAAACCCGGACAGGTTTCGCCAATTATTCACTCCCCTTACGGATACCACATCTTCCAGGTCCTTGCTTCACGGCCTGCCGGAGTAAGGCCGCTCCTGGAAGTGACAAAAGAAATTGAAGAAAACCTCTCCCTCACCAATCGGCGCGCCTTTCTTGCAGGGTGGTTGAAAAAACGCAGAAAACATGTCAAGGTGCACATAGACTCAAAAATTTTTCAATTGTTGGAGCAATAACATATGACCGTTTCAAAAATTTTTACAATCGTAACGTTCGCCTCGCTTCTTTTCCTCTTCACCCCCGTCGCAGCCTTACCGGCCAGGGAAACCTGTGACAGGGTCGTTGCGATCGTCAACAACGATATTATTACCCTCTATGAGATCAACCGTAAGATGAAAGAAATATATGGGGTTGACCCTGCTGATCTGAAGAAAAAAAACGAGAAGCAGTTTTTCCTGGCGCGCTGGAAGGTCCTGGATAGGCTCATCGATGAGAGGCTTGCAGAGGCCAAGGCCAGGGAACTGGATATTCAGATAACCGCGGATGAAGTGGATAAGGTCATTGAACGACTGAAAAGACAGAACGGCATAACCCAGGAAGAACTCCTGGCAGGTCTCAAGAGCCGCGGACTCACCTATGAGCGGTACCGGGAAAAAGTCAGAAAGGAACTCCAGCGGGTACGGCTCATCAATTATGAAGTCAAATCGAAAATCATCATTCGTGAAGAAAAAATCAAAGAGTATTATGAAAAACACAAAAAAGAGTTCACCAGTCCCGGTGAAGTCCGTCTAGCGGCCATTTTTCTCAAGAAAGACGACTCAAAACAAGCGAATCAGGATGACAAAACGCTCCAGAAAGCTGAGGAAATCATATCCCAGCTGAAACAGGGTGCCGATTTTGGAAAACTCGCCAGGCAGTACTCCCAGGGCCCCGGTGCACAGGAAGGAGGTGATCTGGGTGTCTTCAAGACATCCCAGTTGGACGAAGTGCTGGCAAAGGTTGCCGATGCCTTACCTGCCGGGGGAATAAGCGAACCCATCATCAGGGACGCCGGCATTCAGATTCTCAAGGTGGTTGAAAAAAGGAATGCCGGGCTGCGGCCATTTCCTGAGGTAAAGGAACAGATCTATGACACCCTTTACCGTGAAGAGGTAAATAAGAGATTTGCTTCGTGGATCAAAGGTCTCCGGGAAAAATCCTACATCAAAGTCCTTTTTTAACAACGGCGCAGCAAAGGACAGGAAAAGGTATGGCACAATCGAGAAAAAATCCATCAAAGGACACCGATGATGCCCGTGACAAGAAGCTGGGAGAGGTCCTCAGGGAGGCGCGGGAACACCAGGGACTGGATTTTGCTCAGCTTTCAGAGATGACCAAGCTGCGGCCCCACATCCTGGAAGCCCTTGAAAAGGAAGAGTGGCATGCATTTTCCGCCCCTGTCTTTATAAGGGGCTTCCTGCGCTCTTATGCCGCCGCCCTCAAGCTGGATGTGGCGGGTGTGCTCAAGATGTATGATGAAAAAAACCCTCCAGTTGATTCGGCGCCCCGTCCCCTGTCGTCTCTGTCGGCCGCCCGCAGGAGGACCCCTGTTTTTTTTCTCCTGCTTGTCCTGCTCGCGGCAGCCGCGTTCTTTGCTCTCCACTATGCCTCAAAAAAAGCAATCAGGGAGGAATTACCTGTGCTGGAGAAGCAGAAAACTGCGGTCAAGACCTCTCCGGACCTGCCGACCCCCCCGGCGAAGGAAAATACCGCCGAGGAACAGCACAAGGGAAAACCCCTGACCCAGGAGGCTTCCCCTCAGGTCAAACCGGCAGAGAATAAGGAGGAAGGGATCCAGGAAAAACCCTCACCCCCTGAAGCACTGAAGGACAATGTTCCCGTGCAATCGGTAAAAAAACAAGAGCCTCTCCAGGAAAAAACTGACGAGCCTGCCGGAAACACACCACAGCCATTGACGGAAAAAACGGCTCCGCCGCCGGTAAAAGAGCTTATCCTCAAGGCAGAGGTAACAGAAACAACGTGGGTCAAGGTTATACTGGATGGTGGAGCGCCAAAGGAATACATCTTTCAGCCCGGCAGCCGCCCTGAATGGAAGGCAGAACGGGGGTTCGAACTTTCTATCGGGAATGCGGGCGGAATAGCCCTTGAATTGAATGGAAAAAAAATGGACAATTTGGGTGGCCACGGAAAAGTCGTTCACCTGAAACTTCCGTAAGAAAATGAAAGGAATATACGTGACTGGCATGAAAAATGTACTGGATATCTTCGAGGAGAGAGGATTTGTAGAACAGACCACTGACCCGCAGCTTCTGCGGGATCTTCTTGAGGGCTCTGCGACCTGTTACATCGGATTTGATCCCACCGCAAAGAGCTTTCATGTGGGAAGCCTGCTCCCCATCATGGCTCTCGTCCATATGCAAAAAGCCGGGCATCGGCCCATTGCGGTAATCGGAGGGGGGACCGGCCTGGTTGGAGATCCGAGCGGGAAAACTGAAACGAGGCCGATTCTGACCAGGGAAGAGATTGACAGAAACGCGCAAGCCCTGAAGAATCAGCTTTCCCGATTCATCTCGTTTGCGGATGATGGCGCGATCATGGTCAACAATGCTGATTGGCTCACAAATCTCAACTATATTGAATTTCTTCGTGATATCGGCCGACACTTCAGCGTCAACCGCATGCTCGCGGCAGAAAGTTACAAGGCCAGGTTGGAGACGGGTCTCAACTTCATTGAATTCAACTACATGCTCCTCCAGGCATACGACTATTGGCACCTCTTCAAGGAGTTTGATTGCCGATTACAGATGGGCGGCAATGATCAGTGGGGAAATATCCTGGCGGGTGCAGACCTCATACGGCGATTGGAAGGAGAGGTGGTGCATGCCCTCACCTTTCCCCTCCTCACCACCTCCTCCGGGAGCAAAATGGGAAAGACACACAAGGGAGCCGTCTGGCTTGACCCTGTCCTCACCTCCCCTTATGATTATTATCAGTACTGGATTAACCAGGGTGACGAGGACGTTGAACGTTTCCTGGCACTGTTTACCTTTCTGCCCATGGATGAGGTACGGAGGCTGGGGAAGCTTGAAGGAGCCGACTTACGAAAGGCCAAGGAAATCCTCGCCTACGAGGCCACCACGATCTGTCACGGCCGAGAGGCTGCGGACGAAGCACGCCAGGCCGCACGGGAACTCTTCGGAAAGGGCGGTTCGGTATCTGCCAAATCCGTTCCCACCCTGGAGCTGGATGGGGACCTCTTTGAAAAGGGGGTGCCGGCCTACATTCTTTTTGAACAGGCAGGGCTCTGTAAGACCCGTGGTGAAGCCAGGAGGCTCATCACTCAGGGCGGAGGGTATTTGAATGAGGAAAGAATTACAGTCTTTGACCAGGTCATAGACTCCTCGGATCTGAAAAATGGTGAGCTGGTCCTGCGTGCAGGCAAAAAAAGATATCTAAAAATCACGACTCCCTGACCTTTCCACGACTGGGAAGATACTCAAATGGGGATAGACCGGATCGATTTTGAAATTTGGCATTGCCTGGCCGCACAAAATTTAACAAAGTAAAATCAAGGCACGTCTGCAAGAAAGCATTATGCCTAAAAGCAAAAAGAAATTGAAACAGAAAGAGGATAGGAAAAAGGCCAAAAAGCCTGCTTCAGGGCCGGTGACTGCAAGCCTCGTGCCTGCTGTTCCCCCTGAGGCAAAGGCGCTTGTCCCTTATGATCCCCTCCAGATGTATCTTCTGGAGGTGAAGAGGTTCAACCTTCTCACCAGGGAGGAGGAACTGGAGCTGGCCGTCCGGGTGAGGGAACAGAATGACGAAAAGGCCGCATACAGGCTTATAACTTCCAACCTGCGGCTGGTGGTCAAGATCGCCATGGATTTTCACCGCTACTGGACAAAAAACCTCCTGGATCTGATACAGGAAGGAAACCTGGGCCTGATTCAAGCGGTCCGAAAGTTTGATCCCTATCGAGGCATTAAATTTTCCTACTATGCGTCATTCTGGATCAAGGCATACATGCTCAAGTTCATCATGGATAACTGGAAGCTGGTAAAAATAGGGACCACCCAAAGCCAGCGGAAGCTCTTTTTCAATCTTGCAAAAGAACGCGATAAGCTCATCGCAGAAGGATTCATACCCGAACCTCGCCTGCTTGCAGAACGCCTTGACGTGAAAGAGGAAGAGGTTGTTGAAATGAGTCAGCGGCTGGGAGGGTGGGAACTCTCTTTGACCGCGCCGGTGGGTGATGATTCCCGGGAAGTGTTCGGATCAATCCTGCCGGACGAGAAAAGCGATGCCGAGGAACAGCTCTCTGATGCCCAGACAAAAAAACTCCTGATGGAAAAGCTCCAGGAATACCGTCAAACTCTCTCGGGAAAGGAAGCCGAAATATTTGACACCCGCATCCTGGCGGAAAAACCCATAACGCTCCAGGAACTGGGGGATAAATACCATATTTCACGTGAAAGGGTCAGGCAGATCCAGGAAAAGATGATCAAAAACATCAAGAAGTTTCTCAAGGAACAGATCCCTGACTTTGAAGAACTTTATTCCGATTTCCTGAAATAAGGGAACCACGAAGGTTCAACATTCAGGGGTTCAAGGTTCACGGACAAGGGCTTATAAAAAGTGAAAACATCATGAACCAGAAAAAACAAATTATATCTACCGCACTGAAAAACCTGGTCATTTTTCTTGCCCCTCTGCTCATCCTCTCATCTTGTGCCGGCCTTTCTCAGAAATCCCTCACAAAACCGCCGGTGAAGGAGAAACAAATCCCGGCCGTGCCTGCGCCGAAAAAAGAAAAAGACGAGCTATCGAAAGCGTACACTGATTTTACCATGGCTATGCTCGCTATTTCCCATCGCCGGTATGAGAAGGCCAGAGAGTATCTCACAAAGGCAATTGAAAGAGATCCTGAGAGCGTTCACCTGAATCGTACCATGGCCCTCGTGCTCAAGAAATTAAAGCACTACCAGGAAGCCGCCCTGTTCGCAAAGAAGTGTGTTGACCTGGACGGGAACAACGTTCGGCACCACATTTTGTTGGCGGATCTCTACACGCTGTCCGGACAGAGTGATCTTGCCATCAAAGAGTATGAAGAGATACTGAACATAAAACCCCAAAACCGAAGAGCACGGCTCATTCTCAGTACTATCCTGATCAGGAAGCAGCGCTTCAAGGAGGCGTTGCACCAGCTCGACCGCCTTCTAAATCAAAACCCTGACCTGGTGATTGCCTATTATTACCGAGGCCGCATTTACCTGGAATTAAAAGAGTATGAAAATGCCGAAAAGGCTTACAAGGACGCTCTTGATCGGAATGAAAGCCTTGAACCTGCACTATTTGACCTGGGCACTCTCTATCAAATGACTAACCGGCCTCGCAAGGCGGTGGAAACCTATAGGAAGCTGGTCTCTCTCTATCCCGACAACCTGATTACCCGAGAAAGGCTCGTGAACCTCTACCTGAAAATGGGACAGAAAAAGGAAGCTGAAAAAGAAACTCTGGAGATCAAGCGCCATTCAAAGCCGGGCGAACCCGGAAGGCAGGCCCTTGGGCTGATCTACCTTCGTGAGGGGAAGCTGAACGAATCCATTGAAGAACTTGAGCTTATTGTCAAGGCATGGCCCAATGACTACAAATCGCGGTACTACCTTGCCTCTGCCTATGAAAAAAAGGGAAACACGGAAAAGGCCCTGGAACACTTCGGGATGATCAAGGCCGGTTCGGACTATTACACCAATGCAAGGCTGCACATGGCTTACCTGCTGCAAAACCAGGAAAAATATGATGAGGCCATCAAAATCCTGGAGGAAATCATCACTGCACTTCCTGACAAAGCTGAAGCATCCCTCATGCTGGCGTCAATCTATGAGGAACAGAAAAAATACGACGAAGCGATTCCCATTGTCAAAGAGGGGCTCCGCCATACACCCAGGAATGTGGACCTTCTCTTCCGCCTGGGTGTGCTGTACGACAAGAAAGGGGACAAAGACTCCTGCATCCGGGAAATGAAAGGGATACTGAACATAGACCCGAATCACGCTGAGGCGCTCAACTATATCGGATATACTTATGCTGAAGCGGGGATCAATCTTGATGAAGCCCTGGCCATGCTCCAGAAGGCACTCAAACTAAAGCCCGACAGCGGTTATATTATCGACAGCCTCGGCTGGGCTTATTACCAGAAAGGGCTCCTTGACAAGGCGTTGACATTGCTCCAAAAGGCCGCGAAGCTTACCCCGGATGACCCGACCATAAATGAACACTTGGGAGATGTTTACACCAAGAAAAAGATGTACACCGCCGCACTGGAGCGGTACAAAAGGGCTCTTTCTCTGCACCACCCCCACGAGGAACAAATCAAAGAAAAAATCAGGAAGCTGAACAAAACCATGGAGGGAATCAAATGAAGCAGGCGCGGGAAGGCAGCCGCTTCCTGCTGTTCTTTTTCTTTCTAATAATGGTCTTCTTGCTGCCGGCCTGTGTCCCGCCCGCCTTCCTCGGCCCGCCGCTTCCTCCTTTCTCAAAGGAAGAGATATCCACTCTCATGGGCCACCTGACCGCCCAGGCGAGTCTCGTGACGACCCTTTTCTGCACGGGGACATTGACTTCAACAAATGGAGCAATAGAACAGGAAGCAAACATAACAATCGTGGGGAAGCGGAGTCCCTTTCAGGTGAAAATGGAAATAACCCACCCATGGGGCTCACCTGTTGCAAATCTCCTTATAGACAATGACCGTTTCACCCTTGTATTTTTCCCTGAAAAACGGATTTACTCAGGATCGGTTGAAAAAGGGGTCCTGCGGCGCTCGTTTCCGGTCCCGCTGACCCCCTCTGCCGTATGGGGATTTGTAAGAGGATATCCGCCGGTACCTGGCTATGAAAAGGCCGTCTCACCGGCGAAGGGGGTCATTCATCTCCTTAACGGGAAACACACATTGCTCCAGCGTCTTGAACTGCAATCCTCTCCCCTCACCCCGCGGTCATGCTCTTTTCCTGCAATCGGGATAACCCAATATTACAGCGCAATTGAAAAAGACGGGCCGGTGGAATTCGCCCGGAAGGTTATTCTGAAGGATACCGTACGCAAAAAAACCCTCACCCTGCAAATCAAGCGTGCCCTGTTTAACCCTCGCCTCCCCTCGGATGTCTTTCAAGTGGCAAAACCGGAAAATTTTAAGGCTATTGATCTCTCCTGGGAAAACCCGCAACAGCAATAGTCCGGCAAGCATCCAACCCGCTTTTCTCACTCTTTGAACCCAATCTCGTGGAATTCAGCGGTCTCCAGGTCCACTCGCAGCATTCTGTTCCTGAGAAGCCGCCCCTTGTTCAAGAGGATCTTGAGCGTCTCCATGACCTGGAGGGCTGCTACCAGGGACGGGGTGACCGCCGGGACACCAAAAACCGCCTCCGGACGTTTTTCTGAATCCCATGGAGCACTTTCTTTTCCATACAGGAGCTCGAAACCCGGATCCCCCGGTAAAATCGACATAACCTGCCCCTCGAACCCTGCAACGGCACCGTGGACCAGGGGAACCCCGAGATCCCTCGCAAGGTTTTCAATAATGAAGCGATCAGCCACATTGTCAAGGGCATCCACCACGACCTGGCATCCTGCCAGGATTTTTCTTCCGTTAGACCGGTCCAGTCGAACCGCATGGGCGATCACATCCACACCCGGATTTACTGCAGCCACCGCGGAACGAGCCTCAAGGGCCTTGGGCATACCCCGGTTCCTGACCGTTGAAAGGGCCTGGCGATTCTGATTGGTCTCATCAAACGAATCTCCATCAACAACCACCAGACTGCCAACCCCCAGTCTTGCAAGGAGAAGGACAACATGTCCTCCCAGGCCCCCTGCGCCTATAACAGCCACCCTGGACTCCGCCAACTTCAGTTGCATGGCCGGTGTGACAGAATCCCGATTGCGAAGATACCGATATGGAATAATCCCCTGCTTGAGTGCGGCGACATAGATGCTCGCATGGTTCAGTCCATATTCGGAGCAAAGCGTCTCAACATCCTCCTCCTGCAGGACATTCACAGCACGCCCTGCAGGATCCTTTACCATGCAGGCGCGGGCTTGCAGAATTTCCCCCGCAAGGGGACCCGATTTCTCATTTCCTCCCAGAGATTGTTTCCTCTTCATTTTTTCTTTTTGTCTCCGCCTTCTTTCCTTCCCTCCATATCCCGAGAAACGCCCTGTAAGGGCCTGGAGTGCCATACGGTAGGAAGGCTATCCGATCCCCCGGATGGACCGGGTCATAGATATTCTGCACATGCCCGTTACAAAAAACCGCCTCTACCTCTTCGGGAGGAAGCCCCACCTTGCGCGCAAAGTCAAAGGCCCGGCCTTCACCCTCTTCCATGACCATTTCCATGGCCGGGGGAAGGCACCGCTCTTCCAGGTGGCGCCGCAGGTCCCCGAACACACGCACCTCGACTGTTTTCTCTTTCGTGTCACTTTCCATGCTATCCTCCGCCGACCGGGGGGAAAAGGGCAACCCGATCGCCCTCCCCCACGTGATGATCCGCTGCAACCCTTTTCCCATTCACCATGATAATCTTTACCGCTTCCACTGGTATTTTCAGGTCACTGCAAAGGTCTTCCACGGAAACAGGATGTTCAATGGCTTTTTCAAGCCCTGTCAAGGGATCGTAGTTATCCACATATTTCCGCAGTGATGAACTGAGAAAAATCTTGATAAACATGTCTTCTCCTTCGGATAAATTTGTTCCATTATCCCCGAGCCCCTCTGAAGTGTCAACAGGTTCCTCAGACCAAAGCTTCTGTCAATTTTGACCTAACCGATTGATTATTTATTGAAAAACGCCTTGAAAGACCCATTTTTTTGTGTCATCATAACAAATGGTCAAAGGCTAAACCAGCATGGCTGGACCAAAATAAGCCCAGCCACCCCCGGACATGAAAATATAGTCCGCATATTCGGCCGCCGCCGGGGGTATTTTCACGGTAAAGGCTCAAGGTGAAAGGCCAGAAACCAAAAGCTGATTGCTGGTCGGCTAACAGCCGTTTGAGAGGATTCAATACATTATTAACAACGCAACTATAAAAGGAGGCTGCCATGTTTAAAATCATTCGTGTCAACATGTCTGATCTTTCAATCAACGTCGAGGATATCCCCGAGGAGTACCAGGGACTGGGCGGAAGAGGACTTACCTCGGCCGTCGTCGCTAAGGAGGTGGACCCTACCTGTTCACCCATCGGCCCGAATAACAAGCTTGTTTTCGCTCCGGGTCTCTTAGGCGGGACAAACTGCGCCAATTCAGGCCGTATTTCCGTTGGTGCCAAGAGTCCTCTCACCGGCGGTATTAAGGAGTCAAACTCCGGAGGTCAGGCCGGCGGGTATCTATCGAGACTTGGCATTGCCGCCATCGTTGTCGAAGGCATGGCTGAGCAAGGAAAACTCTATAAGCTCTATGTGGGCAAGGACAAACAGGAGCTCTCAGCGGCGGATGATCTCAAGGGACTGGGCAACTATGATACCGTCGACAAGCTGAAAAACGCATTCGGAGACAAGGCCGGTTTTGTGAGCATCGGCCAGGCAGGGGAAATGAGGCTTCCGGCAGCCAGCGTGGCCTTTACCGACCGGGAAGTCAGACCAACGCGGCATGCAGGCCGTGGAGGACTTGGTGCGGTCATGGGTTCCAAGGGACTCAAGGCAATCGTGATCGACCCTGCCGAGGGCGAACTGGCCCCGCTGGTGGACAAGGAGGCTTTCAAGGCTGCTGCCAAACGGTTCGCCAAGGCCCTGCAGGACCATCCGGTTACCAGTCAGGGATTGACCAATTACGGCACCGATGTCCTCATCAACATCATCAATGAGGCTGGCGCCCTTCCCACCCGAAACTTCAGCTCCGGCCGGTTCGAAACTGCTGACAAAGTGGGAGGGGAATCGCTCAATAAAATTACGCTGGAGCGGAAGGGTAATCCCAGCCGCGGGTGCATGGCAGGATGCATCATTCGCTGTTCCGGGGACTACCTGGACCAGAACGGCAACTTTCTTTCCAAGTGGCCTGAATATGAGACCGTCTGGGCCTGGGGGCCAAATTGCGGTATCGATGACCTTGATGCCATCGCAAGAATGGACCGGGCCTGTGATGATTTCGGGTTGGATACCATTGAAATGGGCAATGCCATTGCAGTGGCCATGGAAGGAGGCGTGAAGGCTTTTGGTGATGTTGCCGGTTCAGAAGAACTCCTTGCCGAAGTCGGCAAAGGCAGCCCCATGGGACGAATATTGGGTTCAGGAGCGGGCGCTGTGGGCAAGGCCTTTGGCGTAAGAAGGGTACCCGTGGTCAAGAACCAGGCATTGCCGGCTTATGACCCTCGCGCAGTGAAGGGAGTCGGTGTCACTTATGCTACTACCCCCATGGGCGCGGACCACACGGCTGGATACGCGGTCGCAACCAATATCATGAACGTGGGAGGAAGCCTGGACCCCCTGAAACCTGAAGGGCAGGTAGAACTCTCCAAGGGCCTGCAGGTAGCAACAGCGTTCATTGATACTGCCGGTCTGTGCCTGTTTGTGGCCTTTCCGGTCATGGACATGCCGGATGCACTGGTCGCTGTCGTAGACATGCTTAATGCGAAGTATGGTCTCTCCCTTTCCGCGGATG
>Ga0164318_10002916_pt1 | contig 16044 bp, 14 predicted proteins | sample GuaBasSedimGuay9_FD_113734 | JGI IMG/M metagenome (GOLD analysis project Ga0164318, IMG submission 113734) | Subseafloor sediment microbial communities from Guaymas Basin, Gulf of California, Mexico - Guay9, Core 4571-4, 0-3 cm | ecosystem: Environmental > Aquatic > Marine > Hydrothermal vents...
TAAAGTTATAAGTTCTGAGGGCATTGATATCATGGGGTATGGTGATGTGCTTGGTGTTCTTTGGTGTCATACATGATACATCACCATACCCCTTTATAAATCACCCAATCTTTTGATGTTACCATGATAAGATAGAAAAATTTTTATTATATATATCGATGGTTCAGAATGGTACAGATTCATAAAGAGAATCTATGTTTTAAAAATTAGTTTGGTAAGTGAATACAAGATGGCGTTAGTGAAAATAAAGTTCTTAGGAGGAACTAGAGAAGTAGGTGCTTCTGCAATTCAAGTACAGAACAATGGAAGAAGTATGTTACTTGACTATGGGGCTAGGCTAAGGAAAGAAAATAGGTTTCCTCTATCTGTAGAAGACTCTAATGTTGAGTTAGCCGTTATTTCTCATGCTCATATAGATCACTCTGGGGCAATTCCTTTAATATACAAGCAATTTCCACACGCGGAAATTGTTGCTACATCTCCAACATTAGCATTTACAAAGATATTGATAGAAGACATGATCCGATTATCTGGTAATAGCCTTCCGTTTACGTATAAGGATGTTAAAAAAGTTATCAAGAAGGCTGAGAAACTTAGTTATGATGTTGAATATGAAACAGATAATTTTTCTGTGACATTAATGAATGCAGGACACGTTCCAGGTAGCAGTACAATCCTAGCTACTATAGATGATTTTAGAATCTGGTATTCTGGTGACATTAATACTATAGAAACACAGTTACTTGCGCCAGCGAAACGAAAAATCCCAGATGTAGATGCTATTATTATCGAGTCAACTTATGCATTAAGAAAGCATCCCCCAAGGCAAGATGTGGAGCGAGAGTTTGTTGATACATTAAGGGAGTGTGTGGAACGAGGCGGTGTTGCATTAGTACCTGCATTTTCCGTAGGAAGGGCACAAGAAGTTTTATCAATTTTAGCAAAATATAATTTCGAATATCCTGTTGTACTTGATGGTATGGCTAGAATTGCAAGTGAAATTACATTAAAATACTCGAACTTTATAAAAAACAAAAAACTACTGCAAAAAGCATTAAACATGGCTCACTGGGTTAAAGATGGTTCTGAGAGAAAGGGACTTGTTGTTGATCCGAAGGTCATTGTATCGCCAGCGGGCATGCTTCAGGGTGGATCTGCACAATATTACATTAAACACATTTACTCAGATGAAACAAGTGGTATCTATTTGGTTGGTTATCAAGTTAAAGGCACTTTAGGTTATAGATTACTGAATGAAAGAACAGTTCGTCTTGGTAGGAAAGTGAAAAAAGTAGATGCAGAAGTTAAATTTTTTGAATTATCTTCTCATTCAGATAGGGATGAGTTGCTTAATCTAGTGAAACATGTTGACGGGGATACAAAAGTTTTTGTTGTTCATGGAGACTTAGAGTCTGCTATAGGCTTTGCGCAAGAATTAAGAGAGAGTTATGATATTGATGCTGTTGCACCACAAGAAGGAGATACTTTTATTTTAGCAAATAGTTAAATACTTTATTAGGGGTCAAAAATGGATAGGAGTTTAAGTGCATTTAGTATAATAATGCTGGGATTTATCTTGATATTTGTAGGCATGATTCTTATTGCAATGTCTAATACACAAGAATTTAGTGGTTTTGTGATAATATTTCCATTTGTCTTCTTGATAGGTGATGTTACGCATACTGGTTGGATCTTTTTTGCAATAACATTAGCTATTGTTGTAGTTTTTCTTCTAGCTCCATTATGGATTTTTAGAGATTTTTACAAAGTCTTGCCTGAAGAAGAAATTTATGAGCAAGTAAGAAGATACAAGGCATGCCCTCAATGTGGGACTATCTTGCCAATAGAGGCAAAATATTGCTGGAATTGTGGGTACAAATTTATCAAAGAAATGTGAATAACCGTCAATATTAATCGTCTTCTTCTATAACACGGTATGCATATACTACTTGATTCTCTGGATCTGGACATGCACTATGCATTATTCCATCTTTCTCCCAAGGAAAGTATGCTCCATTTTGTAATGCGTAAACCTTTGGGAGAAGCATCATTAATGATTCGTAGCATATTCTTCCTCTAACAGTTTCGCCATCAAAAACTATTTTATCACCAACTTTATGACCAAATGAACAAACGCCTTTTACGCGTATAACTTTAGCTTCAACAATTTTGCGACCCATTAGTAAACCACCTAATTTTTAGTAGAATAATATCGTATGGGACAGTAATAACTGTTGGGTTTTGCTAAGGAAAAATTTTTATTGTGATGGTGTTTTATTCATGCAATTTCAAAGGTGAATGACGATGAAAATTGAAACAGAAGTGCATGAAACTGGCACAAGCCATAAAACATGGAAATTTATGGTACTAGATGATTATGAAATTGAGATTATAGCAACTGTTAATATAATTGAAACAGAAGATTATGTTGAAATCAAATACATCAATGTATCACGATCTAATAGGGGTATGGGTATTGGTTCAAAACTGCTAGAAAAAGTAATCACTACATTTAAAGAGAGAACGATTATTGTTGAAACTTTTTCTGAGAGAGAGCATTGGTATCAAAGGTTTGGTTTTTATAAAATACATCAAAAGAATAATATTATAAAAATGGTAAGGCATCCTAATGGTAAACGTAGGAATAATTAGGTGCGTATTTTAATGCTTGTGGAAAAATGGCCTCGAAGAAGCGTTAAACTTTCAACTGTTGCTATCTTCGCAGCAATTAATATAGTGCTTGTTGCTATTCCTGGGATTTGGCGTAGTTGGGTTATGATCATAGAGCCAATAGAAGGAATTCTTTTAGGGCCGTATCTCGCCTTCATTACAGCATTAATAGGTGGAATAGGCGGACATATTATTAGATTTGAACATGTTTTTATGTTTGTTTTCATGTTGGGTGAGCCTATTGGTGCTATGACCGCTGGTTTTCTCTTCTATCGCCGTTGGAAAATTGTCTTTATTCTTTATACGGTGATGCTAATTGCATACTTTTTGACACCGATATCATGGAAACTTCCTATATGGGGCCTATGGGACATTTACGTAGCATATATATTGATTTATCCAACAAGTGTACTGATATCTAAATATCAGAGAAGTATATTAAATGGAGAAATAAATCGAAAAACTATACTTACATTAATTCTAGTATCATTCATTGCTCTAGAGATTGATGTACTTACAAGAGTCTTTATATTGATACCACTGCAATTCTACATTTTGCTAGGTTTGACAGAGAATGTACTTTATGTTTTATGGATTTTAGGAGCTTTTGAAACCCCAGTGGAAAATTTAATAGGTGCTTTTGTATCTCCAACTATATTGTTACCTGTTATAAAGTTTTTAAGCGAAGAAAGAGCGTAATATAGTGTCTTACGGCTGATTAATAAGAAAATTAAAATATTTGACAAGTAATACCTCATAATTGCATTAATATATATTGATGGTGATTTAGTATGTCTGATATGTCTTTCTTTTTTACAATTGATAACATTGATGTGGAGAATAAACATGTTTTAGTTCGCCTTGACATGAATAGCCCCCTTGATCCGGAAACAAAACAGATAATTGAATTCACAAAAATTAAATCTTACGTTCCTACCATCAAAGAACTCATTAAACTCGACTCCAAAATTGTTATTCTGACACATCAAGGTCGACCTGGAGACAATGATTTTATAGAGACGAAATCTCATGCGGAACATCTATCTAAGTTTCTTGGGCACCCAGTTACTTTCATTGATGGTATAATTGATTCTCACACATTGACTCAGATTAGGAACATGTCTTCTGGTGATGTAGTACTCCTACAAAATGTGCGATTTCTTGCAGAAGAAACCCTAGAGCGTCCACCACATGTTCAAGCACAGACACATCTAGTTAGAAAATTATCTCCCTTGTTCAAGGCATTCATATGCGATGCTGTGGGTGCTATGCACAGAAGCCAACCCTCTCTTGTCGGATTTCCAGAAGTTCTCCCTACAGCTGCTGGTAGATTAATGGAGACCGAACTCACAAACCTTAGTGTATTAAAAGCCCGTGCTATGAGACCTTATGTATTTATCCTCGGTGGTGGGAAATTAAAAGATGCAGTAGACTATATTCAAACAATTATAAACAATAAAGCTGCAGATAAAATAATTTTAGTTGGCCTCGTTGCGAACATGTTTCTAGCAGCAATAGGCTACGATCTTGGAAGGGGTATGACCTACCTAAAGAATAAAAAAGCCGAGGCATTATTTCCGAAGATTAGAGAAATAATGGCAGAGCATGACGATATGATATATCTTCCTGTAGATTTTGCTTATCTATCGAATGGTGAACGGTCAATTGTAACAATTGAAGACTTGCCCATATCGGAACCTCTCATGGATATAGGTCCTGAGACTGTAAGTACTATTACTGACATAATTATGGATGCTGGACTTGTCGTTATGAGAGGTCCTGCTGGATATGCGGAAAATCCATTATTCCGCGAAGGTACGCGTGAGATTATAAAAGCTATGGCAAAAAGTAACGCCATTACAGTGTGTGGTGGTGGCCATCTAGGAATAATTGCAAGTGAGTTGGGTGTTCGGGACAAAATAACACATATTAGTACAGCGGGTGGTGCTATGATATCCTTTTTTGCAGGAAAGCCTCTTCCAGTAGTCGATGAACTTAAGTCATCTGTTGAACGATATCTTCATGAGAGATAGCGGACAAAACAAATATTAGCATTGGCTACTTTTTATAAATTGAAAAGCGAAAATAATATATATTCAAAAATTTATACGCAATGATACACGTTTTTCTTATTTTTCATAATATTTGTATATGTTCTAATGAAAAAACTTTTATATATTAATCTTATCATATATGTGAACAGTATGTTATACAACTTTGTGAATATCTAACTAACTTATAGTGTTATGAAAATTGTGAGGTGCATGAACATGATGCAAAAAGAAACTGAAAATTATGTAAAAATATCTATTTTTGATTTAATCCCAGATAAAATGTCTGTAAAACTTCCAAACCAGCGTGAGTTTATCCTAAAAGTATTAAGGTCAATGCCACTTTCTGGTAATGATTTTGTTTTTATGCCACAAGAAAAGTTTCAGCAACTAATAGATGACTATATAAATAGATTGTTTCCAGACTCTATTGGTAAAGATATCACTTACCGCTTCCATTTACTATCGACGCATACTGGTTTGCCTTATAGAAAAGTCGAACGCTACTATTATTCCGCGTTCAAGACTCCAAAGCGCTTAGGTAGGCTTCTTCTCTCGCGAGCCATTGAACTGACTGGTTTATCAAAAGAAGAACTCGCTAAATATGCAGAAATTCAAAATGGTAGATACGTGTATATTGATCAAAAGACCTTCCAAAGTTTAATAGATAAACGAATAGAACGAGAGTTTCCAAACTTATCAAAACGCCAAGCGCTTAAGAGAATTGCTGAACAAGCAAGGTTATCTCTAAATACAGTAATTCTATATTACTATCAGTACTTCAAAGAACAAAAACAAAAATACATCAGAGGTATTAGATTCGAGGTAGCATCTAAATTAACTGGTTTGTCCATTGAAGAACTAGCAAAAATTGGAAAAGTAACTCTAAATATGAAATCACGTGCAAAGATTCTTGCTGAACATTTAGGTGTTAGTGAAGAAACAATAATTCTGTTCTGGCTGCGTGACGAAAAGAGTGTATCTTTCTCGCATATAACTTACGGTGCGTTTAAAAAATGTTGTGAATTTATGAATATGGATATACAGGACATGTGGGATAAAATAGAGATTGGGTTAGGTAATAAATTTACAAAACTTCCATTATATTATGTTCTCGATGAAAATCTTGCTGAATTATGTGGTATGTTCTTTCTAACAAAGATACATGGTGGACATCTAGTTCTTACAAATACTAACATACAAGTGCATAAACTTGGTATAAACCGACTTCTTAAACTGGGTATTAAGCCTCAGAAAATGAACTTGTATCTTCACATACCACCTGCTTACTTGGATAAAATAAGTATTGATGAAGTGAAGAAAAAATGGTCTGAAGAGTTAAACATACCTCTTGACAGCATCTCCATTGTAACGCGTGGACTACATTATACTAAGAAGATTGCAGGACAGCTAGTTATTTATTTTACACCCGAGGCTTATATTATTTCAAATCTTATCGAAAAGTGTCCTAAGTATCTCAAGAAGTCACCCATATCAGTCAAAAAAGCTTTTCTGCGAGGATATGTAGATATCAAGGGCACTGTTTCCCAATCTGTTGTTGTATTAACTATTGGTAAAGAAAACAAAAAAACAAAATTCATTCATAATCTACTTACTGAGCTTGGATATACAAATAAGATTGTCATAAACAGGCACAGAATTTCAGGTGAACTTGTATTTGGCCAGAAAAATGTCTTGAGCTCACGTACATTATATTGTACAATTGACTTTGTTCGAGAAAATGATGCACTCAAACTTTATATTTCAAGTATTCATAATTTGACAAAGAATCCATATCCTGTTGACTACTTAATTCTTGAAGGCTTTGATGGTGATGAAAAAGTTTTTTCAGAGAAATATACAATAGATGACACCGAAGCTACAATAACTATTCCGTATAAGTCTGGCTATGAGCATCTAAAATGGGTCGCTCAAATCTTCAAAATAATGCAGTATCAAATAAGACTAACTAAAGATTCAAGTATAAAATTCATACAAAACATCGAGATTAACAATGTAGAATTTAAAGAGAAAATAGAATTAGCACTAGAAGGAAAACTTCTAACAAAAATATCTTATCATATACTAGAGTTGATTAAAGAGAATCAGAATACAACTTCAAAAGAGATAGCTGAAAAGCTAGGAAAACACGTTGTGTACATAAGACAGCGCTTAATCTCTCTTGTCAGAAATGGATTAGTGACAATTTCTAACACAAAACCTTATCATTACGCGCTTACCAACAAAGGACTAGAGCTGTTAAAGTCGATTGAAAAAGAGAAAATTTAATAGTTTCTCTTAGCTTATTTTTTTCTACTAGTATAGGCGGTGTCGCAGTTGAAACCATGGGGATATTTGTTCCTTTTTATCTTTTTTACAAGTGTTGTGTTTGGATATTCTCCGTATCACCTATCACATCAAAGTAGTGTTTTAGTTCAAAAAACAGATGAACTAAATTTAAGTAAATTGTCACAAGAACTTAATGGCTATGTAAGAAATAATTCGATTGTAGAAGTGATTGTTAAATTTAAAGATTACATTAACTTAAGCCAGGCCATATCAACTACTTTTAACCTAATAAACCAGAATTTTAAACTTATATCACAGCATAAACTCATAAATGCTATAACAATTAGAGTGCTGGGTCAATATCTGCCTGATATTGCTAAACTAGACATTGTAGATTACATTGCTTATAACCGTAAGGTATCTATAACTAGTTTAAACACATCTACCTCTAACGATGGACTAATTGTTTGGGAAAATACATCAGACCTATTAGGTATTTCTCCTCTGTGGGAAATGGGGCTTAATGGAACAAATATTACTGTGGCAATTCTTGATACAGGCATTGATAATACACATCCAGACTTAGATGATATTGATGATAACCCAGATACAAAAGATCCTAAAGTTATTCTCTTTAAAGATTACGTTAACAATAAAGATGATTTGGACCCATCAGATGGAATTACCGCGTATGATGATAATGGTCATGGAACTGCTGTTGCAGGTATCCTTGCAGGGACTGGTTATCTCTCTCATGGAAAATTTAGAGGGGTTGCACCAGCTGCGCGTATAATTTCAATAAAAGTGATTGATAAAAGAGGTGATGGGGATGTCAATGATATCCTCAAAGGTATTGAATTTGCAGTAACACATAATGCCGATATAATCTCTATGTCTCTTGGAGCAACTCCCGCAGAATATGACCCAATGATTGATGCTATAGAACGCGCAGTCGAAAAGGGTGTAGTGGTTGTTGTTGCAGCAGGAAATGAAGGCCCAGTGCATGGAAGTATAAATAGCCCTGGAAATTCAATACATGCAATTACAGTAGGTGCATCATACGGGAATAAATTTGTTTATTCATGGAGTAGTCACGGGCCAACATTATATACAGGTTTTCCAAAACCAGACATTGTGGCACCAGGTGATTATGTTGTAACAACTAAGCGTAATGGTACTATCTATATTGATTATCCAGAATCTGATTCTGGATATTGTATCTTCTCTGGAACTAGTGCATCCACACCATTCGTTTCTGGTATAGTTGCATTGCTAAAGCAAGCATACAAAAACAAAACACCAACAGAAATTAAATTAGCATTGATGAATGGTGCAATTGACCTCGGCGAGCCTTATTATGCTCAAGGTGCTGGGTTGGCCAATGCAACTGCTGCATATTTATTACTTAAAGAAAACAAAACTCTAGAATACATTGCGCCAGATATGATAAAATATAATGTTATGATGTTTGACAGTTATTATACATTTCCGCAGGTTGTCTATTTTTCAAACAACAATGTGAGCCTAGAATTGTTGAACTATACAATTGCTGGAAACCTAACGCTTGAAGTAAATGTGACTGGTTTTACTGACATGGGGCATGGATATTGGTTGCTTAAATTTTTGAGTGATGAGATAAGTTACCCTACAGTTGGTTTTTATAATGGGATAGTAACAATTTCAACTAATATTTCTACGCATCAAATACCAGTTGAGTATAGAATTTTAAAATACGCAGGACGAGTGATGTTTGATGTATTTCATCAAGACCAAGAAGATCCCGATGAACCTACATCATATATGTATCTAGTGACATCTTTTTGGGATCTTGGAATGGATGTGGTCACTAATAGAGAGAAAATTACAAAGGAAACGTTAGATACTGTTGACGTATTAGTGATTGCTGATGAAGAATTGCAGTTTACAGAAAGTGAATTAGATGCTGTGCGTACTTGGGTATATGGCGGTGGTATTTTACTTCTATTTGCAGACTACTATGATGCAAGTACAAATACTTCTTACTTTGATGAAGATTCATTTAATGCCCTCTTAAGTGGTACTGGCATCTCATTATCACACCACACAACTGGAGATGGAGGCACATTTCTTAATGAGCCTATAGGTAAAGTTTACCCTGTTAATAATGAAAACTATTCTATTGGAGGAGAGTTGCTTCAAAATGTTAATAGCATCTATATTTTATACGGCACAAGTTTCTTTATAGATCTTGAAAGTAATGCAGAAGGTCTTATTTGGGCTAGTAAAACAGATGCTCTTTTAGCGTTAGCGCCTTATGGCAAGGGATATATAATCGCTTGTAGTGATGCAAGCATCCTTTACGATTCTGTTGTTGATGATGCGAGAATTTTCAAAGCTGATAATTACCAATTGCTTAAAAACATAGCATCTTTTGTAAAACCTAGCGGCCCAGTGATATACTCCTTGAAGTTGACACGAGATGATACAAATAATAAGTTATATCTAGAAGCATATATCTTAGACGACGACTCAGTACCCACTGTTGTACTTGCAACTAGAAATTGGATTACTAATGAGTGGAAAAATGTGACCCTATCTCCGCACAACGATTTTGTATATACCGCTGAGTTGGATGTAAATCCATTAAATATCTATGACGCTTATTTAATTATAACGGATAAGGATGGAAACACGCGTACTGTAGTACTCAATGTAACATATTATGTATATTTGCCTCTTTTGCTGACTGTAGTTGCATTTTTGGGGATAATAATACTTCTAGTGTTTTTATATTTCTGGAAGAAACATAAAAAATACGCTTATCCGAGTTCAGAATATGAACGAGAGGATGTGTTGATATTTTATCCTGAGTAACTTAGCAACGAATGTTACAATAAAATCTAATACATTATTCTATACTTTTCTTTTTTACTATAAGTTACTAAATATTTAGCATTAATATGTTAGTTTTATTAGTTAGTTAATATGCAGAAGACAATAAGACACTAATACTACATGATATGGTGGTAAAAATGAAAAAAATCATCACCGATGAGGCTATATCCCAATTCCTTAAAAGAAAAACAAATCTAATATTCTCATCAGAAGCAATAGAGTTACTTTCGAAGCAATTAAATTTAACAGTCGAGGAAATATTAATCGATATACTATATGACTTAGAAGAACTAGCTAAAATCTGTAACACCAAACAGATAGAAAAAAAGCATGTAGAATATGTTATGACGCAGTACATTGAAATTGAAGAGGAGTGATTCCTCCTCAAACATCCTTGTTAATCATAAACAAATCTTTAACATAGGTAAATCCTGATAAATCATTGATAAAGTCATTATATTCACTACATGACAAGAATGTAACAAATCCAAAAGGTAGTGATGCCACTGGTTGGAGTATCCCTATCCTTTTATTTTTTAAATTACTTATTTGCTTTAAGGAACTTGGAGCGAGAGTATATAGAAAATTGTTTATAAAAATAAAATCAGCCGAATCAATAGAATTTACTATTCTTACATTCATTGGAAGAACTTCGCGTATTACTTCTGGAAAATGTAGTAAGGCCACTCTCGGTTTCGAAGTATCTTCTATATTCAATATTTCAAAAAGCTTTTTGGCTATTATTCTAAATGGAATTGAGGTGGTAATTGTTCTGATATCAGCTTGAAAGGAAAAGCGATTTCTATGGTATCCCATAAGCATTAAAATCCATGATTTCGTAAACAGCTTATCTAACGTGTTCCAAAAATCGAAGTACCTAGATCGGAGACCATTCTCGTATTTCCCATAGACTTGCAGATATGTTTTTCTTTTGTTGAAGATAAGTCCTTCATTTGTTTGTTTTAAAATTCCCTTTTTAATGCAAAAATCAAGTACTAGTTTTATCTTTTTTATGTTTGGATGAAATTCACTAAATTTTAAATCACTAAACATAGGGTCTGAAAAAAGAATATTGAACAGTGACGTAGTGATGATGCCCAGAAGCGTGTTGTAATCAGTAGGTCTCGAAGAGAAAAGAGCAATGCCTGTAAACATAGTAATCTTATTTAAAGTACGAATACCCATTTCATGTAGTCCTTTTTTTAATTCTTTAAATTTTATCTCTGAAATTTTTTGTATCAAATCGACCACAAGGCTTATTTATATTTTATATGTATTAAATTAAAGTTATAAAGGATGATGTTCATAACAACCAATAAGGATATACATGTAGAACCTATATATAAATGAAAAATTGTTTCTCCGTTATAGCGGTAGGATAACATTTAAAAATTTCAACTTTTGCATCGTTTTTTAAAATGGGTAATTTGTGCCTATAGATTACAAAAACTAGCTAAGGGTGTCTCAGTTGTTTGATTCAATACTTATTGCCAATAGAGGAGAAATTGCTGTCCGGATAATGAGGACTTGTAAAGAATTAGGTATAAAATGCATTGCAATTTACTCAGAGGCAGATAGGAACGCATTACATGTAAAACTTGCTGATGAGGCTTACCTTATAAATTCATCAGATCCAATTAAAAGTTATCTTGACATAGATCGAATAGTTGAACTAGCTTTAGATACTGGTGTAGATGCCATTCATCCTGGATATGGATTTCTTTCTGAAAATCATTTGTTTGCTGAACGTTGCGAAAAAAATAATATTGTATTTATTGGTCCATCTAGCCACGTCTTGAAGAAAGTTGGTGATAAAGTTCAAGCAAAGCGTATCATGAAAGACGCTGGTGTACCTGTAGTTCCAGGAACTCTTAGTGCAATTACAGACTTGGGAGAAGCAATTGAAATAGCAAATCAGATAGGCTATCCTGTACTAATCAAAGCAGCTGCTGGCGGTGGCGGTATTGGTATGACCGCAGTACATAATAATCGAGACATGATAGAGAAATTTAATCAGACGCAGAAAATTGCAGAATTAGCGTTTGGTGATGGAAGCGTATATATTGAAAAATTAATTCGTCGTCCTAGGCACATTGAGTTTCAAATTGTTGCTGATAGATATGGAAATGTTATTCACTTAGGGGAAAGAGAGTGTTCAGTGCAGAGAAGACATCAGAAACTGATCGAAGAAAGTCCTTCTTTAGCCGTTGATGATGAACTGCGTAATATTATGGGAACTGCAGCGGTAAAAGCCGCTAAAGCAGTCGGCTATAATAATGTTGGTACTATTGAGTTTATTCTTCACAAAAGAAGTTTCTACTTTTTAGAAGTGAATGCTAGAATACAAGTAGAGCATGGTGTCACTGAGATGCGTACTGGTATAGACTTGGTTCGCGAGCAAATAAGGCTTGCTAAAGGAGAACCATTGGGTTATACACAAGAAGAAGTAAATTTCTATGGATGGGCAATAGAGTGCCGAATTAATGTAGAAGACCCTCATTCTAATTTTGCTCCCGCTCCTGGTAAAATTACTCGGTACAAGGAACCAGGTGGCTTCGGAGTAAGAGTCGATTCTGGAGTTTATGAGGGATATACGATACCTCCACATTATGATTCATTAATTGCGAAGGTCATTACGTGGGGGCTTACCCGTATTGAAGCCATAAATAGAATGAAACGTGCGCTTTCTGAATATTCAATTAGAGGTGTAAAAACAACAATACCCCTCTATCAAGCAATTCTTAGTGATGAAAACTTTGTCAAAGGCAAATTCGATACGGAGTACATTACGAAGAATCTTTCAAAAATAACTAGGAAACTTAAAGAAATTGAGTTGAAGAATGTTGCAATTGCTTCAGCGGTCCTTAAAGCATTATTTGGGTCGAAAATAGAAAAACCAAAACAAGTGGTTCAAATAAAAACAGTCAATAATACTGTTACAAAGAGTAATATGTTAAATAATGAGCTCTATGATTATCAATTAATTAAATGGGCAAATAATATACCAAAGTGGAAACGTCCTACATTTTCGCGGTCTTAAATTATTTCCATGACATGTGCATCTGCAATTTCGATTGTTATCTTATCATTAACTTTTAGCAAAAGAAAACCATTTTTTGTTATATCTACTGCAATACCGCTGTATTCTTTATTCTTTAGCAAAACTCTAACTCTTTTGTTGATTATCATTGAGTATTTTTTGTATATTTTGTATATTTCCTCAACCAAGACAGGATTTTTGGCGAACTCTAAGTATTTGTCCATTTTTTGTAATATCTGACAAAGTAGTTCTTCTTTATCTATATGTCGACCGATAATATCTCTTATAGATATTACATTATCTCGGACGTTTTCATTTGGTATATCCTTATATGTGTTATTAACATTTATTCCAATGCCAATAAGAGCGTATTTTATCTTGTTGCTCTGGTTTATATTTCCTTCTATTAAAATACCAGCAATTTTCTTATTAAAAACCAAAATATCGTTCGGCCATTTAATCATCGCATTAAGTCCATAATCTTTCAGTGGCTCTACTATAGTAATTGGTACTATAAGGGGCAATTGTGTATATTGAATCATATCTATGTCCTTAAGAACAATTGTAAACCATAAACCTCCTAAAGGTGAATACCACGGTCTTTTATTTCTTCCATATCCTGCTGTTTGAGTATCTGCTAGTACGACGATCCTTTTTTCATTTGACTTAAAAACCAGTTCTTTAGCTTTTATCATTGTAGAATCTAATTTATCGAATTTTATTATTTTCCAATTGTTGAACATGGTCTATAAAATCACCTATTATAATTCTTCAACGTGAACAGCATCAAAGATATTCAATGAATCTTCAAGTTTATCAATCATCTTTTTGTTTAATTCAATTTCAAGTGGTAGTTTTACTTCAATTATTTTTGTTTGGACAAGTCCTAGAGGGCATGAAAGTGAAAGTCGTAACTCTTTGTTAGTGGATACTTGCTTCACATTAAAACCATCGCATTTATTACAATTTTCATTGCATGGCCATATAATTGCATTAAATATCTTGCCCTCTCCAGGTCGATATATTTTTAAGATAATTTTTTGATTTTTTACTATAAATTCGAAGCTTTCTTTACTGTTTACTGCTGTTATCTTTGCATCAAAGTTAGTTGCTTTATACAGTTTGAGGATTGAAACTATTTGTTGTGGCTTAACGTTTTCAGCTGAGACAAATGCCATTAATATCACCACTACTGCATAATTTATATATTTAACAAATAAAAGGTTTGTCTTGAGCAAAATGATTCCAGCAAGCAAAATATCAAAAAAGGAACTACCCCTATACAAGAAGGCATGTCGTGAGATAATACATAGGTTACTTTATACTCCAAATCCACCAACATCTAATATTGAGATTAATAAACTAAAGGTTCAAGTTGCGCGTGAATATCATCTCACAAGGATCCCCAGTAACCCTGATATACTCTTCTTTGCAAATAAAGATGAACGTCAACAACTTGTGAAATATCTAATTAAGCGTCCTGTTAGGTCACTTTCAGGTGTGGCTGTAATTGCTGTTATGACAAAACCCTTTCCTTGTCCTCATGGTAAATGTGTATATTGTCCTGGTGGTCCTAATAGCGAATTGGGTGATGTCCCACAAAGTTATACTGGCCATGAACCTGCTACAATGAGGGGTATTGAGCATGGCTTTGATCCATATTTACAAGTTAGGAGCAGATTAACTCAATTAAAGCAGATTGGACATAATCCACAAAAGATAGAACTCATTATAATGGGTGGTACATTCCCTTCAGTTCCTCGTAGTTATCAAACATGGTTCATAAAGAGATGCTATGATGCACTAAATGAGTCAGAATCTTTTACGCTTCAAGATGCAATTCTAAAAAATGAAACTGCGAAGTATCGTGTTGTTGGATTAACAATTGAAACACGTCCTGATTACGCAAAGAAGAAACATGCCGATATGATGCTTGAGTATGGTACAACTCGAGTTGAATTAGGGGTACAAAATGTGTTTGATGACATCTATGAGCTTGTTAAACGTGGGCATACTGTTGATGACGTGATTGAAGCTACTAGAATCTTAAAAGATTGTGGGTTCAAAATTAACTATCATATGATGCCGGGTCTTCCGGGGTCATCCTTTGAGCGTGATTTAGAAGGATTTAAGAAAATTTTTAATGATCCCAGATTTAAGCCTGATATGCTAAAAATATATCCTACTGTAGTAGTCAAGGGAACTGAACTTTATAAATGGTGGAGAGCGGGCAAATATAAGCCATACTCTAATGAAACTGCTGCTAAACTTATTGCTGAGGTACTTCATATATTACCAAGATGGATTCGTATTCAACGTGTTCAGCGAGATATACCTGCATGGATGATTGATGCCGGGCCAACTGCAGGTAATATGCGGCAACTCGCCCATAAATATTTGTATGAAATGTATGGTGAATATTGCCATTGTATTAGATGTAGAGAAGTGGGTCATAAATGGCAAAAATTCAAAATCCTCCCTGACTTAGAAAATATCAAACTAAAAAGAGAGACTTATGAAGCCTCAGAAGGAATTGAGATATTTCTTAGTTATGAAGATGTGAAAAAGGACATTTTAATTGGATTCTTGAGATTACGTATTCCTTCTGAAAAAGCTCATCGCCCCGAAATTGCAGAGCAACCATCGGCTATTGTCAGAGAGCTACATGTATACGGCCCACAACTCATGTTGGGTGAACTACCTAAGGACATGGGTGAATGGCAACATCGTGGTTATGGTAGTAAACTGCTAAAGGCTGCAGAAAAAATTGCAAAGGAAGAGTATGATAGGCGAAAAATAGTAATTATTAGCGGTGTTGGTGTACGTGAGTATTATATGAAACATGGTTATAAACGGGATGGCCCTTATGTGTCGAAATATATATAATTTACTTATTGTTTTCCTTTTTATCTTAAACATAACGTACTGTAAATTTTTAGAGTGCTAATTGTAGACATATGTTCAAAAAAGCGAAAAAAATATATCATAATGAAAAGTAATACAATTTGTCTAATGTTCTATTCTTTATTTTAAAAAATTGTAACAAGGTAATCAAAGTGAGCGTAAAACTTGATAAAATTGATTTAATGATAATTCGAAAGTTGATACAGAATGGGAACA
>Ga0164318_10002917_pt1 | contig 16044 bp, 2 predicted proteins | sample GuaBasSedimGuay9_FD_113734 | JGI IMG/M metagenome (GOLD analysis project Ga0164318, IMG submission 113734) | Subseafloor sediment microbial communities from Guaymas Basin, Gulf of California, Mexico - Guay9, Core 4571-4, 0-3 cm | ecosystem: Environmental > Aquatic > Marine > Hydrothermal vents >...
ATTCTCTCAAGCTTCAAGATCGAAATCTATTTGAGTCATTTAGATTCGCTTATCTTGCTCACCGGAAAATACCTCAAAAAACAGTATTATTCTAACTCCTGCTCAATCGGCTAAATAATTACCCTACAACACCGTGAAAACGAATCACAAAGCGGAGGATATCTTTTACACGGTCGGATAATATGTATCCAGCCTTTTCTACCGGAGTAAAAATCTTTTCATCAACTATTAACTCCCCGTTTTCATAATGATGGGGAATATCAATAATTTTACCTACATCATGAACAGCAGGCATCAGTTCTAAAATTAAATCATTTTCACCTCCATGTTTCTCATCATCATTAAGTTGTTTAATTATTTCCCTAAATCTTTTAATCTCAGCAACATACAATCTTGATTCTTCTGATTTAAAATCAGAACCAGTCTGTTCTACCAAATATTTATTATCTCCTTCACGCAATGCTTTTAATGACTTAATCACACCGCCTATATGTTTTCTATCAACCTCTTCCATGTCTGTGTTGACAGGAAGATCCATGATGAACTCTTGTAAAGGAACCTCATTTTTTTCTCTAATTTTATTATTTATTTGTATTTCATAAATTTCTCTAATTGTATCAATTACTATTTGAATTTCTTTTCGCCTTTCAGGACTTTGCTCTAGGAGCTCATTAAGTTTTTTTTCTAATCTTTCAAAAATATTTTCTATATCATCATTATTAATATTTTGATAATGCGTAATTAAAATATCTATTTTTTCTTTTACAAATCCAAACTTATCTTTTGATAAATAATCCTTTTTACTGTCAAAATAATCACAAAGCGCCATGGTAGATGAAAAAGGTGTGTAAGCGGTAAGGTTATTAAGGTAAAGCTCACGTGAATTAAGTGGTATTGTAAATTGTAGGATTACTGAAAAGTACGAAACATTTTTCTTCTTTAACTCTTTCTTAAGATACTGAGTATGAAAGCCGCCGGTGATGAGGATGGTTTTTTTGTGGTTATTGTTCGTTCGGTAAGCTACAAAATGTTCGATAATAGCCTCATCGCGGGCAGCAACCAAATTGTAGAAGCGGGCAATTGGAGAAATATCCAATTGAGACCATAGACTACAGACTACAGACCACAGACTTTTGTCTTCTTTATTTAAAAATAATCTTTGGTCTTTAGTCTTCGGTCTTCGGTCTTTGGTCTTTGACAGCTCATCCCATTCAGTGCGGGTCAACTCCATCCCCGCTCCTTTTTCGACTAAAGTGAGCATGCGTGAGTAAAAATCAATTCTCCTCTCGCGATCGTTGCAAAAGAGCATGGATTTGAGGTGGGTGGTGAATGCGTGGATGTCGGAGATAAAATCTTGAGGGTTAATACAGTTCATAACACCCCCCACCTTTTTGTCACCCCCCTTATTAGGGGGGACTTCGCGACTATCCTCCCTATAAAGGGAGGTGCCGCTTGCGGCGGTGGGTGTTTCGATCAGTGTTCGCAATTTTCCAATTTCTGGATAATCATCCACATTTAAATCATATTTTTCAATATAGGAAAATAGATGGGAGAGGAGGGATACATACGTTACACCCTCCGCCCTGCGGGCACCCCCCTTATTAGGGGGGAATGTCAGTCCCCGTACTTCCCCCCTCTCAAGGGGGGTAACAAAATTATGGGGGGTGTCAAGGTCTTCGGTCTGACTTATCAAATCATCCAGCTCTTTAAGCTTTCGCGAATAGACTAAACTTTTAAGAACATTAATTTTTTCCTTTAATAATGCAACCGTTTGGAAAAAATCGTTACCCGCTACACCCCTCGGCCTATCGGCCACTCCCCTTATTAGGGGAGACTTTTTTACTTCCCCCCTATCAAGGGGGGTAACAAAATTATGGGGGGTGTTTCGATCAGCAATTAAAGCTACCAGTTCCAATGCTGCCTGGTAATTTTGCTTATACAACTCCTCATCTTCAACCCCATGCATCCACGTAAGTTCATTGTCCCGCATGATCGCATAATAATCCGCGCCGTTGATTTCACCCTTTTTCAAGGCTTCCTTAAAAACTTTTTCTTTTATTTCCTTATGTGGATATGCTGTAAATATTGAAGTATCGACTTGGCCAACAGCACCTTCCAGGTAAACAGCTTCAAAGCCGTATTTCTCTATAAGTATTTTGATTATTTCAGATTCTTTAAGCTGTGCATCGTAGTGACAGTGAGCGTCCTGGATAAGGACAACGATATCATCACCTTGTCCAATGAAAGTCTCATCAATCCTGCCCAGGGATGGGGGGATGGAAATGTCTGATAAATCAGGTATAGGGCATGTAGCAGAGGGCATGGCGTTGTTGGTATTTATACTAACTCCATACTCTTCTTTGTACAACCGTATCGTGGGCATTCCCCACCCTATATTAGTGGTAGTGAATGTAATAATAACAAAAATTGAGATTATTTTTAAAATTGTTGTTTTCATGATATATAGAAGCTGATTAACGCTAATCAAAACGCTGATTAACGCGGATAACTAATACCCTATTTGTTATATTTTCTGTTTATTTCTGGCTATATCATAAATTCTTCGTACGATCTCAAGTTTTTTGCTCCCAAAATTAACTAAAAAACCAAGTCTATATTGTGAACCGCGAAGGTAATACCAAAATTGCCGCTTATCTTCTTGCACTAATATTGGTTTAACTTTAATTTCAAGTATTATTTTATTTTCGACAACAAAATCAGGCACGTATACCCCGACTTTTTCATTTTTGTAAAATACATTTAAACGCTTTTGTCTCTCAAATGATAAACCTCGTTCTTTAAATTCCTTTGCCAATGATTTTTCAATAACTGATTCCTTAAATGCACTTCCAAATGCATTCCATACGTCAAAACATGCACCTCTTATTTGATAGGACTCTTTTTCGTATAATAACTTTTCCATAACTTATCGCTCATCCGCGTATATCCGCGTTTTGATCTGCGTTTATCAGCATCTAAGTTTATGCCGCTACCTTAAACTGCTTCATCACAACCGCATCGCGAAGCGCGGCCTTGATTGAATGCATAATAAGGTTGAATGCCTCATGTAAATTATCACTGTAAAGTGCAATGAATTCAGGATTAACTTTCCACAGTTTTCCTCTTTTCATAAAGAAACGGTTAGGACCTTGGAACCGGCTCTGAAGAGTCTCTTTATCCAGATTAAAAACAAATGGAAGAACTAACAAGTCAAACGAAACATTAGTAACCCCCTGTTTTGCAAACTGCCTATATGCATAATTAGTTGAGAAAAGCGTTACATCAGAATCTGTAACTTCATTCAAAGACACTTCATCACGTGAGACGACACGAATGTCATAACCCGAATTCTTCAGCTTAACCCAAGCCGCCGCATCTTCTATATCATTGACACAACATGCAAATTTTTTCGTGATTCTTCCTCCCTGGACACACAATTCGTACAACACTTCGTATCCGTCAATACCGTCATCTGACTCAATCACAAACAATAATCCATTATTCTTAAGCAATGATACAATCATTTCTTCTTCATGTCCTATCTTGTCAGGATGATCAAGGATTACCGCAGGGGTAGGCCATCCATTCATATAAGCATCTTTCAAATCATTATTTGCAGATTCCAAAACAGCCTGCTTGATTTCCTGTATACTCTTATCAAGCGGGCCTTGCTTAAAGATGTTTTTTTCTAAATATATTACAATTTTTGCTATTTTATCGACCGATTCCAAAACCTCATTATTATGCCGCATAGCCGCAACCTTTTTAAGCACTGCTATTTGTTTCTTAAGTGCTGAAGTTCGAACCTGGCTAAAGTTGTTCAACATATGACGGAGAGGCGCTTTGATTTTATATTCTTTATCCTTATCTTTAAGAAAATCGATAACACGGTTAAATGTAGTTCCAAGAGGCAATTTGTTTTCTTTATCAAGCTTATAACTTTCAACAAAAATATACCTCATTTCAATAACGCCGGCTATGGTATCTTCAAGCTGGGGTGTCATAAAATTATAATCCCCGTATTCAGATAATTTCTCAAGAATAGCATGAACATGCTCATGAATTAAAGTCCCTTCAAGAACAAGATGATGTTTTGTTGCAACCGGCGAAATATCGCATCTTCCGTCAACAAACCGACCTACTGTATTTAACCCTCCTACAAGAGATGCATTTTTAATATTTCTACAATTAAAATCACAGAATTCTCTAGTTCCGGACTGGACAGGTTTTAATTTTCCCATTAAATGCTCTATCCCATCTTTGAAGGCCTCCTGCACCACAGAATCCCGCTCCATCTGTACGGTCGGATAACTCACCTCAACATCGGCGAAGCTTTTTTTCTCCGAAATCTGAGGTGCATCTTCTGACTTCAGACCTCCAACCTCGGAGGGCCTTTTGTCTTCCTTAATAGGATGTTCTTTGAAGAGTTCTTCCAACTCTTCCTTAGGTAAATCATCCAGTCCCCGTGAATCACATGTTGTCATATAAAAACCGCTCTTCTTATCCTTAAGTAGTTTGAGCATTGTATTTTTAATTAGTTGGGCATTCTGGATGTTTACCCACCCTATTTTTCTATCTACAGCATCCATAGTTTCTTTTAATGTCTTCCCCTTTTTTAACCCTCGATACTCTATCAAGCGTCGAGTGTTGGCAAAATTTTCAAAAACATCTGATAAAACAAATATATCAAACGCAAGAATAAGTTCATCAACTGAAACACCAAGCTGACTTGCCATTTTCCTAAGATTCTTCATCTGGTCTTCATCTTTAAAATCAAAGTATTCTTTGTGAATCAAGATATATAAACTCTCAAGCGAAAGTACCCCTATTTTATTTTTCTTAAGAACTTCAAGTGCATAACGTTCATGATTTGCTTCAACCATCATCATTTTTCTAATGTCTTCGCGCTCATCACCGTGTATATTTTCTTCATTTAAAATACGTTCTATCGCGCTTTGATAAACATCTTTAGGTGGAATTACTCCTACGTGTCTTTCTAAAAATCTTTCTATGTACTCGCGTTTAGGATCTTTTTGAACACCCAAGTAAGTTTCCATTAATTTACGTGCCTTTTGGCGAAGATAGTCCCTTCTTGCTTGTGTAAAACGGCCAAGATCATTTAAATCATGCACAAGAGCCGTTTGGGTTAAAATTTTTAGAAGATAAGGATTAAGATTTAGTTCACGGCCTAGTTCATATACCAGGTGGGATACTCTTGTCATATGCACTGATCCCATAACGTCTTTCTTGTGCAACTCCCGAATTTCATCAGACGACATTTCATGGAGCCATCGGTCGTACTCTTCCTTCTCATCAACATCCTCTTCAATCTCTGTACTTTCATCAGTATTATCTGATACAACTCTCATAATAAGAAAGTAAAGTAACGCAGCACCGATAATGAGGGTAAAAGCATTGAGAATTGAAGATTGAAAATTGAAAATTCTTGCCCACAAGAGCGAAGCGGCAGGCGGGGACAATTGAGAATTAACTACTGCACTTGTTGCACTACCCGCCGCGCTCGCAATACCAGAAAGTGCGCGCCAGATGAAAGCAGTAAGTATAGCAAGAAATCCTGCGGAGAGGAGTTTTATTCCTCCTTTTCTAGAGCTAATCAGCGGGCGCTGGTCTTGTATGAAAGAATGCTTCTTCTTTGGTTTAACCACACTCGGTTTTTTATGAGGAATTTTTGTTTTCTGTTTACTCCTCTCATAAATTTTTCTTAACGCCTCTTTGGCCGCTTCCCGGACAAATAACATACTATCATTTAGCAATTCTTCTAAATATGGTTTTACACTTGAATCGCCTACTTCTCCTAACTCATTTACTGCCATCACGCATATATATGGATTGCTATTTCTTAAAGTCCTAATGAGCATTGAAACAAGACGCGTCTTCTCTGTTTTGCTGAATGGTTGATAATAATATCGTGGCTTTTTCTGCCCCTTTTGTTTCACCATCAGCGCACTTTTTGCTATCTCCTTGACAAATGAATTTGGATGTTTCGTATACTGCTTAATTAACTGTGTGTCTTGTCGTAGGAATAACAAATATAGCCCATTCTGAGCTTCTATCCAATGCCACCATGCAAACATACCCCTTCTGTTTTCTATAACAGAAACGAGATCATCAAAAACATCATCAAACTGTCCGACCTCTCCCAATAAACGGCCTGACCACTTACGTGTATCTGTCTCTGCCCTACGGTCATAAAGATTCTTTTTTAACGGGTCTACGCAAATTTCACCCAATACGACAAGCTCCAGATATCCTTTATCCCACATCGGCCTGACACCATCAAACCAGGTAAGTTTTTTCAAGCGCGGCCATACTAATTTTTCTCGTGCAAGCTTAATACCGTCAGCATCGTTTCTCTTAAACAGTTCCTGCGCACAAACGACTTGTATACTAAATGAAGGACTATCGAGCCCTTTTATTAACTCCTGGGAAGTGCCATGCTTAACTGAATACTTTCTGGATTCTTTATGTTTGGCAGTATTCTTTATTAATTCAGAGCTGGATGCAATCGTTGTCGCAAGAAGCGCCATAATCCCTGCCGCAAATGGAAAGAGAAACGCTGCGGAAACGAGCTTGTTCGTATCTTTCTTGTCAGTACTGCCCGGCTTCGCTGGGCTTCGCCGCGGCAAGCGTTCTTTGTCCAACGTCTGTTCCATGCCTCTTGTCTTCTGATTTCTGTCTTCTGACTTCTCACTTTTGTCCTCTGACTTCTGATCTCCGACTTCTGACTTCTTGTCCTGAGCAAGGCCCTCGTCCGAGTCGAAGGATTTACTTCTAACTTTCTTATCTCTTTTGTGCAACCTTATAAAAGAATTGAGCAACGCAAAAACCGCTACACTCATGGCAGCCACACTAATTTTAGTAACCAACGATATAGACCCCAGATGTATTGCTTCAAAATGTGTATATATAAATGAAAATAAAACATATGCACCAAGTATCAAGACTGAAGCAATTATGTATTTATTAATTTTGTCCGCTCCTCTCGATCTATTACCTGCGCTACGGCGGCTTTTATTCTCTTTTTTCTTCTCCCATAACTCAAGAATTTTACTAATAACAAATCCAACAACAATACTTGTTACAATAAATATGGCAGTAAAACTTGTGAGAGAATTACTAAAAATTGTTGTTGCATCTGCAGCAAATAAGTTTGTGGCAAGCGCATATATAATTACAGGAATTAATACAAAAATAAAAAATGATTTAAATAATGCAGGCCCTTTAGCATCGGCCATCTCTTCTGCCCTTTTTAGATTCTTTTGATAAACATTCTTTGTTGCATCAAGAGTATATGGATTACACGTCAGTGCCTTTTTATACATTTCAATTGCTTTTTTATAATTCCCCTGTACATAATATGCACTTCCTAAGCTGTTATAGGCATGCATATAATATGGATTCGCTTTAATGGTAGATTTAAACAGTGAAATTGCCGTTTCTAAATCCCCCTTAAGGAGATAAATGTTTCCCCTATGGAAATACGAGCCTGCCTTATCTGAACGAATGTGATGAGTCCTACCAAATACATCCAGGGCATCATCGTACTTACCTTGTCGCATATAGGCTAGACCCATGTTCAGATATTCATCATATTCATGTGCTATGTCAGGATGGCAAGAGCTAGATATTGGTTCGATTCTTTTAACAAACTTTTCGTTTTCTTTATCTTTATATTTTTCTTTGTATAAATCATATAAAGGATGATAAGCCATAGAATTATCCGGATTAACATCAATAGCTTTTTTATACATCATCTCGGCCTCAGAAAACTTTCCTTGATCTTCATAAACACTACCAAGGAAGTAATATGCAGGAGAAAAATAAGGGGCTATATTAATGGCATATTTAAAATAAACAATTGCACGTTCATAATTTGACTTTTTCATTTCATGAATACCGTCCGAAATAGAGCTGCGCACTTGTCGCCAGGTAAATTCCCAATTATTATGTAAGATAACTGGTCTACTAGGATGAGCATAATAAAATAAGGTTCCGTCAATAACTTTACGTGTATATCTATCACCTAGAGTGTCCACAATATCGATACGTTTCTTTCTACTAACCCGAATTAGATGAATCCATAGCGGCATACTGAATAAAATCGCAGATAGCCCAGCACTAAAAAGTAAAACAGGCGAAATATCTACTCCGAAAAATGGTAAAGTAAACGGCAATAATAATACGGTAGAGTAAAGGGTTGTTCCTTGTCTTTTACTCTCTTTTCGCTTTGTACTTTTATACGCAGAGCCTTTTCTTTCACTTCGATCGTGAGCCATGAGGTATGAACTGTGGCCCGAGTTAAATTCACGCTTGCCCGCAACCCTTTTATAGAAAGACTCAACTACAACTCGCCCTTTTGCTATCTGCTCTTTGCGCACCTCAGCTCCTTTAAAAGAAACCGCATAAATTTGAGCGCTTGCAGGAATTAAATGTGCGGCACTAATCGGATTATCTTCAAGATATTGTTCAACCTGATCCCAGGTATAATTATCAATTAGAACAAGGTTAAGAAGTGATGCCATTTTTAACGTCTTCTCATAATCATGTCCGCGCTCTATAAGCTCATCAAGCGCAGTTAACGCAGGATATTGATAAATATCACCGGTATGTGATAAAGCATTAACCAATCTTCTTGACATTACCAGTGCAGTTGCAGGTGTCATATCAAGCACTCTCACCTCGAACTCATCATAAATTTCTTCTATTCCACCGAAACCTTCACCGCCTCTTAAGAGTAGCGGGTCGATTCCCTGGGCAGCAAAACCAAAATAAATGCTCGGCAATGCAGCGTGCCCGCTTGATGTTGTCCAGCCAAAATCAGTTTGAATAACTGCGACCGAGCCGTCAGGAAAAACTGCATACGGTGCATGAGGCTGTACAGTACTTCCGTTTTCTTTTGTCCTGAAATGCTGACTGAGGTTCACAATTAAATTCATATACCTCTGTGCATATTCCTCTGCCTTTACACTGTCAATTTCAGAATATTTCCTAGCCATACGAAGGAGCACGTTTGCATACTGGGCCGAACCTTCAATCCAGATTACCTGCTGAAGAGCGGATGAAATAGTAAAACTAAAGCCTAATAGATTTGCTCCGTCATAAACACCCACAGCATTTTCCGTAGTATTAAGCATCGCTTCCCACTCTGCCAGACGGTCAGGTATATCAACGCCAAAATCAGGATCATCCAACATACGGTCAAACGGAGCGAACGTGGTAGTATCAAGCGCAAATAATGATAGGCTATCCTTGGCCCATGTACCGTTGTGATATACTTCTCCTCTTCTGAATTGGTGTGCACCAAAATCATACATTGTCTTTAAATATTCATACGTACGGTCTGCCGTATCCTTGTATGAAATGTTGCCTGTTGCTTTATACAGTAAATCAAAAAACGCAAGCGCGCTCATATTGTTTTCTGTTGATTTGATATTCCAGTAAAAATCAAGCCCACTTGAATGCCACTGTCCGATCGGACCCATACGGAACCCACCGTAAACCGAATCCCAAAGTTTCTCAAGGAACGCGGCACGCTCCCTTGCAAATGTGAGAAACTGCGAGTCTTCTGTCTCAAAATATCTTTCAAGAGCTGCAATACCAATCCATGAATTCTCACCCGTATATATTGACCAATCCCATGTATCCCACCATCCATAATAATAATCATCAATCTTTATGCGGTTATACACTCCGCCTGCAGGTGAGTAATCTGTATTATAAGTCGCGGGATTATCAGGGTCGGTTCCGTGAGAATTATTTAACGTATAAGTATCAATAATCGTATCACCATAAAGCCCGTCAATTGCAAAAAGTCCCAGACTATACGTATCACCGAAATCAGTAAGATTAGGATCGCCGATATAAGTCCTCACAAAACCTGTATTCTCATTAACGTATGAAGCGTGATATTCACCATATCCCGGTATATTCTCAAGAGGTTCAGGTGTTGGTGTTGGCGGTGGAGGGGCTGGGGCATTTCTGCTTCCGCCACTTCCGCAAGCAGTAAGTAATGAGGTTAAAAATAATGAGATCCACTTTAGTGCGGTGCGGCGTGTCATGGAGAGGAAATCAAGTAATGAATGTTTACCAGGCGCACGAGCTCGATTTGATGAAAAAAAGAACTGCAGTATAAACGGCAGGCTCATCGCCATCACAAGTAAAATCGGCACATCAAACCCAAGAGCTTTAAGGGAAATAGGCAGGAGAAATGCTGCGGAGAGGAGCTTGTTCGTGTCGCCCTTCTTCTCTAAAGCTTCGGAGGAATCGCTTCTGACATCTAATTTCTGGCTTCTGTCTTCTAACTCCTCAATCCCATTTTTGCTTGCTTCAACGACTTCCTGAAATTCACTCGTAAGGCCAATCTCTAGTGCTGCCTTTGCCTCTTCTGTATTAAACTGTGACAATACTTGTGCAGCAGTAATCTGAACCGGTATTGCCGCTTCGAATGAGTAATACATAAATTTTGCAATCGGCTCAATAATACGTTCATCCCCGCTTTTCCCCAATGTGCGTACAACCGTTTCACAAAACTTCGGAGCAAGTAAAACACTCACCTTCTCTAATCCCTGTATAAGCGCCTCAATCACATCTTCATCACTTGCAAACTCAGCAAGTTTTCCTGCCGCCTCACGCCTTAATGCAAGCTTCTTCCCTTTATTAAAAATATAAAGCAAATCTTTCTTTTTGTGATTTGCTTTTTTAACTGCCTCATCATGTTCAAGACAGGCTTGAGCTTCCTGCGCATATACCCTTACTTCTCTCCATATACTCTTATTAATAAATCTCTTTATTTCAACTTTATTTCCAGCCTTTTGAAAACTGTCAATTTTCTTCTTGGAAGCAGCAATAATATCTTCCACTTCTTTATCAAAAAGATGAGCTTTTTCACGCACCTTTTTATATTTGCTCATTAAATGTTGTGTGATCCCATCCCGATTTCCGGTATTTTTTCCAAGCCAAATATCATGAAGTGCTCGATCTATATCATCTCGTATTTTAAATTCATCTGTTTTCTGAATTTTACATAAACTCATTGCAATGCCATAATATAAACCATACAAAATTACAACAACACTAGCAAGTGTCAGAGTAATATATAAAGCACTCCCGGCAATTAATGTAAATAACGGAATTGCCGTTAACACAGCCGGTTTTATTAAAAAAATAAAAAGAAAAGTGGATGCAATTATTAAGACCAGTCCATTAATTTTACGCACAGCGGAAGAAAGCATGAAAATAGTTAGCTTGTCGAGGAATGATAATTCACTGGGATGTATTTGTTTAAGTTTTCTCAATGTAACACGCATTGCACGACTATCATGTTTTATTCTAAGAGAAATTTTAAAATCCATTTTTTCAAAAATTAACTTTAATAAATTTAAAAAAATATTAAAACCTACTATAGCCACAATTAATGTTAAAAGGAAAACAATACCCATTAACCCAGCTTTTATCCCTCCCATTATCCCTCCTGCAAGAGGGAAAAGCCCATCCTCAAAACCTCCTTTAAATCCTGCTAGAAACATAACACCAAACATTGTTCCCGTACCTAAAATAACCAATAATATAGTTTCTCTCCAGCCTACTTCCTTGGAACTGTCTTCTCTCCTTCTTTCTGATTCTTCTCTCATTCTTTCCCTTTGTAAATACCTCTCCCATTGCTGCCAGCAGTCATCACCCATTTTTAAAAAAGAAACAATTATCCATATCCCTAATGCTACTCCAGCGATTGCAAGGGGTGAAACTTCATAACCAAAAAATGGCAAGGATAGGGGCAAGAGAAATGATGCGGAGAAAAGTTTGTTCGTGTTACGCGTTGCGGGTTGCGCGTTGTCCTGCTTCGCCACTTCGTCTAAGGACTCGCTTCCAACTTCTGACTTATTGTCCTGGATGCGATCTTCATCATCGAAAGATATAATTTTATCGAAACCATATGTTTCCCGTAACTCATTAAGCTCATCATGCGGAAATACTTCTAACTGCCGCCCCTCTTTGACTGCCTCCAGAAAAGCATTATCGTCATCTAAAAAAAGAAGTTCGAGCATAGCATGGTTTACTTCTCCAGCATGCTTAATATCGCATGCAACACATTTATCCTTCATAACTATGTCCATTGCTTTTTTCAATGTATGCATTTTCTCAAGTTTACGATGCTTTGTGATCCGTTGTTTATTGACAAAATTTTCAAATACATCACACATAACAAGAATATCGAGCGCTAAAACCAATTGATCGACAGGCACACCAAGCGTTTGCGCAATCTGTTCTGCCTCTTGCATATCGGCACTATTGGAACGATCGAGGTAAATATTGTGCCGTTTGATAAACCATTTTTGTGCCCGGCTCAGTAAAATATTTTTACGCGCTAACACTTCAAGAGCAAACCGTTCATGGCTTGCATACACAAGAAGAATTTGACGCACGCATTCTCTTTGCTTCCCTTCAAGATTTTCCTTATTAAGAATATAACGAAATACTGCCGCATAAGGATCGGCACCCGGAGCAAGAGGTTCTGGAATGTTTTGTGCAATAAAATATTCCATTTCTTCTTTTGATAGATTTTTCCTCTTTCCAAGATATCTTTTAAGCAACTCCTGTCCTAAATTATTAAGATGCTGTTTATCTGCTGGAGAACGATATTCAATATCGTTTAAATCATGCACCAATGTTGCCTTATACAACTCATCACTGACCCTTTCATTAAGCCCCATTTTGTGACTGAGGGCGCGGACCATCTTGGCAACGCGCATCATATGAGGCCCGCCGGTCACACTTGTCTTATACAACTTTTTTATTTCATCGAAAGAAAGTTCCGATAAATAACAAACCCGCGGGTCAACCCCTTTTAACGAAAAGGATTTACTCCCGGCACGGGATTTCTCAACCTCTGCACTATATCTTTTCCGTAACTGATAGCATAATATTCCAACAACAAATCCAACAGCAAAAACAAATGTTAATAGAGGATATTTTTCATACATATTCACAAAGAACTTAAAAATAGAATCAACAAAAGGAATACCAAGCAACCAAGCAGAAGAATAAAGTTTCGTGCCTTTTTGAGATTTGTCTGACTTTTGAGTTTCCTTCTCCAAGAGGCCCTTTACCCCTACCTGCTTTGCAACAAACATAACCTCTTCCTGCAAATTTGCGAAGGAATCTGAACAGTGGATTACGTTTTTAAAAATTGTAGTGCCATCTTTATAACGAATTTCTTCGGTGCCAAACAAGTTCCGCCAAGTACCTTCTTCTTTTCCATCTTTATAACCCACTTTTTCACTTAATACTTTCCAAGCTGGTTTTTCACCTTTCCTCTCCAATACAAGCTGAATTATGGGGCCGGATGTCATGTAATCAATTAAGCGTTTGAAAAATGGACGGTCTTTGTGCACTGCATAAAATGCTTTTGCCTCTTCGCGGCTCATTCTGGTCTCACGAGAAAAAATAACGTTAAATCCGGCGTCATTGACAGCCTTCAGAATAGCTTCCTTCTTCGAATATTTGTCCGGCTTAATAATTGCAAACGCTTTATCTTTATCAAGCATGATCCTTTTTCCGCTAAGTTCCACAACAGGATATACTGACGGAGGGATATCAATATCTTTTTGTACAGACACACCGTGGTCGTAAAGACCCCTTTTGAGGCCACTATCCTTTACGGGGTGCGTCTCTACAATCGTTTCTGCCTTCTTGTCCTGAGCGAGGCCGTCGGCCGAGTCGAAGGACTCACTTCCGCCTTCAGACGTCTGACTGCCGATTCCTGCATTATCCAATGAAATCATACAATCCGCCTCACCGTGCACATAGAGGCGATATGCTACTTCCACACGCTCCCATCTTTTGTCACGATCCATAGCCCAATAGCGACCGCAAAGATCAACGATCTGTCCAATGCCAATCTCATCTATTTTCTCCTGTAACTGAGGAATCCATCTGTCACGTGCGCTTTGAGGATCCGTATCACGGCCGTCAAGAATGGGATGAATATATACTTCATTAAGACCTTCTTTATTTGTCAATTTCAACAAAGCATATATATGCTCCATTGATGAATGTACACTTCCCTCAGAAACCAGCCCTATAAGGTGAAGCGGTTTGTTTTTCTCTTTTGCGTCACGTATAATCTTCAGTAATACATCATTATTAAAAAAAGAACGGTTTTCAATCGCTTCATTAAGAAGTACGAGGGGCTGTTTGTCAATTCGTCCACTGCCTATATTTGAATGTCCGACTTCAGAATTTCCCATCTTACCTTCAGGCTGGCCTACATCAGTCCCATGCGCAGATATTAGGGTATTGAGATTATCCGCATAAAGACTATCAATAAACGGTGTGAGACCTTCTTCACTGGCAACGCGTATTGCATCATATGCATCTTCTCGGTTTGGATTATGTCCCCAACCATCAAGAATAACGAGCATAGTCTTCTGCTGAATATCACGGTTGAAAGAAATTCCCTTGAGCATGCTCTCACCCGTCATCTCCTGAGGTTTCTCAAGCCCCAGAATTTCAAGCATTGTCGGCGCAATATCAGATAAACGGCCTCCTTCACGTAATTGAGCATCATTAGCAAGTGTTGCATATCTTGAGGGAACAAAAATAAAAGGCACCAGGTTTGTGGTATGCTTTGTATGCGGATTTCCTGTTTTATAATTATACATTTCTTCGGCATTGCCATGGTCCGCAGTAACAATAATGTTATATCCTTCATCCCGGGCAGCTTGGACAAGTTGTTCCAGGGCCTTATCAACCGCTTGGGCCGCTTGTTTTGCCGCTTCAAAATTTCCTGTATGCCCCACCATATCACCGTTTGCAAAATTGAGAATGACCATTTCATCCCCTTCAGCTTTGATACGATTGACTGCTTCTTGAGCAACCTGAGGAGCACTCATCTCAGGCTTGAGATCATATGTTTCAACCTCTTTGGGTGAAGGTACAAGTAACCGCGTCTCACCATCAAAAGGCTTTTCTTCACGCCCGTTAAAAAAGAAAGTAACGTGAGCATACTTTTCTGTTTCTGCAATATGAAATTGACGCAGGCCAGCCTGAGAAACAACTTCGGTAATTGTTTTCTTGAGAATAGGCAACGGATAGGCAACTTTATCGGCAGGCACAAGCCCTTCTTCGTATTCAGTCATGGTAGCGATATCAAGATTAAGCTCCTCTTTATCAAATTCTGCCGCATCATCATTAATAAATGCACGAATAATTTCGCGAGGACGATCACCACGGAAATTAAAGAAAACTAGTGAATCACCTTTCTTTATTCTCCCTACAGCTTCGCCGCCATCATCAACAACAACGACAGGTCTAATAAATTCATCAGTTTCAGGCTCTCTGCCGGCTAGCTCACCTTTATATGCCAAATCAAGGGTATGTACAAGAAGGTCTTTCATAGATGATGATTGAATCTCAGGTTCAACTAAAGCCTCCTCCTCATGTACTTCATCAACACGTTCAAGAGCTTCCACCAATTGCCCGTAAGCTTGTTCGCGGGACAATCCATATCTATTATTAATTACATGCGATCCAGAGACGAACAAATTCGCACCAAGTTCTAAAGCAGGCACAATAGTATTATTATCAATCCCGCCTTGTACCAAAACCTCTCCCTTAAATCCCTGCTCAAGAACCTCAGTAATCTTGACTAATTTATCGACCTCAGTTTTCGCGCCTCTTTCTCCCGTATCAACAGGCGTGATTACAGCTATATCAACATTCTCAAAAAGGGTATCATCCATTTCCTGAACGGCATCCTCTTTCTCAATAACAAGGCCTGCTTTCTTTCCATGTCTGCGTATTTCTTTAAGAATGGCTATCCGTTCCTCGTCATTGTCAAATGCATTATATTGAACATGTATATGCTTAACATTCGGCGAGCGGGAATACTTTGCAATTACTTCAACGCTTGGCTTATACCAAAGTAAATGCACATCCATTAAAAAATCAGGACCGCATGCTTCATTTATTCTTTCTAAAAGGTCGGCATCATACACATTAGTGTTAGGATGCTTGTCTTTAATA
>Ga0164318_10002918_pt1 | contig 16039 bp, 20 predicted proteins | sample GuaBasSedimGuay9_FD_113734 | JGI IMG/M metagenome (GOLD analysis project Ga0164318, IMG submission 113734) | Subseafloor sediment microbial communities from Guaymas Basin, Gulf of California, Mexico - Guay9, Core 4571-4, 0-3 cm | ecosystem: Environmental > Aquatic > Marine > Hydrothermal vents...
ATAAAACCTGTATAAAAGAATCCGAAGTGCAAAGATATATAGACTCAAATACAATACCAAGAAAGATAGTTAGAGGATAAGATATGAGTTTTTTAGATAATAGTTCTTTACTGGACTTTAAGTTTTTTCACTGTATAATTTCATAAAGGATTTATAATGATTACTCAGGATGAACTAAAAGAAAAATATACTTATGACAAAACTACTGGAATCTTTACTAGAAATATATCTGGTCACGGATTTAAGAAGGGTCAAGTAGCTGGAACTATAATGAATAAAGGGTATGTTTCTATAAATATAAATAGAAAACCAACTTTAGCTCACAGATTGGCTTGGCTATATGAATATGGAGTTTATCCTGATGGGCAGATAGACCATAAAGATAAAGACAGAAAAAACAACAAGATAGATAATTTAAGAGTTGTAAGTAATAAAACAAATAATAGAAATAAGAAAAAATTAAAGAGAAACATATCAGGCATAAATGGTGTTTCAAAAATACCAAATGGTTCATTTGTTGCAAGTATCACAGTTAATGGTGAAAATATTTATTTAGGAATTTTTAAAAATATTAAATTAGCAGAAAAAGCTAGACTTGATGCAAATATAAAATATGGATTTAGTGCTACACACGGAAAGGATTAATAGTGAGTGGAATATTAAGTGGTTTCTTCACTGGCTCAAGATGGGCAGATAATAGAACAGACAAACAAAAAATGGAACAAAGAATTAAAGATAGTGTATTAAATTTAGTTCTTGACCGTGACCAAGTATTTCTTGATGAAGCAAAAGGTATGAACACAAGTATCATTGTTAATGATAGAAGTGGTGGTATTCAAGAATTTGAGCATAATGACAGAAGATATATTTCTTTTCCTGCTGAAATGGAAAAAGAATTTGATGGTCTTAATGAAGATGATGCTGAAATTAAATTAGATGAGTTACTAAAAGCTTCATTGACTAAAGCTAACTTTGATGGTGTTGAAGACCAAGCAGGTATGGATTCAGTTTGTAACAGTAAATGTACTAACTATGAAGATAGAACTGGAACTAAATTAGCTTTAGAAGATACTATGATGAAAGATGGAACATTTAAAGATAATCCATTTGAATATAGAGCAGCCAAGAAAGATGATGATGACAAAAAAGATGCTGAAGAAGGTGAATCTGGTTCAGGAAATAGTGGTTGTCAATTAACTTCAAAAGGTATGGAAGAATCTAGTGCAGGATTTGCTGATACGAATGTAATGGTTGAAGGTACTGCAAAAGATAGAGAATATACATTTGAAGATGTTGACTTAAATGTTGGTGCAGCGTGTCCTACTGAAGCTAAAGATAATAGATTTTACAGTGATGATTATAAAGATATTAATAAGCATCGTGAAGCTCAATTAAAAGCATTAGCTAATCAAATAGTTAAAAGTTTTAAAGGTAGAATCAGTAGAAACAAAACTGCTACTCCAAGTAAAAGATTTAGTATAAAAGCATTATTTAATGAATCTAATGAGAGAATTTATATAAATAAAAAAGGTGAAGCTGGTAAATTTTTAAACATAAACTTGATTATTGATATGTCTGGTTCTATGGATGGAACACCAGTTAATAATGCTGTTGAAATGATTTATATCTTTAATGAAATAGCTCAACAAGGTTACTTAAAAGGTAATGTTTTATGGAGTGAATCACATACAAGTTGTAAAGCAAGTTTTCCAATGCCAAGAGAGATGATTAGAGGTATGACTCGAACTGGTGGTGGCGAAGGCTTAGGTAGAAATCTTGAGAAGAATGTAAAGATGTTAAAAGAAGCTGATACAAATATTTGTATGACAGATGGACAATTAGCTGAAGACCCAATTCTAAAGAGTATTTATGCTAAAGAAAAAGTTGAAATGATTGGTGTATATGTTAATAAAAATGCTAAAGATTTAACTGAATATACTGGCTCATTAAATAGATGGTTTACAAGAAGTATTGTTAGAAATTCTACTGAAGAGTTATGTGAAAAGTTAGTTCAATTTAGCCTTCGTAAAAAGAAATAAGGATATAATATGGCAATGGCAAATAGTATGTTTGATAAAAGTAAACTCGATGGTATTCAAGGAGTTATGAAATATTTTGAACCATCATTTACAGCTAAAGTAATGGCAGGTGCTATCGGTGTTGAGAAACATTTTAATCACGCAACTATGCAAGAATATTGGACATTTCAAGCAAAAGGTAATTCAATAGCAAAGCTTTATGAAGATGGGAGTTTTGAGTTCCCTGAAGATATGGAAAAATATAAAGATTATGCTGAAGGATTTGAAACTCTTAGAAAAGCATATCGTGGCACAGTTAAAAATGATATTGTTGGTAGAAATGAGCCAGTAAAATATGATGAAACTGATGGTTGGGGATTTGATGAAAGTGTTAAAAAAGAAAATGCTGAAAAAGAGTTTCAAGAAGAATTAATGGCTGAAAGAGAAAGAGATGTGCCATTTTGGGAGTTAGTATGAGTAAACTTATTGAAGGAATGGTTGGTGAGTATATTTTTATATCATCTGAAATAGTACCACCAACAGCAATCTGGTATAACAATAAAACTGTTATCAAGACTGAACCTGCTCCTGACATTGTTGGGTATGCAGAAAACATTTTAAAGATGATGAAAGTTGATGCTTGTCATCATTTAGAGTTTATGAATGGTGATGCAAAATTTTATGTAAATGAAATAGTGCTTACAGAAAAAGGTGTATCAAGTTATAGCTTGTTACCAACTTATTTTAAAGGAGATGCAGGATGCAGAATAAAATGTTCGTAGATGAAAATAATGAACTCAAAAATGTTGAGTTTGGAAAGATAGATGAGATAAGCTTTGAAAACTCTCATTTAGTTGCTGAGTATTTATTTACTCAAGATAAAAAAGTAGCTGAAGCTTTAATGCTTGAGCTTGAAGCACAATTTAGATTTGGAGGAAAAGATGGAGAATGAAAATATTGATGTAAGTCAAGAAGAACCAAAGATGTTATTTCATAAAAAACAAGAAGAGCTTGTTGATATTTTATGTAGTAGAACTGGGTCTGATGATAGAAACTTCTTTAGAATAATGGTTGCTTATAAATTTAGTGAACTTGCTTCTAATATGAGAGCAAAAGTTACTTATGCAGGTACAACTGGGATTCCAGTTAATATGTATGCACTTGATTTAGCACCATCTGGGTACTCAAAAAATGCAAGTATGAATGTACTTGACAAAGAGATATTTGGAAGTTTTAAAGAGAAATTTACACTTGAAACTTATGATAAAGTTAAAGAATTAAGATTAGCATTACTTGCTGATGAAATTAGTATGGCAACTGGTGTTGAAGTTGGTGAAGCATATAAAAATGTTTCTAAAGATTACAAATCACTTCCTACATTCTTATATCAATTTGGTGCAAGTACAATAGAAGGTGTAAAAGCTTTAAGAACTAAATTAAGTATGGCTGGTATTGGAGCAACCAACAATATATTAGATGAGATTGGTCACAATATTATTGAAAATAAAGAAACATTCAAACTTTATTTTGATACTTATGATTTAGGTCTGAGCAAATCAAAACTAATTAAAGTTGATAGTAACCAAGATTTAAGAGGAGCAGTACCGTGTAATTTATTTGCATTTGGAACTCAATCAAGATTATTGGATGGTGGATTAATTGAAAAAACTTTCTTTGAATTTTTAGAAGATGGTTTTGGAAGAAGATTTATGTTTGGTTATGTTGATAAAGCTAAAAAGAAAAAGCTTACTGGTGCTGAGAAATATGCAATGATTAATAATCCTATGGTTGAGATGCAAATCAAAGCTTTAGACAAGCATTTCGAGTGTTTAGCTGATGATGCTTACTATGATAGTGATTTTGTAATAAATCAAGCTGTATCTGAAAAGATTATGGATTATCAAGCTGCTTGTGAAGAAAGAGCTGAACATCTAAAAGACCACGAGATGATTTTAAAAGCTGTTATTGAACATAGTTATTGGAGAGTTGTAAAGTTAGCAGGAGCTTATGCCTTTATTGATGATGCACCTGAAATTACTGAAGAGTTAGTTGATAATGCAATTATGATTTGTGAAGAAAGTATTGACAGTTTTAGAACTATGTTAAAAAGAGAAAAACCGTATGAAAAATTAGCTAAATACATTGGAGATGTTGACAAAAAAATAACTCAAGTTGATTTAGTTGAAGACTTAACTTTTTATAGAGGTTCTGAGTCACAAAAAAGAGATTTGATGAATCTTGCTATTGCTTATGGTTATAGCAATAATATTGTCATTAAGAAGACTATTAAAGATGGTATTGAGTTTTTAGAAGGTGATAGACTTAAAGAAGTTGACAATGAGAGTATTCAAGTTAGTTTTAGTAAGGATATTACGACTGGTTATGAAACTAAAGATGGTAAATTTGAAGACTTGGCAAAACTTGTTACTACTTCTGGTTATCATTATTGTTCACATAAATTTACTGATGGTCATAGAAAAGGTGAAAATGCTGTTAAAGGTTTTAATTTATTAATTCTTGATATTGATTCAGGTTTACCTATTGATGTATGTAAAACATTGCTAAAAGATTATAAGTATTTGATTGCAACAACAAAAAGACATACTGAAGCTAACAATAGATATAGAATTATTATGCCAATGAGTCACAAGCTTGAACTTACACCTGATGAGCATAAAAGATTTATGAAGAATGTATTTGAGTTTATGCCTTTTGATTGCGATGAACAAGCTGCTGACATAGCTAGAAAGTGGCAATGTCATAGTGGTGAGCATTGGTTTAATGAAGGTAAAAATATTGATGTGTTGCCGTTTATACCTGATACAACCAAACAAGTAAGACAAAAAGAGTTATCTAATAGATATACTGGTGTTGAAAATTTACAAAGATGGTTCTTAATGACTTTTGATGAAGCTGATGGTAGAAATAATATGGTTTTAAAATATGCTTTAGCATTATTTGATGATGGTATGAGTTCAGAAAATATCAGACATAGTGTTCAAAGTTTAAACGCACAACTTGAGCAACCATTAAGTGACATAGAAATTGAAAACACTGTGATGAAAACTGTTATTAGAAAAGAGTTTGAAAAAGAACAAGAATAATAGCTGGTCTTAGGACAACAACCTCTGCTGAAAAATTTATGGAAATATATATGCAGGTTTAAAGTTGAGTTCTTTGTAAATCCAGCAACAAAAAATTAAGGAGAAAGTATGGAAGAAGAAGTAGTTGAAAAAACTGAAATGGAAAAGTCGATAGACAAAATTGAAGGTAACGCTGAAAAACCAGTTGTAGCACCTAAAATAGTAGAACCAAGAGTTTTCAATGAAACTATGTCACCAGAAATTGGAGATTTAGCAGGAGCTTTAGCATTAGCTCAAGGTGCAATGTCAAATGGTTCAAAAGATAAAGCTGGATATGGTTATTCATATTTAGAACTAAGTGGTGTAATTGATATTGCAAGACCTGCTTTATCTAAAAATGGGTTGTCGGTTGTTCAAAGTCACGAGCTTACAAGACAAGGTAAAACTGGTAGTGTAGTAACTCATACAACTTTGATGCACAGTTCAGGTCAATGGATGAAAAGTAGTTTAGAGTTACCAATTCATATTATGAAGCAATTAACAATGGCTCAAATGATTGGTGTAAATTGTACTTATGGAAGAAGATATGCTCTTCAAAGTTTATGTATGATTGCAAGTGAGGATTCAGATGCAAGTGGAAAAGAATAATCTTTCTGAAGAGATAGATGAAAGATTTGAAACTTGGTGGAGAGAAGAAGGTAGTTCAAGTGAAGGTTTAAGACTTGATGATGTGGAAACATTTGTCAAAAATAAAACAAGAGTAGCTTGGATGAATGGTGCTTATGTAGCAGTGGAATTTGAAAAAAATAATTTAGAAAAAGAAGGAAAATAAAATGGGAATGTTTGATAATTTAGAAGTAACAGAAGAGATAGTAAATGATGAGCAAAATATAACATCTGGTTCAGGTGCAGCTTTTGGAAAAATAGAAAATACTGGTGTATATGATTGTGATATAGAACAAGCTTATCTTGCAGTAGCAAATAGTGGTGCAGTTCAAATTATTATGAGCTTAAAATCAGGTAATTTAAGTTTACTTAATTATGAGTATGTAATGAGTGGAGATTCAAAAGGTAATAAACCAATGTTTACATTTGGTAAATATGCTAAAGCAAATGAAATCTTTGGATGTGGTAAAAAGTATCCAAGAACTGAAAAGAAAACAATTATGCTTTGGGATAAAGCTGCTGGGAAAGAAATTCCTCAAGAAAAAGAAGTTTTAGTTGACTTCATTGGTAAGAAAATTAGAATCACTGGATTCAATAAACTTGAAGATAAATATGATTCAACTGCTGGTGGAAATACAAATGTTGTTAAGCAAAGTTTTGAGATTACTCACTTCATTGCAACTAACAATGATGTTGACAAACAAAAGTTCTTAGATGCTTATGATTCAGATTATGTAAATGATAAGAGAAAATTATCTATTAACTCACCATTACCTGCTGAAGTTAAAGCTGCTGAGAAAAAAGCTCAAGATGATTTAAACAATCCTGAAACTGGAAATGATACTCCTGCTCCTGATGGAGAAGAGTATCCATTTTAATAGATGAGAGCTTTAGAGCAATGTGAAACTTATCAACCAGATATTAAAAGACTGACTAAATCTAATAGTTTTGTTTATGAATTTAATGGTCTGGTTGACAAAAACTTTATTACATTTAATAGAGTGATTTATATTGTTAAAAAAGATGTGACTGGTAAAGCAGTTAAGGTATTTGTTGCCTATGATTATGAAAGCAAGGTAAAACTTGCTGTTCATTGGGACAAAGAAAAATTAGTCGAGTATGTAAAAAAACAAGACTTAAATATCCTAAAAGGTATGTGTGGTGACTAGAAAAAAATTAATGTCTATATTAAAATATGATAAGACTACTGGTGCATTTTATTGGAAAATTAATACTAAAAATGGAAAAAGAAAAATTGGTGATACGGCAGGAACAATAACCAATGGATATATTCAGATAAAATATGAGAAGAAGAATTATTTAGCTCATAGATTGGCTTGGCTGTATGAAACTGGAAGTTTTCCCTTAGAAGCTATTGACCATATAAATCATAGTAGATATGACAATAGGTGGATAAACCTTCGTGAAGTTTCATATTTGAAGAATGGACAAAATCATTCTAAACATAAAGACAATTCTTCTGGGTGTACTGGAGTTTCTTGGCATAAGAATAATAAAAAATGGCAATCATTTATTATTATTAAAGGAGAGTTTATTTCTCTTGGTTCTTATGATAAGTTTAGTTGTGCTGTTGATGCACGGAAAAATGCTGAGGTTCTATATGGTTTTCATACGAATCACGGCAAATAATATATTGGAGAAAAAAGATGAATAGAATGAGTAAAAGAGCAAAAAATAGACAAATACACAAAATTGCAAATAATGTCTTAATGACTATATTAAATATTCTTATTAGTAAAGATGATGGTAAAGAATTAGCAGGTGATATTGCAGAAATTATGAATGTTGCTTGTGATGATAATGTTTCAGGTATTAATTTTGAAGCAGATTCAACTATTGATAATATTTGTAGTCAACTTGGAATTGAAACACCTAAATCTTTTGTTGGTTTAGAAGACCCATTAACTACTGCACTAAATATGGTAAAAAAGAAAAGTGTAAAACATCTTATAACTGTACAACTTCCTGCTGATGCAACTAAAGAAGAGATACTTGCTGAAACTGCAAGAATTTTAGACCAAAAAACACCTTTGGTTGTTGAAAAGTCTGATGAAGAGCCTGAAGTGAAAAAATGTAAGCCATCTGGCTGTGGAAATGCAACTATATGTGGTGTAAAATTACCTGAAAATGCAACACCTGAAGAGATTGTTGCAATTATTGCAAAGTCTATTAGAGATGCAGAGCTTAATTAAATTCAGTCTGCCAGTTTATTATACAGTTGAGAGAAAACGAACCAAGATAATTACAACCAAAAGTAAAAAGACTGGTAAGATTTCTACTCGTGAAGTAAAAGATACTGTTCATCTTGTAGGTCAAAATTGGTTTAGAAATGTTCATCATCATACTAAGAATGTAGTAAAAAGACACTACCACGAGCTTGTTGCACAAGCTGTGGTAGGTCAAAATAGTATTGAAGGTAAATATAAAACTTACTTTACATATTACTACAAAAATAAAGGTAGTGATGCAACCAATGTAATACCTCAAATTGAGAAGTTTGCTTTAGATGGTTTAATAGAAGCTGGAATGATTGAAGAAGATAATGTTCTTTTTAACATTGCAAGTGATGGTTGGGAAGTTTGTGAAGATAAACTAAATCCTAGACTTGAAATTGAAATTAGGAGTGTGTGATGAGTGTGCAACTTGGTGATGTAGTTCCAATTAAAGAAGATAAAGAGTTTCAATACTATGCTTCAAATGATAGAAGATTTAAAGGTACTATTCAGATACCACTTGAGAAAGTGGAAAACTTTATAGATGCAGTTAAGTCTGATAAAATTACTGTTGAAAAATGGGAAGCTAGGATAATTCAAAAATGATTGAATATGTAATTATGAGTGGAGTTCTTTTGAACGCTTGTATTCAAAGCCTATGGTTTTATATAGATATGAAAGAGAGAAAAATAATATGATAAACAAGAAAATTATAGCTCAGAGAAAAGCTGTATATGGAGATAACTTTAAGTGTATAGCAAAGAGATGGACAAATAATGTTACTAAAGAGAACTTGCTTCCTGATGATACTAAATACATTGATGGGGGGTCTGTTGCAAGAATGATGGCACTTATGAAAGATTGTCGTATTGATGCAATTAAAGCTCGTTTAAAAGTTCTTGATGAAGAAAACAACTATGTTATTAATGATGAGATGATTGAGCTTGACAAAGCTTTAAAAGACAGCCAAACAGATAAAGAAAACTATTTGTGGATAGCTGAAAACTATGAAGAATATAAGGAATTATAATGTTAAAAAAAGTATATATGTTTAATAAAGCAAGAAATAAATTTGCTTGGGATGAAAAGTTAGAAATTAAAATGTTTCAAGAAGAAATCAAAGAGTTTTTTGATGCTGAAAGTGTTGCAGAAAGAATTGATGCTTATGTAGATTGTGAGTATGTGATTCAAGGTACTGAAATGAAAGCTATTTACAATGATGAGCCAAATCCAAATGTAAAACTATGGAACAGAGCTGAAAACTTAATGAGAAGTATTATTGCTGACGAGTTGGATGGTTTATCTTTTGATATTGTTGTTGAAAGAGCAAGAGATATTGTTTGTGCATCCAATGAATTAAAAGGTAAAGAGTTAGTTGAAGGTAAAGTTAGTAAAAAAGCTTTTACTGTTAATGCAACTGAACAAATCGCTAGTATGGTATTAGTATTAAAACAAGAAAAAAAAGAAGGAAAATAAGATGAAAATTATATTATCAAGAGAAGAACAAGAAGTAGCGATTAAAGGTCATTTAGTTGCACAAGGAATGGATTTAGATGGTCAGACAGTAAAATGTATATTTGGAAGAGAAAGTGTTACTGTGGAGCTTACAGCAGTACAACCAACAAATACAGATGATGCTGTTGAAACTGTAAAAGATATTGAATTTGGTAATGATGGTCTTGCACCAGATGTTGAACCAAGCTCTAACTAAAAAAAAGGTTTAGATAATTAGATATAGGTATAGGTTTAGGTATAGGTACATATTAACGATTTTGATGTTTCGTTAAGACTATTAAATACTATTACGGGAAATTAATTTTTTCCTAATAGTATTAATATGTATTTAATATTATTACGGGTATCATTCAATATCTTTATAAAAAAGGAAAAATATGGAAGATAATATATTTGATAAAAGAGTTTTAACAAACTCATTAAAGGATTTACAAATGGATATAAATGAATTGCTTGATGAAGTAGCACCCAGTGGAAAAACTAATAAAGATTTTACTGGAGGATATGTTCAACAATTAAAAAATAGTAATCAGTTGGTTGCTTATTTTGGAACTAAAGTTGGAACAAATAATAGAGATACTGTTAAAATTTCTATTCCATCTGATGAATTGGATTTATTTTATATGATGTTGAAATCAAAAATACACGAAATGCAAAATATTAATACTAAAACTGTTAAGGTTTCTATGGCTGCTAGAAGATTGGCTAGATTGGAAAGAGAAGAAAATATTACTAATGAATCGCAGGAAGAAATTTGCAGCGTAGCTGCAATTTCTCCTGCTTCTAATGAAAAAGAAGAAATTACTTTTGGTTCTTAATATTTAGTACCAAAATTACCAGAAGTTTTATGTTGTGTTAGATGACCAAAGAAGCCATCTCGCATAATTCTTTCTACTTCTGCTGCTTTTTCTTCTTTAGATTTTTCAAGTGCAACTAAATCACCTCTGTTCATATATTCTACTAAATCTCTAATACCCAACTCCCAAGTATCAATAATATCATCGTGAGGAATACAATTTCGTTCCCTTGTTAAGTGTGTCATCTGATATGTTAGTGAATACTGAGTTGGTTTATCGAAATCTTTTTCTAAAGCTCTGCGGTCAACTATAATTCTGTGCTGGTTCATTAAAGGTTCAAGAGTATCAATAATTCTAGTTTCTTTCTGTGTTGTTGCTCTCACATCAACTGTTTCACAATTATGCACATTAACTAATTTAGCTTCTAACATTTTTAGATAAGCTCCATCACCAAAGTTTGACTCAACTGTAACTCTATTCACATTGTACTTTTTAGCAATGCCAACTAATGTATCAAGTGGTTCATCTTCATATCCACCTTTTAATCCACCAAAATCTCTTACAAATATTTTACCACCCATTAAGGAAACAATTATGTATCCAGTCTCATCACTTCCACGACCACTAGGGTCAATAGCAAGAATAGTAAAATCAAACTTAGCTCTTTCATCACTTAACCAAGCAGCTTTAGTTACATAATCAGAAGCAAATCCTCTATGGTTGAATCTTCTAATTTGTTCTTCACTTGAATATATAAATCTAATTGGATTATCAATATCATCAATATCGTGAACTATTAAATCTTTTAATTTAAGTGGATATTTTAATTCATCTTGCAAGTTTGGATTCATTAAATATTGAAGTGCATAATTCGACTTACCAATTCTCATCTTTCTTTTTGCCAATACTTTTTGGTTGAATCTTGTATCGACAGCTTGACCGATAATAGAAGGGTCTTCTTCAATTCTTTTTTTAACAAATGGTGCTAACTTACCTGCATACCAATTATCAAGTGGAACATACTCTGCTGGAATCATAAATACATCGAAAGCTCCTGAATCCATAAGTCCAGTATAAATACTATCTGCTGATTGTGGAGTTCCTAAAACAATAGTTTCACCAGTAATTGCATCAGACTCAACCAATAGATTTATTGACTCTGCAAATTGGTCATTTAAAGTAGCTCTTGTTTCAGGAGTTCCTGAGTTTGACATAACTTCAATATCATCTGAAATAATTAGTGTAGCTCTCATCCCAGTTACAGTTGCTCCAATACCTGCTGAAAATACATTAGGTGAATCACTAGGCTCTGCTCCATTTACATCAAATAGTTCAGTTGATTTTCTTTGGTCACTTCTTGGTGCTAAATGTTGTAAAAGTGGTGTAGTCTTAATTAGGTTCAATAAAAAAGTAGTAAAGTTTCTTGACCGTTTAGAAGAAGCCGACCTAACTAATATTTTCTCATTATTATTTCTTAGTAATCTCCATAAAACATATAGCTGTGTAGTAAGAGATTTTGCTAAACCCCTTAATGCCATAATCATTTTATCTTGCTCATTAGGACTATTTAAGAACTTTGCCATTTCAAGTTGAGCTTCAGTTGGTTCACCAAATCCTAATCTATGAAACATATACCTATAAAATACTGTAAAGTCTTCTATTAAGTCATCAAAGAAGAAATCTATACCATTTACAGTATAAACATCAACTATCTCTTCTAGCCATTCTACTGAATCATCAGCTAACTCTTCGAGTTCATCTAAATCTTCATCATATTCATATTCCAATAGTTTCTCCTTCTAATTGGTTTATTGTTTTCTATCTTCAATCTTTTTCAAAGTTCTTTTTACTTTTGTATGTTGGTTTTCTCCCTCACTTGGAGTTGAAACAACTTTGTTTTGATTAAGTAATGTAATTACTGGTGCAAAGTTTTCAGCACGAAGCTGCTTATCTTCTAACATTTTTATATATTCATCAACAAGAAGCTCTTGTAAATATTCAAGCTTACCTCTCATTGTTGTTGGTTTCTTTCTTGGAGTAGTTTTACCTGAATATAAATCTTCCCCTTCAGGTTCGTTTGTTAAATTTTCCATTATTTATGATACCCCCCTTCAAACATTGTTCTTGCTCCGTGCTTAATTGCATAATCCATTCCTATAATATTATTATATGGAATAAGTCCTTTTATAACACTTGTTTGGTTTTTGCTTCCAAATTCACCATCCAAAGCACTGCTTAATGCTCTTCTTGTTTGTAGAACTCTTGATGCCGTAACTCCACCTGCAAATTGAGTTGATGCAGCAATAGCTCTACTTGGGTCTGTAACATCAGCAACAAATTCATATAGTTGACCAAAGTTTCCTGAAAAAGATTGTCTTGTTCCTATATATTCAAAGAATCTTTTTCTTCCAATCTCTGTTTCCATATCAAATCTTTTATCTTCTTCCTTTAGTGTTCCCATTGCAATAGCAGCTTCTTGAGATGCAAGTTGAAACACTCCAAGTATTGATGCCGATGTAAGCATTGCAACCATTGACATAGCTGCTCTTTCATTTATCCCTGCTAATAATAATCTTTCGTGTGCAACTGCTGAAAATGACATAAACTGTTTTGCCAATAAAAACATTGCAGCAGTAGATTGGTTTGTCATCCACATTGGTAATCTTGTCCCATCTACTGAAACAATAGTTTCTCTAACAGCTCTACTAATAAATCTTCTGTATTTTGCAGCAACTTCTATGTCCCATTTATCGAAGTTAAAATTAGTAATAGTTCCATTTGAATTTACATCTATTGGTTGCTCCATCACTTTTCTCAGGAAGTCTGTTGAGAATCCAAACCTTTGTAAATCAGCAGCTACCACATTTGGATTTTTTACATATTCTTTGAATATTCTTTGAGATAAAGAGTTTGGAATTGCTGTTTTTGTAATCGTAGTTATTCCCTCTAATCCAGACCACTTATAAAATCCTCTTGACATATTACTAAGTCCACTTGAAACTTTTTGACCAACTGTTTTTGGCTCAGTTGCAAATAACTCATCAGGAGTGTATGAATCTCCTTGCCTACTCATATTTAGTCTTGCCATAATGTCTGTTGAGTCTGATAAGAATACATTTGCTTCTTCTAATTCGTCTAGCTCCATATTTCTATACATTTTTACCATCGTTTTTAACGATGGTACTAACTCTGATACATAAGTCCAACCACTTCTCATAACACCAGCAGCCAATTCAGATACTCCGTAAGCTCCAAACTGACCACCCATTGTGATGTAGTTAAAGTTTGTAGCTCCCCTGACTAATTGATTTCTAACTGAATCTGGGTCTTGAGATAATTGTTTAGAACCTTGAACACTTCTAAACATATCTACGAGCATTTCTACATCATCATTGCTTAGTTCTTTTACTGTTGCAAGATAATTTCTGTAATCAGATAACTTTTGAAATCCAGTTGCTTTTTGAGTGGCAATCTTTCCTCTGATTTTATAATCATATCTTGCCATAGCATCTAGTGGGTCTAGCAAGAATCCTGCATCTTGCAATATGTTTTGGTCAACTGTTAATTTTCTTCCTCTTAAAACATTTGGTGCTTTTTCAAAGTCAACATCTGACACAGAATACTCATCAAGCTCATCTCTCAAAGATACTTCACTTCTTCTTTCCATATTATGAACAGTAGCCCTTGCTTGTAGTCTAGGTCTTCTTCCTAAATTAATCAACTCTTTTGTTTTGGTTGCCATATCTGATTCATACTTTTCAAGTCGTTTGTTTCTTGACTCTATTGCTTGTTCTTTTTTCAGATTAGTTTCTTCTATAAACTTTTCAAGTTCTGTTATTTTAACTTTGTTTCCATCTATGTCTATCGTATTTGTATATTTAAAAAAGTCCTCTAGTCTTGAGTCAACAAGTTCTTCTTTTTTAAATATCTTTTTATAAGAGCCTTCATCAAGCTTATTATTTCTGAAAATACTTTGTAGTAACGATAGACTTCTAATTCCAATGCCCATATCTAGTCCAGTTTCTTTTGATATGTAAGCTAATTGTTCAATGGTATAATTGCTTCTTAAATCAAAATCATTTACTCTTAACTCAGTATCGATATTGCGAAGCAGTGAAACATATATTTTCTTCTGGTCAACAGAAAAGATGTTCGACTCTGGATTTTTTCTAAACCAAGCAATCGCATTGATAGGTATCTTGATTTGATTCGCAGAAGTTAAAGCCTCACTAGTTATGTATTTTCCTTTTTGACTATTAATAAAATCAAAAATAGCATTATATATCTTTTCTCCCTCGCCAGAACCTTTTTTTAACTGCATTACCTCTGCTTCCCAAGTGTCACCTTTATTTGATAAAAATATTCTTCTATTATCTTCTCCAAGTGCAACATAGTAGTCGTTGTAACTTCCTCTTTTTGGCACATCAATTATTTTTATATCTTTGCCCCAATATTTTTTAAAATAAAATGACATTGCATCTTTTTCGCTTTTAAATTTTGGTTCTATATTTTTTAAGTTTTCAATTACTTTATCTGCTGATTTCATCATAGCTGTATCTGCACTATCTGCTATACTATAAAGACCATCACTTATTTCTTTTAGAGAAATATCTCCATTTATTATTGCATCACTTCTATCTCCAAATTTTGACAATATAGTTTGATACAGTCCTTGAAATCTATTTTTGTATCTTGGCTTTAGTCCCAATCTAAAATCTAATGGATTTATCAATATTTCATCAAATAGTTTTGCCATTTCTTTTTGAAATCTTTTTACGCTTCCAAGATTGAGATTAGATTGTTCTGATAATGCTTTCTCTAATAATATATCTGAAGGCAGTCCTTCTGACCTGCTTAGTAGTTCTGAGATATTATAGTTTGATGTTTCTAAATCAATAATACTATCTTCTAAATCATTAACCTCTCTCTGAATACTATTAATCTCATTATTGTTTGGCTCTGTATCTTTTAACTCTGCTATCTCTTTTTTCAAGCTTTCTATTTGAGATTTATACTCATTGCTTTGCCTTATAGCTTCTTCTATTTTTTTTCTACCTATTTCTGGGTTTTTAATAATAGCAGCTTCATTATACTCTATATGTGAATAAAAAGTTGAGTCATAAGTTCTTGCGTTTGGCATATTTGCATCTAACATATCTTCGTGTACTTTTTTATAGTAATCTAATTTATTCTGAACAGCTTTTAAGGTTGGAGTATCTGCGTCAAATTGAATAACTGGATGACTTTCTGTTTCTTTTATTAAAAACTCGTTCTCTAATGCTCTGTATTCATCTTCTATCTTGACTTGCTCATCTTCCGTAAATACTCTATCTGGTTTTTCGTGACCCTCTATTGTTGATTGAGCCTGACCATATAGTTCATCAACCTTTTCTTTTGTCAACATATCTGCTTTAATTTCTGCTTTTACATTTTTATATACAGCTTCGAACTTTCTGTATTGTCCCATAACTTCTAGCTCAAATTCTGTTGCAGTAAGTGGTTTTTGACCTTGCTCAACAAGCTCTTTGTTTCTTGCGTTAAATTCTTGAGAATTTTTATATGTAACATTCATCAAATTTTCTTTTTGTCTATAATAACTGTCCATTGCATTTTCTGCTGAAATGTCCACAATTTTGCCTTCTTCATCTTGAAGTCTATATAGTGGAGTTTCTAGCTTATTAGCTTCTATTGATTGGACACCACCTTTATTTGTCATTATTCTCGAT
>Ga0164318_10002919_pt1 | contig 16031 bp, 15 predicted proteins | sample GuaBasSedimGuay9_FD_113734 | JGI IMG/M metagenome (GOLD analysis project Ga0164318, IMG submission 113734) | Subseafloor sediment microbial communities from Guaymas Basin, Gulf of California, Mexico - Guay9, Core 4571-4, 0-3 cm | ecosystem: Environmental > Aquatic > Marine > Hydrothermal vents...
ATTTCCACCATATGTTTTTTCCCATTCAATGATGGGGGCTTGTGCGAATAAAGAAATGTTTAATAAAATAAAAAAGAAAAATAGATATTTTGTTTTCATAATGCATTAAATTAAATGTAAATGTGTGTTTTCTGTCTGCAATATACTCTTTTTATTTGAAATAAAAAAAATAAAATGCTGATAATGAGTGTTATGAGTATTTTTCTATGAAAGAATAGAAGCAGAGCGTTTAGGGAAACAGCTTTTACAAAAAGTATTTCTGACTTGTAAGTATTTTACAATACCCTATCAAAGTAAGAGTGTTTATATCCAAATAGAAAACTACCTTAAGAAAATGCACAGCGACAGTATTTAGAAAATGTGCTTGACAAATATTCGGAGCAAAAATTATAATTAGCTATTATGCAACAAAAGAATACTGTTTTATAATATTGTTATCCAAATATTAAACCCTATCCTTTACTCTTTCGCTATAAAAAAACCATAAACCTGCAATACTTAAAAAGACACTTAATAAAATACTTAAAATTGTAAACAATGTAATAGGATTATTATCAACATTAAACTCGCCCATATTAGGTGCTATCTCAGTAGTACCACTAAAGAAAGCATAGACCACTATAACTCCGTTGTTTAAAATATGTGCAATAATTGGAATCCATAAATTACGCGACCAATAATAGTAGTAACCAAATAAAGCTCCTAAAAGCATACGAGGAATAAATCCAAAAAATTGGAAATGCATTAAACTAAATAAAGCAGCTGCCAACCATATCCCTAAATGAGCATTTTTAGTTATTCGTATAAAAAGTGGCTGCACGATGCCTCTTAAGAGTAATTCTTCGCCTAAACCCGCTAAAACAGACATCATCAATAAATTGACTAGCAAAGTTGACCATCCGTTACCGCTTAAAAATATCTCGGTTAATTTAGTAGCATCAATTTCCATTTGGCGCATCCAATCTTCTAAAAAAGCAAAAGCAGACGGGAGATGAAGTCTATAGTTTAATTCCATTACCCAATTCAAAAAAGGGGAGCTCACAAATCCAATTACTATAGCAATCACTATCAAGTTTATTTTAGGGCTCTTATTCAAAGTAAAAAAAGATAGCGGTCTCTTATTTACCAATAAAGCGAAAAAGAAGCTGGAGGCAATAAAAATAGCAATCTGACTAATAATTTGAAAATATTTAAGCAGAGCTATATCTTGAGGCGTCTTAGCAAGCTCCATATTCCCCATAGCTGTAAAAATATTTCCATCTATAAAAGGAACAGCAATTAATATTCCAAAGGGAGTGAGTATAAAAAATGATGCTAATAAAATAAGAAGAAGAGCAAAGAATTGCTTTCCTGCCGAATAATTTTCTAGAATGGGCATATTAATTAAAAAATTTAAGATGTATATATCTTTATTGCCATGTCAAAAATACTGCTTTTTTATCAAAAACAGAACCTTTATGTTCTTTGATACGTATCAGTTATAATTCTTAAAATTAGAATTCAAAATACTTTTTATTTTACTTTTAATTCTAAGACACGTAAATATAATTAGTTAAACGCAAAAAAATAAGAATTAATTTTTCCCTAATTTAGAATTAACATAAAAAGTTTATGAGTAATTTTAAAATATTTATTGTTGAAGATGATAAAATATTAGCCCGTAGAATGGCTTATGAATTGGAAATGAATCCCGATTACGAAGTCGAAATATTTTACGATGGCGAAAGCTTTTTGAAGCATCTTAACGAAACTCCTGATGCTGTTACCTTAGATTATTTATTACCCGATACTACAGGTGCCGAGATATTACAGAAAATTATAGCCTTTGATCCAAATATACCTGTCCTAGTTGTTTCGGGTCAACAAGATGTTCTTACTGCTCTGAATTTAATGAGAGACGGTGCTTATAATTATATGGTTAAATCTGACGATATGATTAAAAAGCTTCGTAAGGTAATGTCTAATATCCATGAAAAAGTGATGTTAGAACGAAAGGTTCTATCTCTTGAACAAGAAATAAGAAAGAAATATCGCTTTGGCAATTTAATAAAAGGAAAAAGTTCTGCCATCCTAGACGTTTTTGAATTGATGGAGAAGGCAGTTAGAAGTAATATTACCGTTTCAATTACCGGAGAAACCGGGACAGGAAAAGAGTTAGTAGCAAAATCTATCCATTATAATTCAAAACGCAAAAACCAAAATTTCGTGGCAATAAATGTCTCAGCTATTCCTAAAGAACTAATAGAAAGTGAACTTTTCGGATATGACAAAGGAGCTTTTACGGGTGCAAATCAGTCAAAAAACGGAAAATTTGAAGAAGCTCATCTCGGAACACTATTTTTAGATGAAATTGGCGATATGGACATAAATATGCAAACTAAGCTTTTAAGAGTATTACAAGATGGAGAATTTTCAAGATTAGGGAGTAATAAAGTAAAAAAAGCAGATTGCAGAGTAATAACAGCCACCAATAAAAATTTATCGCAAGAAGTTAAAAAAGGAAATTTTAGAGAAGATTTATATTATAGATTATTGGGTCTTCCTATTGAAATTCCACCGCTTCGCGATAGAGGCAGCGATATAATTTTATTAAGTCAATATTTTATAAAACATTTCTCAAAAGAAAATAACGTAGCACCAAAAGAGCTAAGTCCGGAAGCAATCTATAAATTAAACAGCTATCATTTCCCCGGTAATATACGTGAACTTCAGTCTATTATAGAGCTAGCAATTGTATTATCAAACGGATTAACTATTAAAGAATCGGATATACATTTTAATTCGGCAGACAGGATGGATGATTTATTCTTAAAAGAAATGACTTTAAAAGAATACGATATGCAAATTGTAAAGATTTTTTTAAAAAAATATGATAATGATATTCCTAATGTTGCCAACCGACTACAGATAGGTAAATCTACTATTTACCGAATGATAGCAGAAGATAAAAAAGCAAATAAACACGAAACATCTTAATCTATTAAACAACCATCTTGGGTAAAGATATCGAATAGATCCTGTCCGGGCTTTAGCCACAATCCTCTGAGTCCAACACTATTTGCTGCCGAAATATTTATGTCGTAATCGTCAATAAAAACAGTTTCCTCGGCTTTAATTGAATTATCTTGAATTAAAAAATTAAAAATTCGCTTATCGGGTTTTCTCATTCCAACTTGATGTGAAAAATACAGTTTATCAAAAGCTGCTAAAAAATTTCGAAAACGATTTTGCATTTTCAATTCGCGCATATATTGCTGATAATGAATCTGATTAGTATTACTAAGCAAGAAAGTGCAATAATGCTTCCCTACTTTTTCTAACAACTCTAATCTTTCCTTTACAAAACCCACTAAAAGCGCATTCCAAGCCTGATCAATTTTTTTATCGGAAGTATTTTCAGGAAGATGTTCTCGAATAGTATTCCTAAAAACAAATGGTGAAATTTTTCCAATCTCAAAGTCTTCAAATAATTGAGTTTGTACAGCATGTCCGTAGAGCTCATCAAAGTTTTTAATTCCTAATTTAAGAAATGCTTCTTTGGTTTTTAAGTGATCGATATTGTAAATAACACCGCCAAAGTCGAAAATGATATTTTTTACCATAAGTACTAAGTTAGGAAAATATAATAGTCTGAGTATTTTGTTATACTCAGACTATTTTTTATTAAAAAAGAGCTTAAATCTCTTCTTTTATTTGTTTTACCCAAGCTTTAATGCGCTCTTCGCTAATGTCGTTTTGTTGATCTTCATCTAAAGCCAGCCCAACAAAATAATCTCCATTTACAGCTTTTGAATCCGTAAAGTCGTATCCTTCTGTTGACCATTTTCCCATTAACTGAGCACCGGCTTCGGTAAATGCATCGTAAATAATTCTTAAGCCATCCACAAAATTAGATGGCCACAAAACTTGGTCGCCTAAACCGAATAGAGCCACTTTTTTAGTTACAAAATCATGTTTTTGTAAAGCAGCAAAGAAAATATTCCAAGGGCTCCCACTTTTAGTTCCTTCCCACGTTTCAGCTCCTAATGAAGAACCGCCAACAATAAAATTATCATATTTAACCAAGACGTCATCAGTTACTTCGTTTAGTGGTATAATGTCAATATCATTATATTCTTTTGCAATCATATTAGCAGCATTCTCAACATTACCACTCTTGGGCCAGAAGATTAAAACAGTTTTATTCATAGATATATTTTTTACTTATTTAAAGGCTAAAATTACGGTTTTTTATTAAAATAAGTATGAAGAAGGTATAAGTAAAATTTCAAATACAATTTAAAAATTCATAAAATACATACGGAAAGTGTACTAAATCTTTGCTAATGTTGTTCGTCCACCGACAACCAAATCTTTTAAAGCAACACTAATTTCTGTCCCAAGTGGAAGAAATACATCAACGCGAGAGCCAAATTTAATAAATCCTATTTCTTCACTCTGATTCAAACTTTCTCCAACTTTAGCATAACAAACAATTCTTCGAGCCATAGCTCCGGCAATCTGACGAACAAGGATTTTTACGCCGTTTTCTATTTGAACCCCAATACTTGTACGTTCGTTAAGGGTAGATGATTTAGGATGCCAAGCTACCATATGTTTTCCTGAATGATGTTTAAAATACTCTATAAAACCAGAAGCAGGCATCCAGTTAATATGAATGTCAGAAGGAGACATAAAAACAGAAATCTGTATACATTTTAGTTTTAAAAATTCTTCTTCAAACACTTCCTCAATAGCAACTATCTCACCATCAGCTGGAGCCAAAATAGCATGCTCATCACGAATAAACTGACGCTTTGGAACACGGAAAAAATAAACAGTACGAAAATAAATAATGGCAAATATCAGGGCAATCAATACTTGCAACCAAATAATAGAAGGTAAAACAAGAATAAGACCTACTGCTAAGCAGAAAAACAATATAAAAGCTACAATAGCAGTAACATAACCTTCTTTATGAAGTTTCATTGGCAGTGTTTTAAATTAGCAGTAACTAAGATAAATTATTTAATTTTTTATTTTTAAACTAAAAACAATAATTTAACCCCAGACACCTTCAATTATATCAGCAAATATAGAAAAAAAACAACAAAAGGCAATGCGAAATTAGCAGCATCAAAGCGATCTAAAACTCCTCCATGTCCCGGCATAATGTTTCCACTATCTTTAACATTAATGCTACGCTTAAGCATAGATTCAACTAAATCACCAAAAATTGCAGAAGGTACCACAATAGCTGCAATAATAATCCAGTTGTTCAAATCCATAGTATTAGTGTATACCCCAAGTAGCCAAGCCATTCCAAAAGTTGATAGTCCTCCTCCTATTGTACCTTCCCAAGATTTTTTAGGTGAAATACGTTTAAACAAAGGGTGTTTACCAAAAGAAATTCCAAATAGAAAAGCAAAAGTATCGTTGGTCCAGATTAGAAAAAATATTCCTGATAATAACCAAGGCTCAAAATCAGCTTCTCCTCCTATTGGATATTGATGTACAAAATGATAAAGCGAAAACGGAATAGCAATATATATTGTTCCCAGTAGTTGATAGGCTATTTGATTAAATGGTTGATCATTCTTTTTATATAATTCAAAAACAAAAAAAAGAAAAATTAAAGGAAAAATACCAAGAATTACAAATGGATTTAACCAAGAAAAAGCAACTGCTGTTATCAAGCTATAAACCACAAGTCCTAATACAAGTCCACTATATGTTTTTTTAATAACTCTCGCTTTTATAAATAATTTGTAAAATTCATACAAACCAAGACCGGTAAGCACGAACAATATAACAGCTAAAGCAATAGGGCTCCAAAATATAGAACCAATCATTATTGCGACAAATACAGCACCTGAAAAGGCACGTGTTAAAATAGTTTTAAACATATTTATTTATTCAACGATATCGTCAACAAAGAAAACATAAATTTCTTTTGGTCCATGCATACCCATCACTAATGTTTTTTCAATATCAGCTGTACGACTAGCTCCACTAATTTGAGTAATCATACTTGGCAGGTTTCCATCGTATTTTTCGCGCATACTAACCAAAGCATCTTTAGTTTCGGGAACTAATTGCGAGGCATATGCAACTATCAAATGTTTTTCGGGAAAGAAATTAAGCCTTCTGCCTGATGAAAGACCGGAAGAAACCATAACAGAACCAAAACGTGCAATAAGAAATTCGCAAGAAGTAAAAGCACTATATAATGTCTTAAAATCTTCTGCTTTGTCAATAAAAGGAACTTCTAAGTTACTAAGTAATGATTTTAAGTGCGCTTCGCTACAAAACAAAGGCTGGACATCTTCATCGGAAAAGAAATTTTTCAAGACTATTTTTAAATCCTCCTCATCTTCACAATAAATAAATTTACCTCCTAAATTAGTAAATTCTTGTGCAAAATTTAAAGCTAAAGATTCATCAAGTTCACCATAGATTTTTGATTCAAGATCAACGTTAGCATATGGATTTGAAGTCTTTCCCAAAATAGAATTTCTAATACTTTTTAATACCTTTTCGCGTGAAGTTGTTTCGTCCATAATAATTAGGATTTTTACTCGCTTGCAGCTTCGGAAGAAGAATCTTCTTTAGGCTTTTCTGTTTTTTCTTTTGGTGCTTCTAATTCTATTTTTTCTTTTAACGTTTCTTCCTGTTTATTATTTTCTTGTAAACTAAAGTGTTCTTTGCCTTCATCCCAAGGACGCTCTCCAAACACATCCACAAGATCTTCACGAAAAATCACTTCTTTTTCTATTAAAACTTTAGCCAATTTATGCAACCCTTCTTTATTATCCTCAAGGATTCTGATTGCTTCGGCATACGCTTTTTCTGATAATTTCTTTACTTCACTATCAATAGTTTCGGCTGTTTTCTCGCTAAACGGCTTATTAAATTGATATTCCTGCTGTCCAGTAGAATCGTAATATGATATATTTCCTATTTTTTCGTTAAAACCAAAATATGCCACCATATTAAAAGCCTGACGTGTTACTTTTTCAAGATCATTTAACGCACCGGTTGAAACCTTATTAAAAATTACTTGTTCGGCTGCTCTACCACCAAGAGTGGCAATCATTTCGTCAAACATTTGTTCAAAAGTAGTTATTTGCCTTTCTTCCGGTAAATACCAGGCTGCACCAAGGGCTTTTCCACGAGGAACAATTGTAACTTTTACCAGAGGATGTGCATGCTCAAGTAACCAGCTAACAGAGGCATGCCCCGATTCATGGTAAGCGATGACTTCTTTTTCCTGTTTAGAAATTATTTTATTTCGCTTTTCTAATCCTCCAATTATACGATCTATTGCATCATAAAAATCTTGTTTTCCAACTTTCTCCTTTTCTTTACGAGCTGCAATAAGTGCTGCTTCGTTACAAACATTGGCAATATCAGCACCTGAAAAACCAGGTGTTTGTTTTGACAATAGGTTGGAATCAACATTTTTACCAACAGTAAGAGGTTTCATATGAACCTCAAAAATAGCTTTACGTTCTATTAAATCCGGAAGTTCTACAAGAATTTGTCTGTCAAAACGACCTGCACGCAACAATGCTTTATCCAAGACATCAGCACGATTAGTAGCAGCTAAAATAATTACACCGGCATTACTCCCAAAGCCATCCATCTCTGTAAGCAACTGATTTAGCGTGTTTTCCCTTTCGTCATTACCACCTGTCATTGCATTTTTACCACGAGCACGACCAATTGCGTCAATCTCATCAATAAAAATAATACAAGGTGCTTTTTCTTTTGCTTGTTTAAATAAATCACGAACTCGAGATGCTCCAACACCCACAAACATTTCTACAAAATCCGATCCTGAAAGAGAGAAAAACGGCACCTTTGCTTCTCCGGCAACGGCTTTTGCCAAAAGAGTTTTTCCTGTACCCGGAGGACCTACAAGCAATGCGCCTTTAGGAATTTTACCTCCCAAATCGGTATATTTTTTTGGTTTTTTAAGGAAATCTACAATTTCCATCACCTCAACTTTTGCTTCTTCCAAACCTGCAACATCATTGAAATTGACATTAACGGCAGATTCTTTATCAAAAAGCTGTGCTTTAGATTTTCCAATATTAAATATTTGACCTCCGCCTGCTCCACCTTTACTCATCATTTTCATGATAAAAAACCAAACACCAATCAATAAAATAATCGGGAAAACCCAACCAAAAATATCTTTCTTCCAGTCTTGACGTTTTTCGTTGCTGATATATATCTTATCATTATATGGAATATTTTTTTGAGCTTCCTGAACACGTTGCTCAAATGTTTCTATCGATCCTATTTGATAATAAAAATCAGGAGAAGAACCTACAAAATTTGTACTCGTAGAATTATTAGAATCTTTATCGGTATATTCGTGCAGCTTATCTTTCTTAATGTATATTTCTGCAATTTCTTTGTTAACCAATGATAGTTTTTCAACATCTTCATTTTGAAGCATATTTCTTAACTCTCCCCAATTAATTTCTTTAGAAGTGTTATTACCTCCAATAAATTGTAATCCGATAAAAATAACGGCTAAGATTCCATAAATCCAATAAAAGTTAAACTTCCCTTTAGATTTAAGAGGATTTGAGCCTAATGTGGATTTTTTCTTATCCATTTTTGGAGGTTTATTTTCTTGTTCTGCCATTCTGTCTGTTTAATAAATAATTTGTTACTACGTAATACTGATAGTTTCTATTTTAGCATCAGCCCACAACCCTTCAATATTGTAGAATCTACGTATAGGTTCCTGAAAAATATGCACTACTACATCAACAAAATCAATCAAAATCCATTCTTTATTTTCTCTACCCTCAGTAAAAGCCGGTTTTTCGCCAAGCTGCTTAAAAGCCTGTTCTACAACACTATCAGCTATTGCATCTACCTGCGAAGAAGAACTACCGTGACAAATAATAAAATACTCACTTATAGAATTGGGCATTTCTGAAAAGTCAATTTTAGTTATTTCTAAACCTTTTTTTTCAAGTATTCCAAAAATAACAGTCTCAGCAAGTTTTTCGGCGGAAACGGGTTCTGTATGTTTTCTCATTCAATAATCGAGTTGATATCTGTGCAAAAATAAGTAAAATAGGCAATCTATGCTACTTTAGATGTATTCAAACAAATTAAAAGCCAAAATCTTTAAATCGGACGTTTTAGCCGAAAGTTTTTATTTGTTTAACACTTCCTTAATATTTTAATGAACATCCATATCGGCTTTCATAAAAATCAAGTGTTTAAGGGTAGTAAGAATTTCTTGCATATACTCGGTAACGGCTTTTGTACTACCGGGCAATGTATAAACAATAGAAGATCCTATAGTTCCCGCAACGCCTCCGCTGAGTAATGCATTTGGTTTTAAGCTTCCGTATTTCATACGAATAAATTCCATAATTCCGGGAATTTCATGTTCTAACAATGGCTTAACTACCGAAAGAGTAATATCGCGAGAACCAATACCTGTTCCGCCTGTGGTAAAAATTAAATCGTAATTATTTTGTGTTGCGTCATCAATTTGAGATTGTAATTCCTCACAACTGTCGGGGATAATTTGTTTATCAATAGATAAATCCCAAGCTGTTTTTTCGAAAAAAGACCGAAGCTTATCTGCAATTATTTGACCGCTTCTATCTTCATAAATACCTTTGCTGGCGCGATCACTAAGCGTAATTATCTTAGCATTAAATATTTTAGGAACGTAAGTGAGTTCATCTCCGGCTTGTAATACTCCTCCCTCAAGAACTCGCATAAAAACACCTACTCGTGGCATAACGTAATGTCCTATTTCGCTAAAAGAAGAATGAAAAGGCTTGCCTACTTGCCCTACTTCCAAAACAACTCCATTGCCTTCAAAACGATCAAATGCTTTTACCTTTGTATCACCCAAACCTTCTACTCTAATATTTTCTGCAAACTCGCCCGTTTCTGTTGTACGACTTGATGTAATTTTTCTAAAAGCCTCAATATGTGACTGATCTATAAGACTTACCGCTCTAATTGTATTTGCATGTACGTCTCCAATTACACCTCTTTTATTTAAATCTATTTTCTCTACGCTATATTTGCGTCCTCTTTCAGTCGCCAGACTAACGGATAAAATTTTTAATTTCATAAATATTAGTTCAAATTTATACTCAATCGTTTTTGAATTTCTTAAAATTGTATATAACTAAATTTAATTTTATTGTATTTGAATACAATTACTGAAAGCAGAACGATATAGAATGCAAAAGTAGGAAATTATAGTCTTAAAATTAAGTTTAAGCACTTTTGGGAATATACTGTATTTTATCACCGGCACGGATAATACCCCTTTTGATTACGCGAGCAAAAATACCTTCTTTTGGCATTACACAAGAACCTATTTCTCGGAAAATAGCACAATTATCACCATGACATTTCTTACCAATTTGTGTTATTTCCAACTCTGTTTCGCCAATTATTAAACGATCACCCGGAACGGTTTTGTACAATACAATACCTTCGGTAGTTATATTTTCAGCAAATTCGCCATAGGCAACATTACGCTTAGCTGCACGAGAAAATTTCTCATTACTTTCCTTTGCTAAAAGACTAACTTGTCTGTGCCAATTTCCTGCATGAGCGTCTTTATCAATACCTGTATAGGTTAATTTAATAGTTTCAACAGGAACTTTTATTATCCCTTTCTTCTCCGAAATATTTACAGATACAACTTGCATTTTCTATATTTTTTAAGAGCACAAAAGTACAAATTTTTATATATATCTATTTACATATTTTGACAAAATCTTGTATTTTTAAAAAATGCAAACTATTGGAAATAGGGATAGATCTTTAATTAATAGTACTGAATAAAGTATTTTTTTGGAAAAATTGAATGAATGTTTTACTTTCGTTAAAAGTTAATTTAATAATAATGCATATTAAAGAAGCTCAAGATACAGTAGATCAATGGATTAAGAAAAACGGCGTTCGTTACTTTAATGAGCTTACCAATATGGTCATTTTAAGTGAAGAAGTTGGAGAAATGGCACGTATTATTAGTCGGACTTACGGAGAACAATCCTTTAAAGAAAGTGACAAAGAAGTAAATCTTGCCGATGAAATGGCTGATGTATTATTTGTTTTGATATGTATGGCAAATCAAACGGGAATAGATTTAACAACAGCTTTAAAAAAGAATATTGAGAAGAAAACAAATCGCGATAGCGAGCGTCATAAAAACAATCAGAAACTAAAATAAATTTAAATTCTAAAACATGAGAAAAGTTTATAACTTGTTTATCCTGATGCTTTTTATAGCATTTTCAACAAATGCTTTAGCACAGGAAGAAGTAAAAGAAAAATCTGAAAATAAGAACGCCGAAGAAATTAAAACCGGATGGAACGTAGGCGCACTGCCTGTAGTTTCTTTCGATAGCGATATGGGTTTTCAATACGGTGCTTTATCTAGCATCTACAATTATGGCGATGGCAGCCGCTATCCGGAATACAATCATATGTTTTATATAGAGGCTTCTAAATTTACAAAAGGAGGAAGTATTTTCCGCTTTGCCTACGAAGGCGATCAGTTAATAAAAGGCGTTAGAATAAATTTCGACTTAGGCTATTTGCCCGATGATTTAGCTGCATTTTATGGCTTTAATGGTTATGAATCTGTCTATAATGCAGAATGGGAAGATCAAGATGATCCTGCTTATTTAAGCCGGATGATTTATAAACATAAGCGTAATTTATTCCGTACTACTGCCGATTTTGTTGGCGGTTTAGGCCTTGGTAAACTGCAATGGTCTGCTGGAATAGGCTATTATAATTTTGATATCGGTTCAGTAGATATAGATAAATATAATGATGGTGTAGATCCATCCGACCCAGATTATCTACCAGATTTAAATACCACTCCCGGCTTATATGAAAACTATATAGCTTGGGGATTAATCCCAACTGCTGATGCCGAAGGTGGTTCAATGGTAAGCTTAAAAGCAGGATTAACCTATGATTCACGTGACAATCGCTCTAATCCAAATAAAGGAATCTGGACAGAAGCAGGTTTCTTTTATGCTCCCGGCTTTTTAGGTAGTGCAGATGAGGGATTTGTGAAGTTTTATATTACACATCGTCAGTATTTCACAGTAATAAAAAATCGTTTAACCTTTGCTTATCGCATAGGTTATCAAGATAATATTGCAGGGGAAGCCCCTTGGTACACTGAGAATATGATGATTATTGCTGCCAATCGTTCTGCTTTCTCCGAAGGCTTAGGTGGTAGCAAAAGTATCCGTGGTGTACTGCGTAATCGTGTTGTTGGTGATGGTATTGCTTACGGAAATTTTGAGGCTCGTTTTAAAGCTGTTAAATTTAAAATGATGAACCAGAATTTTTATATTGGGATTAACGGATTCTTTGATGCAGGTAAAGCAATTGATTTAATACCAGTGACAGTTCCAACAGGAATTGCAACAGCTGATTATTTTGATATTGGATCGGAAGCATTACATATAGGATATGGTGCCGGTTTAAAAGTTGTGATGAACCAAAACTTTATTATCAGTGTAGATTATGGTATGGCTGCTGATGATAAAGACGGCAGCTCCGGAATGTATATTGGCTTAAATTATCTTTTCTAGGAAAGAATATTTATTAAAAGAAAAACCCTGCCAAATTTTATTTGACAGGGTTTAATTATTTAAGCTGCTTTCAACCTTTTATAATAAAATCTAAAGCATCAACCCAAGCATCAGTGTCATTCAGACTTTCAACAAGCTCTAACTTTTCTCCACCGGCTTCTCGAAATAGTTGAGTATATTCAATTCCCAATTCTACTTTCGTTTCCAAACAATCTGCAACAAAAGCAGGAGCAAATAAAAGCACTTTCTTCTTCCCTTGTTCAGCTAATTCTAATAAAAGTTTATCTGTAAAAGGGCTTAACCAATTTTTATTCAGCCGCGATTGAAAACTTACAGAATATTGTTCTTTCTTTAAACCAAATTCCTTTGCCAATAATCGGGTAGTATCATAAACAGTGGCTTTATAACACTTTTTACCGTAAGTCGGCATTTCAATATCGCAAGTACAGATAGAAATAGGCTGTTCGGGATGAGATTTTTGAATATGCGATAAGGGCAAACCATGATAAGAAAAAACGATATGATCAAAATCTTCAAACTTATATTTAGCAGCTCTTGCTTTCCAAGCTTTTAAAAAATCAGGATGATTGTAAAACTGTTCTACAAACTGAATTTCGGGAATTTGAGGAAATTTTTTAGCTATGCTTTTAACGGCCTCAATAGCTGTTTGTGTTGTTGAAGCAGCATAATGCGGAAATAAAGGAAGCACTATAAGCTCAGTAAAATTAGCTTTTGAGATTTCCTCTAAAGCTTTATCAATAGATGGATTTCCATAGCGCATAGCTACAAAAATATCATATTCATCACCCATTTTTGCTGATAGCTTTTCTTTTAATTTAACGCTATTAGATAGTAAGGGAGAACCTTCTTTTTCCCATAATTGCTGATAAAGCTTAGTCGATTTGGGCGCACGGAAAGGAACGATAATTAAATTAACCAGTATTTTTCTAAAAAGCCAAGGTAAATCAATAACAAAAGGATCGTTTAAGAATTCCGACAGGTATTTTCTTACACTATTAAGCTCAGGCTTATCGGGAGTTCCAACATTTATCAATAAAACAGCTTTCCTATTATTTTTCGATAAGGCATTCATCAACACATATTTTAATACAAATAATTATTATATGGATATCTGATAGAATGTATCCTTTTTACTTCCGTATAAATCAATTCCCTAATTTCCTGAAGATTTGTTTTTTCCGTAGCTGAGATAAAAATTACAGGTGCATTATCTTTATGCATCCAGGTTTTTTTCCAATGGTCAAGAGAATAATTCTCTTTGGTTTCAGGGCTTAAATCATCAGCTTCCTTTTCAATATAGGTAAAAGCATCAATCTTATTAAAAACCATAATTACCGGTTTATCACCTGCTTTGATTTCGGAAAGCGTTTGTTTCACCACATTTATTTGTTCTTCAAAATCAGGATGAGAAATATCCACAATATGCAAAAGCATATCGGCTTCACGAACCTCGTCTAAAGTAGATTTAAAACTCTCTACCAATCCATGAGGCAGTTTTCTGATAAACCCAACAGTATCCGACATTAAGAAAGGTAAGTTCTTAATCACTACTTTCCGAACGGTTGTATCTAAAGTAGCAAACAATTTATTCTCTGCAAAAACCTTCGATTTACTAAGCAAATTCATCAAGGTTGATTTGCCCACATTGGTATAACCAACCAAGGCAATACGCACCATACTCCCACGATTAGAACGCTGGGTTTCCATTTGCTTATCAATCTGTATAAGTCGTTTTTTTAATAGCGATATTCTATCGCGAATAATCCGCCTATCCGTTTCTATCTCTGTCTCACCAGGTCCACGTAAACCAATACCGCCACGCTGACGCTCTAAGTGAGTCCACATTCCGGTTAATCGAGGTAATAAATATTGATATTGAGCAAGTTCCACTTGTGTTTTAGCATGAGCGGTTTGCGCTCGTTTTGCAAAAATATCAAGGATTAAATTTGTTCTATCCAAAATCTTGCATTCCAATGCTTTTTCAAGATTACGTATTTGAGACGCACCTAATTCATCGTCGAAGACAGCAATATCAATTTCTTCAAATTCAATATATGCCTTAATATCTTCTAATTTACCGGAACCCACAAAAGTACGCTTATCGGGAGACGACAACTTTTGTACAAAGCGTTTTTTTGTTAGTGCTCCGGCAGTATCTACCAAAAACTCAAGTTCATCAAGATATTCCTTGCTTCGGGATTCATCTTGTCCTTTGGTAATCACGCCAATTAAAACGGCAGTTTCTTGTGCTTTTGCTGTTTCGTTCAAAATAAATAGTTTTTAAAATTATTGTAAAAATATACAATTCTAAATATAAGCATCAGGCGCTGTATCATTATACCTAAAAGAAGTGAATATAAATTTATTGTAAACAACTAAAACTTACGAATTCCCATAATTTTGCGTACATCTTTGATGGTTTGTGCAGCACTTTCTCTAGCTTGTTCAGCTCCTCTACGGGTAACTTTTGAAAGATAATCTGTATTCTCATACATATCTTTTATGCTTTCGCGATAAGGTGTTGTAAAATTAATTACATCCTCAGCCAATTGCTTTTTCATATCGCCATAGCGAATCTCGCATTTATTCCAAAGACCATCAAAATGAGAAACGGTATCTGGAGTAGAAACAACCTTCATCAAATCAAAAAGGTTTTGGATCACGGCAGGTTTATCCTGATTTTCTTCCGTCGGTCCGCTATCGGTAACCGCTTTCATTATTTTCTTTTTAATCGACTTAGGATCTTCTGCCAAAAAGATAGCATTACCCTCCCCTTCTGATTTTCCCATTTTTCCACTGCCGTCCAAACCAGGAATTTTCACAAGGCTTTCGCCAAAATTATAAGCCTGAGGAATGGGGAAATAATCGTTTTTATACATTCTATTGAAACGACGAGCAAAGGTGCGCATCATTTCTAAATTCTGCTCCTGATCTTTTCCCACAGGAACTTTAGCGGCTTTATGAATGATAACATCAGCAGCCATTAAAGTAGGATAGGTTAATAAGCCCGCATTCACATTATCAGGCTGTTGTCTAACTTTATCTTTAAAGGAAGTAACACGTTCTAATTCACCAAGGTAAGCGTTCATATTTAGTAATAGATATAACTCTGTTACCTCCGGAACATCACTCTGCACATAAATACAAGCCTTTTCCGGATCGATACCACAAGCTAAATATTCTGCTAATACCGAGCGGACATTTCCGTGCAAATCAGCAGGTGTTGGATGTGTTGTTAAAGAATGATAATCGGCAATAAAAAAATACGCATTGGTATTTTCTTGCATTTTTACAAAATTCTTAACTGCTCCAAAATAATTTCCTAAATGTAAATTTCCTGTTGGACGAATTCCGCTTACTACTGTTTCCATAATTGCTTGTTTATTGGCGGCAAATTTAAGTATTATAGTC